>JACLAA010000401.1_pt1 | contig 24913 bp, 16 predicted proteins | sample 8027891 | NCBI WGS metagenome assembly JACLAA01 (sample SAMN15724900, study PRJNA655200) | protist metagenome | isolation source: fluorescence activated cell sorting (FACS) single amplified genomes of... | place: Spain: Blaines Bay Microbial Observatory, Mediterranean Sea | collected 2016-01-19 | reverse complement strand
CGGCACTCAGGCTGGCATCACTGGCATGAAGGGCCCGGGCTCAGGCTGCGACGACTCGGACTCGGAGTCTGAGGTATGATTGGTGCATAATCCCCCGGGAATCCAAGATAGACCGGTGCTGCCAGTGCGTGCTGAAGGCCCCCGGAGCTCCGCGATATGTTTGTTACGTGCGGCAGAGGCGGCGGCGGCCCGGGCGGCGGCCCCGGGCCGCCGGCGGGGCGGCCGCCGGGGGTCACCGTGTCCGAGGGGACGCCGTCTGTGACGGCCTCCTTTCCACTCATCATTCCCTAACTTTGCCTTGGCTTTCACCTAGTGGTGTTCAGGCTATTGAATTTGTCGATGCTACCGTACCTACGGTAGGTAGCGACGCTGGGCTCTTCAATTATATCTTGAATACCACAGCACCTGCTACCGTTACCTCCCCAAAACATTTAAAAAGACACATGTCTACGCACAGTACTACAGTGGCGCTATTATCACATTATGCGCGTCATGGGTTCTGGGGGTGCGTAAACTAAACACAAATGCATAAAATAGCTTCGTCTCAGACATGTGGAACACGAATCGAACAAGCTCCTCGCAAAGGGATTATCCGACCTGAGTTCAATAAATTGGTGGCGCGCCATAGCCGTAGGATTTATGTCTATTAGCAATCCAAGCGGGGAAGGTAGAGGACGCCTAGGGGAAGCTTTGCGCGAACTTAGTTTCCTCAAGACGAGACAAGATCTTGAACTGTCTTCTGTCGTGGCGTTGCTTTTTTTCCATAGGCTTGCTGAAAACATAGACTACGAAGAAATTGAGATACTATCCAACTTGGCGGCGAGAGCGACGGAGCGTGCATCTGAGCCAAGCCTTTTGCTATGTGCTCAATTCCATTTGTATGCTGGTATCCATGCAACAAGTAATGAACGCTTGTGTGAGCAATTCAAGGCATCCCGCAGCCTCATTAGAAAAGCCTAATTCAGCGTAAAAAGCTACGCATACCTCATGATAAGGTAGTGTTATTTCCAGGTAATCGAAGTTGATACAATTGCAGAGACCGAGACACAAAAACAGGCCCATATTCTCTGGGCATGGATCCAACTTTCTAGTCCAATGGATTCGTGGCATAATGATGGTCGAGACGTACTGCGGCACCTTGATGGTGCAACATGTGGTTCCGAGGAGTCTGTTTGGGACTTGGAGAGTTTGATGGCACATGCGTCTGCGCTATAAGAATACTATTTCTCCTGAGCGAATTATATGCGAATCTCCCTGTAGGCTCGTGCGTGTTACTATGAACTCATGAAGCAGTACCTAAGCGCATTAGATTTCCTGAACCAGGCCGTTGCTCTTCAATCGTGGAGCCCGGCCCTTTTAGAAAAAGCGAAAGTGTTAGTTCATTTAGGTGACTGGGAGCAAGCGGCGGAGACGCTTCAGCGTGTTTTGCAACAAAACGAGGGGTCTATGGAGGGACTGCGTCTTAATGTTCTGATGCATATGGTGCAGCAAGCAGATGATCAAGTTACTCAGGAACTGCTTAGACGAATGATCAAGTCAATGGAAATATACGAGGGATTAAATGCCGACCTTTTCTACAAAACAGCCCGTACTCTGAGTCGTCTGGCTGGTCGAAAGCCCCAAATTATGAATCTCATTTCCGGGATTTGCAAGAAAGCAATTCAATTGAATCCATCGTCAACGTCAATCTACATAATGGAGCTCGCTTATGAGAAGGCAATGCTGTGTGACTATGATAGCGCAATGAAAAGCTATCGCGAAGCAGGGCGAACTGATGAGACTAATATTGCAGCACTTTATGGGACTATCTACAGTCATATTATGCTGGGTGAGCTTAGCAATGCAGAGCAGCAGCTAGACTTTCTTGTGGCTATCTCGGAATCCATAGAGCCATCAGCCCACTTGCCTTTTCTTAAGGCACTCCTTGCATGGCGGCATCTTGGCGACGCGGATAAGCATGCTAACCTGTTAGAGCAGGCCGAGATACTTCATTTTAAATCCATGGCTAGTTACAAAGCATCGGACACATATGAGAAACTTTTCCTCTTAAATCCTGACTTTCTAATTCAATTGGCAAAGGAGTATATACTACATTTGCAATTTGCCGTCAAGTTGATGCATGCGGGCAAGGCTAGGGCAGTTGGTCAAAGCAGGGCTGTGCGCCGTGGCATGGATATATTAGAGCACGTATCGCGCGAGGCTCCTGGACTAGTAGAGCCATATCTCATACTGGCCCATACTCAATTCACGCTAGGGGAATTTGAAGCAGCAACTCGAGTGGTGAATATCGCACTAAATTTCGACACTCGGTCTGCTCCGGTCCATCTTCTTGCGGCGCAGCTAGCTCTGGCCAATGGGAACACTCGAGGGGCTGGTGGTGCTTTGGATCAGGCCACCGCCTGTGATTTTCATGTTCGTAAAGCCCCCGCATATGCGTTAGTAAAGGCTGAGCTGTATTTACTCGAAGAAGACCCCGAAGGAGCTTTAAAAATTTTACGCGATGCGATTCAGTTGCCCGGTATTAGGGACATCGTCACCACCCAAGGCGTTGTTCCGGTATCAGAACGGGTAGCTGTATTTGTTAACCTGGCAAATGTCCTTTCTGGGCTGAATCGATTCGCCGAAGCTGCAAGTATTCTTGCTGAGGCTCGGGTGCGGTTTGCAGGCACCTCGGATGAGGCTCGGGTTCTTATGTCCAGTAGTATGCTCGCAATAAAATGCAACGACTTTGATAAGGCTATATCCATACTAGATGGTGTACCTAAATCCTCACCCGTGTACGTTTGCGTTCAGCACTTTAAAGCGAATCTTTATCTCACAGAAAGGCATGACAAACACACTTATATGCAGTGTTTTCGAGATCTTGTTGATTTCAGTCCAAGCGCACATTCATACGAGCAGCTTGCTGCTGCCTTCATGCACATCCAGGCACTTGAAGCCGCAATAGAAGCTTATGAACATGCATATAGCTTGAGTCCACATGATGTGTCACTTGCGGTGAAGATAGGCCATGCTCTTGTTTCCACGCATGACTATCTCAAGGCAACTAACTACTATGTCACTGCCCTTCAGGCTCATGCAGATGACATAAGTTTGAGACATGATCTTGCTACATTATTCATGAAGCTCAAGAAGCACGGAAATGCCACCAAGGTCCTCACTTACGTACTGCAGCCTGCGGGCTCCTTGCCAGAGACCTCCAAGATGAGCAACGAGGTTCAGTCCCTACTGCTACTAGCTGAGGTGCATGCGCGTGCTGCCAAAGGTGTCGCCATTGCTGATGTGCCTGATGCAAAGCATGCTGTAGTCAGCTTTCTCCTCAAGGCTCGCGAATTACAGCGCCTTATTTTAAAAAATGTAAATTCAATCATGGAGACACCTGAAGTCGTCAATGAACAGAAGAGAGTCATGGTCAAGATATGTTGCGAGCTTGCGAACTGTTACCTTGAAGAGGATAAGCCCGGAGACAAGGCCTTGGATGCATACCAAGATGCTCTTAAGGCAGATAACGTAAACTTATAGTCACACAGAATTTGCTATGCTCCCTTTTCCCTTAACAAATCGCAATGTAGGCCAACAATAATTGTATGTTTCAGCTCGCACGACTTTGGGCCAAGCAAAACAAACAAGAAAAGAGTGAACAGCAGTGTGTGGCGATACTACGAATCAACCCCAAGCATGATGACTCCGCCATGCTTCTCGCTGATCTTCTATCTCAAAATCAGAATCATGAGGCAGCGACAGATAGAATTTGTCAGATTCTGGAACGACACCCCAGTAACTACCTTGCTCTTAGCAAATTAATTAGATTATTTCGCCGCGCCGGCAGACTTGATGACGTATCTCGATTCCTCGAAATTGCAGAACAGTCAGATTCTCGTGCACTCTCGCACCCAGGTCTGTGCTTTTGTAAAGGACTTAATTGCCGTTATTCAAACAATCTAATTGCGGCCATTAAACACTTTAACCTTGCACGATGGGATAGTAAATGGGGAGGACTTGCTATTATGAATATGATTGAGCTATACCTCAACCCAGAGAATGAGCCTCAGAATCTACACCGTGTTCCAACTCACCGCTTTGGAAATCTTTGTAACTGCCGGACCCGTAGGTGGGATGAAAAAAGCGAAACTGAATTCAATTTGCAAACTGATATGACCGTTGGTCACCTTCTCAAAGAATTGGAAATTTTCGAGGTTCCCGTTGACGTTAATATTAAAGTTAAAGTTCTGAGAGCATATTCTTATCTCACAATTCGATCACAAGCAAAAATTGACCAAGCTATTCAGATGTTCATTGAAATTTTAGAAAGACGGAAGGACTATCTTCCTGCACTGCTTGGCATATCTACCGCATTTTTGATTGATAAATCGACCACAAAGGCGCGCAACGCATTGAAGCGCATTGCCAAAATGCCCTACTCACATGAGCTTGCAGAAGAGTTTGAGCGAGGATACTTGCTACTGGCAGAGATATACATTCAAAAGTCTAAGTTTGACCTCAGTGAGGACCTATGCAATCGCTGCCTTAAGTATAACCTGAGTTGTAGTAAAGCATGGGAGACCATGGGCGTTATCCGAGAAAGGGAAGCGTCTTACAAGGATGCTGCTGACATGTACGAAAAGGTTTGGTCAGTGCTTAAATTCAATACTGAGCTTTGAGCAATAATTTAATCAAAGTCTGCCGGCTGTAGGCCTGGCGTCTTGAGCACAGAGCATCTGCAAGTACTGGGTTTAAGCTTGCATTCAATTACCTCAAGGCAAAGAGGTTTGTTGAGGCCATTGAAGTTTGCAACAAGGTGCTCAATTTGTACCCAGATTACCCCCAAATTCGGGCAGATATACTAGATAAAGCCATGATAGCACTCCGACCATAAAAGAATCCTGGAAAATCACATACTTTTGTTTGAGAGAAGCTTCAGGCATGATGAACTCCCTTCATTTGAAATTTAAGAATATTTAATCAACGTGCAGGCATTTAAGGCGCCTTTGGGTCGTAGAATCAATTCTCGTTCCTATGCTAGTAATTTGGTCTCTCGAGCGCCTCGGGTACCTATGGCGTGGATCGCATGTGCAAGCGCGGCCGTTTAGTCCAACAGTGGCAAAAGAAGCCTGAGTGCCCGCTGCGGGCCGGAGGACGCAGCGCGGTCGTTTTTTCTTTCAAGTTGCAGTCGCCCCCGGGCCAGCTCTCCTCGGGCTGGCGGGCAAGTGACCATTTTCTTTCTAACTCTGTTGGAAAATGCCGTGGGTAGCGTACTGACGGTTCTCTCTGTCAGCTATGGGCTGGGGCGAACGATTCTACCCGTCCACTGGCAAGCCTGAGTTTCAAGTTGCACCGTCACGGTGCCTCAATGGGCCTTTTGGTGGGAATTTGGTAAGTGTTTCGGCCCGAATCTGAGTGTCTGACGAAGTGTTCGGACGAAATTTTAAGTGCTTAATCTGGTTCTAGTGCCAGTTGGTTCTAGTAGGTACTAAAAGGGGTGCTAAAAGAGTTCAAACCAGAATAGCCCGGTGTATAGGGCTGCGTTCGGCCTAAGGTACGTCCGAGTCGTCGGTCACGGTGGCTATCTTGTGGCGGGGGCGGGCTCAGGGGCGCTATAGGGGCAGTCGCGCGCTAGGGTGCAGTTTACGCACGGCGTTCTTTACGTGAGAAGCGGTCCAGCGTCATTTACGCCGTAATTTACGCGTAATTTACGCGTAATTTACGCGTGCATTTATTTATAAAACCCGCACACACGCGGGCAGAGCGCCTAACAAGGCCTTGGTAGCCACGCAGCTCAATAGCAGCACGAGCACGGCGCATAAGCTTACACCTAGAGTGCACACCTTGCTCGCAACAGCATGCAACTAGCAATTGGCTCGGCTCTGACAACGTTTGGGGCAGCCACACTCTGCGAGGTGCTGTTCGCGAGCTAGAGTCTTAAAGGGCCGCTAGCGCCGGCTTCGGGAAGAGCCCTGGAAGGACTTTTGGATACCTCCGTTTTTACGCCGTTTTTTACGTGGGATCTCCTGTAGCGGTGCTTTACGTGTAATTTACGCGTGTTTTCCACGTAAACTGCACCCTAGGTCGCGCGTTGCGGGTACTGCGCGCGCAAGTGTTTTTAGCTAAATTCAAGTGTTCAAGTTTGGGCGAGAGTGTTTGGGATGTTTTGGTAAGTGTCTGGAGGCATCTCGGAGCCTGAGGCCCCGGCCCGGGGCCGGGGGAGGAGCAAACATTTGCTAAGTGTTTCTCGTCCACCCTGACTCGGAATGCCAGTGGGCCTATTCAAGTTCACTGGCATTCAAGTCACTCAGGCTCAGGCTCCGAGTCAGTGCCAGTGACGGTTGCCATCTTGAAGTCACGGTTCAACTTGAAGTTGCCCGGGCCGCGGCCAGCCTGAGGCTTGCCAGGACGCCTACGGTCAACCCGCATCGAGTGGCGTATAATATAGCTGCTGTGGCTTAGGTTTGAAGTGTGCCTGTGATCATGTATACGTATGCCAGCGGCGGCTGACGTAGGCATATTATTATCGGTAGGTACCGTAGGTACGGTATCAGAACTTGTAAAATCGTTTTGAAGCAATTATTTCCGTGATTACCGATGAGACTATTTCAGGCTATCGATATGGTAGAGATTAAGTCTTCGTTGGGTCTCCAACAAGTCATTTTCTACCAGGGAATGTGTGCCTTTGTTTTTAAAAAAAAGCCTGCTGATAGATCAAAGTAGGTTCTCGTTGCTTTACTTTGCTATATGTGGTGGCTGTCTCCTGAACAAGTTACAGAACTACAAGTTCCAAAATAGCATCTTATTCATTTTGACATTGCCCATATTTTCACTGTGGTGTTGTATTGAAATTGTTAGAATAGGACTTGGATATATTGGAAATCTCTTGGAAAAAGTCCCGATGATATCTGCATTCTTGCTTCTCACTATATTCCCACAGCTTGTTGCGATATTATTTCTCACATTTCTCCAAGATCCGGTATAAAATACATTGATTTAAATTTTCTAGACCCAAAAATTGCGAATTAGGTGTTCCCCTTTGATACTGCGGCAGGTTCAATGATGATACTATTCCTACTTTCTGAGCTGTATGTTGGAAGGCTTACCTTTAAAACTCTTATCGAACGTCAGACAGCACAATTCTTTCGACTGTGTCAAGAGGAAGAAATGGAACGCATACTCAACACCACCTTTGTCAACCGTCCATCAGCTGGCCGAGGTCGATAGGTACTTTTGCTTATCTTAAGGCAATAGGCCTAGTATACCAAGTCAGCGAGTCGGGAATCACCCGTTTCATTGACATGGTCTCAGATCGCAGACGTGCCACGCGAGGCCGGGGAACGTTAGAGGGTCTGGTACGGCGCGCTGATCCGATGACAAGGCTGAGGCGCGACTGAGGCGTCGCCACTGCCCGTCCCCTGAGAAAAAGGTGTGCAAGGGACCCACGATATGGGCTCCCGCAAATTAACACTGTTGATAAGTACCAAGGCTTCAAAATGATTACGTCCTGCTGTTATTCGTCCGTACTAAGCATTTTGGTCACCTTCTTGATGCACGTCGCATTGTGGTGGCAATGTCCCGCGCGAGACTAGGCGTGTACGTCTTGGGCCGCCTGTTCACCTTAAAATCTTGCATGCAGCGAAGTTTTTGTAGCCAGTCTGGCCGCAACGTCCACGATCCACCAGGAAATTTGGTCTTTTCATCGATGGACCTATAGAGATGGGCATCCTTGTCAGTCAACTCGCTAGTCGCCATTCAATTTTGTAGTGGCTTCCGGGGTTTACTCCCCCCGCCACCATAGTCAATTCCAGTCGGGGTTTGGGAGGGGTCACTGACGGCAGTCCTGGCCACTGGCAGACTCCAGGCCGGGGGGGCATCTAGCAGTCCTTCGAGTTCAAGTTGCCGTTTCCGGGTAGTACCTACGGTAACTAGACTGCAGGAGTGCAAGAAATATGAAGAAATATATACCCCCCGGGCCTATCTCCTAATAGGAGACTCGGACTCCTATCCCACTCCCCTCACTTTCACTCTCCTATACTAGGCTATAGTCCCGCCGCCTTGACCCGTAATAAAGATTACCCATTCATTCACGCATAGTGTTAATATTACACGGGGAGTCAACTACTAGTACAGCCAAACCCACTCACACCGTTGCAGGGTGACAGCAGAGTGCCGTCCCCTATATTTACCCCGCAACTAGCTAGTAGTCATCCCGAGAGTCCGCTCCTAGCCTGAGAGACTCGGAGAGCCCACCGGCCCGCCCCGGCCGGCCGCCGTTACGTTTCTGGGGCCGCCCGGGCCTTACTTGAGCGAGCTTGCCTTAGGTGGCAACCGCTCGCCAAGCTGCCTACTCAGGCTTACCAAAGTTGAGCCTCCGGGTTCCACTGCCAGTGACAGTGAGAGCGCTAAGTTTGAGCGAGCTCTCCGCAGCGACCGAATATGACCGCGCAAGAGGTGCTGGGCAGTCCGAGTCCGAGTCACGGTCACGGTCGCCTCCTGCCACTGGCAGTGCAGTCACTGGCACGGTGCGCCTGCGAGCGTGCGTCTTAAGCTGCCAGTGCTGCCCCCCGCGAGGCCCTGTTCGGCGCGCGGCCGCCGCGAATAGATCTCCAGATCCTACTCTCCAGACTCGATTCCAGCCCTCGGCGAGCCAGTACGCCTGTGCTCATGTACAAGTGGTACCGCCTGTGCTCTAAGAGCCGGTACGTAGGTACAAGCTGGTACTTGGTACCACGGTACCTACCGTAGGTACGGTACCGTGGTACAACTAGTACGACAATTGTATAACGTCGCATGTGATCGCACCAATGAAACTAATATGATGACACAGAGGCAATGCGAGCCTGTATCTGCGGTCACAACGCAACCGGCGAATACACCTCCATCACTGGGTTTACTTACCGAAGTAGAGCATCGTCAATTAAATTGTGTCCCAGCGTCAGGCGTGGCGAAATCGAGGACGGAACGACTGCAAACACAGCTAAGTGCTCTTGGTCGCCAAGAATTGTGTTTATCCCCCACATCCATGCTCTCAATTTCAAACTATGAACACCATGTAGTCACAGAAGCTAGTCTCAAGTATCCTTTCTTGTACGACTCTGTGAAACGTACAGGAAAAGGTCATGCACAGCAGAACATACCGGATAGCCGTAGGCTGCAATCTACGGAGCTATCGGCATTGGCGGCTGAAATGAATCTAGCAACAAAACCAAGACTTTTGAGCATTGAGTCCTCATTTGGGACTTCACCAAGCAAGTCTGACTCACGTGTCTCGTGGTCGTTTGCATTTGCTAGTGTAGTGTGCTTACGTAGGTTGAAATCAGGTCCGAGGTACAGACATGTACTACGACGCGGTCATGTTAGGATTTCGAAGCCGCTTTTTATCGAGAAAATGGGAAGAGCCAAGGCGAGTCCATCCGTGACCATTCAATGTGCTGCTCGACGGTGGCTTGCTTGCATTGAGATGCACAACCAAGCAAAGCTACGAACATTGCAGGCCAGGCGCGAACACTGTTCACTGATTCAGCTCATAAGAGTCAGGCAGATGGCAGTTGATACTGCACAGAAAACTGCTCGCAACACCATGTCAAGATCGTCAGCGCAGCAACATTCTGAGTACACCAATGCCTTGGCTATTTTACAGTATTACGCTCGTGGTCGTGTTGGAAATCTCACCCTGACCAAGTTGCGTCAAGGAAGCTTGATATTGATGTCGACAGTTCTCTTGATACAGTGTCATTGGCGAAGAAAGCAGAGTTACAAAAGCGCTGGCATAGCACGTGTGACAGCTCTTTCGATGAAACTTACACAATTTGTCCAGGGGCGATCTCTTGGGCAGCGGAAAAACTTCCAGACTCATGGTGCTGTCGTTTCACTTCAAAAGTATTGGCGAAAGCGCGCACAAATGCGCCAGCTACGGTTCAAGCATGATTATCTTCGTGAGCTCAGTGCCAATGTTATCCGCGGTTGTATTTTGCGTTTGATCTCTCGCACACAGCGTCGCCATCGCCGTTTGGCAGACAGGACCGTCCGTTAGCTAGAGTCTTAAAGTCGTCCTTTTATAGAAAATGACATTATAGAAAATGACATCATTGCTTCGCGCAGGTAACTCATATAACAGAATTGATCGCGATTAATGTCCAAACGCTATATCGTCGGCGGGCCGCAATGCTAGTCGTAAAGCAGATGCACCTCGATGCTCGTGTTGATGTTATGGCACGGCACAAGTATCGTGTTCAACGACTAGCGTCTTTACGAACATTTATAGCAGATAGCAATTCAGTAAGTACATATCCCAATCAATGGAGACGCTCTGTGGTTCGAGCATACAGACAATTTCTCGTGGCGTCTGCAAGCGCTGGCGTCCCCTGTAGGATAGCTGGAAGATCCACCAGATTATTGGCTGTTGTCAAAGTTGGGGCTATTTACCGAGCCTACTCCTGTGCCTCACGTGTACAGTCGAGGTTGCTGCAACAGCGACTTCGTGACAGCGCTGCAGACGCAAAAACACAGAGAGGCTATGTTGTTGAACTACAGCAGTGTGCGCGCGCGTGGTTGGCTCAATATCATGCTAGAAGAAAATACTTGAATCATTCTAGCATCACAATTCAGAGGTTTGCTCGCGGTAAACTAGGGCGGCGACGAATTTATCATATTCGTAAAAAGCTCGCTGCTGTAATTTCCATTCAGGCAACTGCACGCAAAGCTGCAGCTACTAAAACATATCATCCCCAACTTCGATGGCTGCAGCAGCTCAAAGTCCCCACTTCAATCCTCCAGAGTCAAGTTCGTCGACTTAAATCTATTGTATTGGCTACGAAATTGCGCGAAGCTGTAGTCTTTGATAACGAAAAGATCCTTAGAGCACACAAAAACCTCTGTTACTGTCGCCAAATCGTGCGTACTGAGCTTTGCATTGAATCATATAGAGGCCGCGCCAAGTACCGAGGAGAGTTTCAAGCTATTTTTGCGAAGTACTGTCGTAAAATATCGACGTCAAAACAAAGTTTTTCAACTCATTCATGCATCAAATTACTAGGTGTGCACCCAGCTGTCGAGTTAACCTCGAGTAAGCGGCAAATGCAGCCACGCGCGATCTCCCAAGATATCACGGTGCGAGGCAGAACGCTTACGGAAGACAACAGTCAGTTGGTACAGCAAGCCCATTGCTATGGTGCAAAGATGTCCGCGTCAGAATTTACTCGGCTATTCAAGGACACTTCTGGGGCGGTTGTTGGTTTCAGTCGGCCTTCAGCCAAAGAAAGGTCATACAATGGAATAAAAACCAGCGATCTTGAAGTAATTTTTGCTCGTGAAAAACGCCATGGTGAGAAGTGCATTACATTTGATATCTTCTTGGCACTCAGCATCGTATGAAATTCGCGCGTATTAGTGCTAATGTGTGTTATGCCCAGGTTTGCCTGGAAGAAGTCTGCACACAGCTAAATCTCAGTGGAGAAAGTACCATGGGGCGTCTAGCTGATGGTCGCTTTGAAAAGGTGCTTTCTATGCTCATTCATGTATGGTTACAGGAAAGTTGGGCACTTGATATAAGATATGCTCTCGAAGCACGTGTGGATAGAAAGCTTGAAACAAGCGTAACATCCTTACAGACGTTCGCTCGTTCGGTTGCTGCTCGTTATTATGTGATCGCCAAAAAGAAAACGCACTACAATGGTGTGCATTCACGTGCCACAGCAGGTGCCGCTATTTTTATCCAAACGCGGCTCGCACGCGGTCCTGCTGCTCGTGCACGTACGGTTGTGATGGCCCTGCGTGCCTTTAAAAAATACGCAGTGGATGATAATGAGATGCATCAGTACTCTATTCCATGCAACGAACTGAGCCATGGCTCCACCTTATGTTACTGGGCTTTTGTCGGTCTAGAGAGTGAAAATTCTCGTAGCAGGTCCATTCGAAAGGCGACACATACCCGAGTCGCATGGGCGAAACCTAAGCTTCTGCGTAATGCTGACGTACAAAAGATCTTGCGCAGACCTTCTCTTCGAACTGCGTTCATTGTTGATTGTGCCTTTTGTGGGATCAGGGCTGCAGAAAAAGTATGCCTTGACTCATGCGCTGACCCGTTTTTTACGCGTAGCATATAATCAAATTGTGAGAGAAGGCTATTGCGCCTTTGTAGGTACTGTAATGAATGTTGGGATGCAGTCCATCGCCGCGGGAAACGGCAGCAGCATGCCTTTCGTGCCATTGTAATATGCGTGGACTGTGGTGGTAGGCAACCTGCCAGTCGCATCTGTAGTACCTGCTCGGCATCTGAGGGTTGCATTGTCTCTCTCTGTGACGTACATTAATCTGTGCCGTGATTTGTCTTTTGGATCACTCACAGCATATGAGCCAGGTATGTTTTCATAGTCGCCATGCTTTGTGCTTGCAGCAAAATCACTCACAAGACAATGCATTGAGCGATCAGAGACTGAGATCTGATGCACTCAGGCCACACCGTTGGACACCTCTTGTTCAGCCGTGCACATTCTGTGGTAATTTTGCAGCTAGGTGGCTGTGTCCGCCATGCAAGGAGTCTTATTGTGCTGACTGCTACTCACAACTTCACGGGCGTGGTGCAAGTCTGGCACACGCATGTAATCGCCTGGGCTACTACACGGCAGAGGATCAGCTCCGTGACGAACATTTCTTCCGAGCAAGCGCACGGCGCTCCATCGAACGCCATAAGAAAGAACTGGCTCGTAATTCTGAGCCCATATTGCGCAAGCAAGCAGCACTAGCGATCCAAAGATCATATCGCGCCGCGAGTGGACGTGCCTTGGGTCGCAGCTGGCTTCGATCGGCAAGGGCAAAGCAATCTTACCAGCAACGGCAAACTCACTATTCGAAAAGCTTGTGCATCCGTCGGATCCTTGGGCTTACTAGTCATACATTATTGCCACATGATGCTAAGGAGCAGATTGCAATGGAAAGGACATTATTCTGGAAGTGCCAGCCAGCGAAACATAGTAACCATACTCATAATTCATAAGATGCAATTCAGGCGCGCACGCGCTCGATACTTTATCCTTCAAAATTGCACAGATGCCTCCCTGAATGGCGATTTGCCCACTGATCCAAAGAGGATCCAGGGACAGGGCTTTGGAATTGGCAGTACTGGCGAACTTGCAGATCAGGCATCTTTTGGCGGGGTTCGGCTACCAGGTCGCGCTTTCCCAGTTGAAGGTACCAAGCACGTCAATGTATCACATGACCTACGCAAGTTGTTGCGGCCAGGTGATCGAATCCGCATCGGAAGTAGCCTTTGTCGCCTCCACAAAACTCATCCAGGAGCAGTCGATAGAAATAGCCTACAGCTACGGTTCTGTTGGGTTAAGCCGGACATAGGTGCTACAGGCTTGTGTCTATATCGTTTACCACCTCAGGGACAAGCAGGTAAAATGTGGACAATGATTGGGCGCATCATGTATGAGAATCAGCTCACACAGATCCTGATCAAAGGATATTGCGGCTTTCATTTCAAAGTTTGCGAGTATCAACGAGTGTGGGCAAAGAGGCTGCATCATAGGCTCCCCAAAGTCGCTAGTCAACTCCAAAAGTGGTCCGCTCAGCATGAGGGAATTCAGCAGCGGGTCCAGTGGTGGACAATGGACTGGCAACAAGTTCTCGAGTCTCGTCGTAGGAAAGCAGACAGGTCGTAAAGATTCGTCTTCCGTATTCCCAATTGAATAAATAAATAATTAGAAATCGAGGATGGAGGAGGCAGGAGGCAGGCGAGGCATAACTACACATCACGCCGCGCCAGATCCCGCGCCCCCAGGCTTCCCAGGAGCCGCTGGCACACTCCAGCTGTGGCATGCCAGTGGATCATTGCATGGATCCCTTCCGACGCGTGATCGTGACGGTCACCCCGAGCTTGAGGTTGTTGGTGAACATAGAACCAGGCTCCTGTGAGAGAGTAAGGGGAAGGCTCAAGTTAACCGTGACTGACTTGAATTTCACTGGCGACTGGAGTCTGAGCCGCATGATGATGTTGCGGTTGCCCCTCCCGGGGCCGAGTCACTCACTGGCAGGCTAGCCGCACTGGCAGGCTTCTACAGGCGAGGCCGCACTGGCACCCAGTTCCGTAGATCGCACCGCGTATAAGCATCCAGAATGCACTGCCATAAGCTACCTACGGTACTAGTAGGGATCCGGCATGTCAGTATAAATCTTTGTAAGAGTAGTAAGAGTAGTCGGCGCTAGTTGGCGCAGCATGGACTTGGGAGATTTGTGGAGCTGGGACAAACATAAGTTGGGCTGTAAGATCCGTGTTGAAACTCATAATCCTGCGCTTGACGAACTTAGGGAGACAACAGCAGCGGATGGATGCAGGCGCGAAAACAACGTACGGACGACAGCTAGTTCTATCGAAGTATCCAATTCACCGGCTGTGTTGGTGGGTAATCAACATGATTCGCAGCGCACGATGTCAAACACTCGTAAGAATATCTACAAGAAGTTTTTTGAAATTCCACGAAGTCCACCAGCCAAAATTATTCTTGACATGCAAAAAGAACGGCTCAGGCTCAACTTGTCGACGTCGGCTTATGCACCACCACATTCACTGATGAAGACTCGGTCTGAAGAAAAGTCTATCCTGTCACCGAAATTGTACCAGCGCCAACGAGAATGGGAAGTCCAATCTGACGTCAACTCCGGTGACCTCTTGATGATGACGCAAGATGATCACAGCGGCAAAGTCATACATCATGCCAGCCGTGATGCTCATCACACAAAGCACAAACTCCAGAAGCAGGCCAAGCCGATATTGAACCAGATGCACTTATCTTATAAATCTAGTACGCCAAAATGTGATGCACAGGAGGACTTTGCTGGCGTGGAGAATGCATCACAACTAAAGGACGAGCCAGATGCACAGAAAGCTAAACTGGACTGCGTCAATTCTATTGCGGCGTGGTCAGCTCATGGCGAGAATGTTGCGCGCTTAGCTGAAGAAGGCGCTGTGCCTGGAATCCTGATGTTATCACAGGACGAGAATGAGAGTGTGCGCGGAGCATGTGCTACTGCCTTTGGACATATGTCACGACACGCTGAATTATGTGAGCAGCTCATGAAGCACAACGCTGTGCCTGTGATCTCCGACCTTGGTATCAACACCATAGATGCCACAATCTCCCGTGATTGCACCTTAGCCTTAGTTAATTTGACCACCGTAGATGGAGTTGAAGCAAAACTGGTTGAAGACGGGGTTGTGGTATCTTTTCTAACCCTTATGAACCAGCACGAAATACATTCGGAAGCATGTAGTTATGGTCTTTTCAATTTGACTTGTGTAGATCAGCCCTACATGCATATAGAGCGTGTGATCAAGGCCTTTGTGTCACTGGCAACAAGCACCGACGCAACAGTAAAGCACATCTGTGCAGCAGCTCTCTGCAATCTCTCAGACATTAAGCCTATTCGCTCTAGGATAGTTGAGGAGGGTGTAGTCCAAGTTGTTGGACTTTTGGCGAGAGGAGCCGAGGCTAGGACAAGACGGGTCTGCGCTATTGTTTTGCATTCGCTTGCGTCCACAAGAGCATGCCGCGCTGATATGGTAACAAAAGGCGCAGTGCAGATTCTCTATGCGCTTTCTTCGGACGCTGACACAATTACACTACACTACATTGCGTCTGCTACCACTCGCCTGGCCACGGATGCACAAAATCTCCCCAGGCTTGTGCACGAGGGTGGTGTAACTGCACTGTGCAATATTTGTCTTAGATGTCCACAAGATATTCCAACTACAAAACTCTGTGCTTCCGCACTTTGCCTTCTTTCACAACAAGCAATCGGCCGACAGGCCATAGTCCAGGAGGGCTGTGTGCCTGCTCTTGTTTCGTTGTTGCACGAGTCTTCCGATTTGTCTACCATTCAGCAAGGACTCTATGCCCTTACCACTCTCCTCGCGGATGAAAATAATCATGAACAAGTGCTGGGCCAGGGTGGTATAGCTGCCGTTATTGAGCTTTGTGGTCATGCATCGCCAGTAATCCGTGAGGCCTGTTCTCTGGCATTGTTCAATTTTTCCTGCGGCAAGGCTCCCCACGAGAGGGGCATTTCTGCGTCTGCGATTCCAGCCATTATTGCTTTATCGAGGCTGCCTGAACCCCGAACACGTATGCGCTGCGCGGCTACACTTTGCAAGCTTGCCGCATTTGAGGCTAATGTTAGTCTCATGGTTGATGAAGGTGTTGTATCAGCTTTTATTGATATGCTTCAAACTGGAGATCAGGATATTGTTAAGCATTGTTGTGTAGCCCTTTGTCGTCTCGCCCACGAAGGCTCCTCTGCAGTCACTATTACTGAAGGTGCGGTGCCAAAGGTAATCGCCGGGTGTGGTGGAGAGTCCGATCCCACAACCCGCATATCTTGCTGTGCAGTTCTGTCCGCTGTGTCTGCACACGAGCCATGTCGTCGCCCTCTTTGTGCCATGGGGACACTCGAACCTCTCATTTCACTGGCTCGTGATCGCGGGGCGGATGACACAACACGGCTTAGATGTGCCGTGGCATTTGCCAATTTGTCGCACGAGCCCGCCGTGCAGGGCGAAATGGTGACGGCGGGGGTCGTGCCAGTTGTTGCGGAGTTATCAAATTCGTACTGCGAAGAGAATCAGTTATATTGTGCTCGAGCACTTTGCAATCTTGGCTGTCATTCAGGATCCGAGCAGGCCATCGTTGAACAGGGGGGCGTGACTGCTCTCATGATGATTTGTATGGTTCGTGCAGTGTCGCATTTTACCAAGCAAATTTGTGCAAAAGCTATTCTAAATCTTGTGTGTGCACCTCTCGTTATTAAAGATTGGCTGCCACAACTTGCCGATGAGGGTCTAGTGCAGGCTGTGTCAGTTCTTTCGCGTTTGCCTGAAGAACAGACAATGGGCGTTTGTGCATCAATCTTTTGCACAATATCAGCCCATGGTCTTGTTGGCAGGCAGCTTCTTGTTAAGCGCAGGTCCACTCTCAAGGACATCTTCAGTTTGATGCGCTCAAGTGATAAGGCCACCCAGACTTTCTGCGGTAAGGCAGTATTTAATTTGCTTGGCCATGCCGACTCCCAGACCTATGCTGTCCAGGCTGGTGCAATTCCCGTCCTTTCAACTCTCTGTACCCTGGGAGAGCCCGAGGTGGAGACTGCGGCAGCGGATATTTGTTTACTACTCTCGGGAGAGGCGGCCTATCGCCAGGAGATTACTGAGGCAAATGTGGTGCCGGCTTTAATTGAAAGTGCTAAATCTCCAAACCCTGCGACCTGCCAGTCAAGCCTCCGCGTTCTTGCGCACTTGGCATGGTGGAGCCACATGCGCACATGCATCATTCACGCAGAAGTGATGCCTACGCTTGCTTCTCTAATTGAACAGACGCCTAGCATTGAACCAGGGGATTTATTAACCGAGAAATTGATTCTGCATATTATAACATATATTAGTTGTGTGTCAGAGGAATATAAAGTCATGCTTGTCCAAAATAATATTATCCCTCTGCTCGATATCCTGTTCTGTAGATTAAGTTCGTCCGGAGACATAGCATGTGCTTTGCACGCTCGTAAATTTATTGCCATGTCAGTTCGATCCTTGACCGCTTCCCAAGGCGCCATTAACAAGCTCGTCGGGGACGGTGCCATAAGACTTGTCTGCAACATTATGTGTGCTGGGGAAGATACAAATTCAGATGTTTATGAGAACTGTGCAATATCATTATATTCGGTTGCTCAAACACAGTACTACAATGATGTATTGTTGGAGCAAGGTTTACTGAAAGCAATCTCAAGGCTAGCACAGCACCCAGAGTGCTTTGGAATTGCTGCGTCAATCCTGTATTTATTGTCCAGTGACCCACAACATCGTGAGCTAGTTGTTCTAGACTCTGGTGCACGCAACTTGCTTTTTGCCATTGCGGACCAACCAACCCACTCCAAATCAGCCATCCAGTTTTGCGCTCAGACCTTATTCTGTCTGTCGCGGTGTGCGGCAGAATCCCGTGAGGTACTTATCTCTGCTGGTCTTGTTCCTCTCTTGCTCCGCCTTTCTGGACATGATGATGAGAAAGTTGCCTCCCCTTGCTCTGAGGCTTTAAGAAATCTGAGCTCTGAGGGATCTAGTGCCATTGAGGAAGGGACTGTTTCTAGACTCCTCGCAGAGGCACTATCTTATCCCCGCGAAAGAAAGAGCGCAGCCATCATTGACGTTTCTCCGGCCAAGGTTTCTGCAAGGCCGCTTGTTTTGGACAATTATGGTCCCTCTAGTGATATTTTATGTCATCTCTTGATCCAAAACTTTAAGCCTTTTACAATATCTATCATAAAAATGATAGGCGGGGTCGCTGGCTCTGGCCCAGCACCTCCCGAACCCCCAGAGATGGATGTTCATGATCCTGCCAATCACGTTCCTTTTGACGGCACTGATAACACGGACGATGATGAAAATATAGGCGCTTCAATGATGTTTGCAAAGATGAACACGGAATCTCTTTCCATTTCAAACCATCAGATTAAAGTTGTAGGCATCACGAACAAGTTTAAAGAAGCTTTCTTCACCGGCACCATAGGTCACACCAGCTGCAATTACACATGCATGCAGTGTCGGCCCCTCCAATCGCATCACATGCGCCTCTAATGCCATCAATCCTTCGCAACTTGGCCAACATCTTCGATCAAGGTAAGTATCCTCCGATGCCCTCATGCTGTCGCCGGCGTGAAAGTTTTCACCGAGAAGCGGACATGCTCCCCAACTCAGAAGATTAGATATCAATACTACTCTCTGCGGTCGTGATCGTTTTGTTTCCCGCAAAAGAACCAGGATCGCGTGCATATCGTCTAGCAAAGACAACGAGGGAGGCTGGGGCGCAACCCAGAGCAGAACAACGTCTGCGTCCAATAAGTCTGACGCTTTGGGCCTTAGGCCACTGCCAAGTGCTGTGCCAATAAAGTGATATCTTGCCGGCTCGAGGCAAGCAGGGAGAACATCTGCGAGCAATCCAGGAGGACCGAAATGAGCAATTTTCACAGGATCGAGCCGGTTGGAGGAACCACTTGGTAGGATCGGCGAATCCATGCCGCGCGTTACTGCGCGCGAGCGGGATACATAGGCCTAAGTTGTAGTCACAGTACCTTAGCGATCTATATCAAGTCCAGGCGTATCTCACCAGGGAAGGGAGTCTATCGACGCTGACCAGTGAGTGAGCGTGAATTTGGCAGCATCGGCGGCCGGGGCGGTCGATCGCGCCCCGCTTAGCACGCGATCATCAATGATTTGACGAGATCTCAGCTTCTGCGAGGCCCCAAGGACGCGGACTGGACCTGCGTGAAGCGAGACCCCATTATTGTATGGCAAAGTGTGGTTGCTTTCGCCCCCCGGGGACCGGAAGGTGCCGAACGGTACCAAAATTCACCGGTCATCACCTCCGAGTCATTGGCAAAAGTCGCCGCACTGGCAGCTGATGATTGGACGAATTGCTTTTCCACTGGCAGTTATTTAATTGATAGGTTAATGCTCTAAAAGTTTGAAGCAGATAATGACTTTCAGTTTCGTAAAGAAACTCAAACCTAGGGCCTAGATGGCTGGAATTAAAAATTCCAACCGTCACACTGGCAGTGACGGGCCTCTAACACCCTGGCCGGGGACCCAACTTGAACAAACGTCCTGGGCCGGGCCGGAAACAACTCTCCGCTTTTAAAAACGCTGTCGTGATCTAGGCCGCGGCTACTGAGAACAGGCACGGTCGCCATTATTACCCCAATGCAACTTACTCGCGAGCCTGCCAGCATAAAATTACACTAGGCGGCGGGAAGAGGGGCCACCTAAGTGCATTAAGACTTCCGAGTCATTAAGTTGCACATACAAATATGAAGCTGCAGATGGGTCCGTCCTATTATTGCACTGAACCCCGGAGTCCTGGATTGTATTTAAATTTCCAGTCACCGCGCTCACGGATGTGATTACATGAAAGTCGAACCAGCGAAGAAGAATTACAAACTAACCAGCACTCACAATACGATCGGTTTTGACTTGGCCCTCCGTAGTGGCTTTTGGCGACGTTTAACCTGGGATGAAGAAAGAGCAGAATCAGCGTAGTATGGACTACTCTTGTGTATCCGAAATCCAAATACACGAGGGACCTGGGACTTTTAGTGAAAGAGGCCCTTGGGAGTTCTATCATTTACTCTGAAAGCAACAAAGTACTGCGAGTTCTTTTTAGGAATACACTCAGGGAATGTTAGCATGAAGAGATGAGGAAATGTTGTTCCAAAGTAGGCTCCATCTATTGAAGCTGATCGTGATGATCGCGGAGTGAAGATATCATGGCACATGGGGCAAAAAATCTGCACCGTGTAGTTCCTTGGCACATCCGACCTAGGAGGAAAGAAATAAGGAACTTTTTTTGGAAACATGTTCTGTATCTGTGCCGGCCAATGGGCAACGCAGGCTGTCCTGAACAAAAAGCCCTGGGGCACTTTCCAAAAGATGCTGAGGTGAGCTTTTCGTACATTGCCTGCAAACCTCGATTCGTAATGATGTAGCGAGCATGAATTAAGCCATATAACATTTCAGCCGCTGATCTGTGTACAAACTAAAAAGAAAATGTCAATATGACGCACTCAACAAGCTCTTGCTGTTCTTCTGTGAGTGACTCTTCAATTGCCATCTCTACCTACTAGGAAATACATGACACAACTTGCAACGGGCGCTGGCTTGTGCATCGAGGATCATGTCAAGAGCGTAATCATAATACGGCACGAGTGAGGACAGCCCAGTCAAATTGAAGTCATCCTGGATATATTCTTCATCAACTTCACAAAAAAATTCATTTCCACGCAAGCTCAAAAACCAGGATATCCAAGAAGAATCTTCCTCGGAGGCGGACATGTCTTCTTCTCGCTCGTCATCGTCAGCTTCGACTAGGGAAGTCAAATCAGTGGCCGCAACATGATCAGCTAGCAGCGAAGCATCATCTTCACCCGCGATGTCCGCAAGGGGGTCTTTATCTGGCTCCGTCATCATATAAGTGCTGCAAGACCTCGCCTGCTCGCAGCGATAACTTTGTTAAAGGAATCAACAGTTGCCGGGAGCTGATCGATCAGTATGCGATCAACGATTAACTAGTACTAGTGTGATTATGCGGCTTCGTTTATCTGGCCATCCAGGGCAACAATGGCAAGAAGATACCGAGTCGCTCAGACTTTCACAAGCCGCGACTCGGACCCCTCAGGCTCAGGCTTGCACCACTGGCAGTTGCTGTCACAAGGAGGGTAGCAGTTTCCGAGTCAGATTTATGCCAGTGACACTGGCATATTTGGTTTCCATCTTAGTGGTACTGCCTGCCAGTGCGAATAACGCAAGACCAAAGCCTGACTCGGAGGGGTCACGGTCACCTAGTACGTATGGTACGCACCCTTGGCCCGGGGAGTACACTGTGCAGCGGCTGAGATAGCCTAGTAGTAGTCCGCCGGCCCGGGAGGGCAGGCTACCTTAAAATACACTAACTTGAACTGACTCGGAACTAGCCCGGGCCACGGTTTTTGGTTTTCGGTTTCACGGTTTTATCATGATTGCGCGTTGCGTGTGTGGTGCTGTCGAGTATAGACCACTGAATGCCTCATCTATGACAGTTGCTTGTGAGCGACGCAAAGTTGAACGGCCGTGGGCCCATAACCTGCTAAAAATACTAGGCAGTGAGGTGCCTAGGAGCACGGCAGTGCTTTGCACTGATTCCCTAGTTGCCAGACCCCGTGGTACTAAAGTACGGAGAGAGGTTGTGCTCATACGCGTTCTTAATAGTCTAGGAGGGAACAAGGACTACTAGGATAGGGATAGGGGTATTTTTCTAGCACTGAGGCGCAGGTTCCGTATGCTAAAATAATGGGCTGTGCGCAATTTGGTACCATGCGGGCAGCCTCGCGCAGAGCAAGCAGCTGCGACGCGGTGCGACCGCCGCCGGCTGCAATAAAACCCGAACCCCAACCCAAAAATCGCCCGGGCCCCTGAGACGTATAAATTGAACCATAATTACGGAAAAATTATTTCCTAACGTTCTATATCTATATAGGGCTCTAAGGGATTTTCCGGTGTTTGGCTAGGCCGAGGCGCAATCGTGATTTATCTTTACGGAAGATACTAGTCGTTGTAGATCAGGGCCCGGGCTCCAAGGCACATGGCGCACCGTGGCCAAGACATTTCAGCAGCATCGCTAAGCGACTTTGAGGTCGGTGTAACTCTTGGCACCGGCTCCTTCGGGCGTGTACGATTTGCCACTCACAAGGTAGTTTGAGCACGTTAACTACGACGTGAGATTGAAATAGGATACAACAACTCCATGGGCTGTAAAAGTTCTGAAGAAGAGCGAACTGGTTCGCTTACAGCAGGTCAAGTCGCTTACTATCTGCTATTCATATCAGTTATACATGCATGCAGGTGGAGCATGTCATTTCGGAGAAAACAATTCTCGATCAATGCAAGCACCCATTTATTGTGCATCTCGCTTGCACATTTCAAGGTGAATTTAACTATTTTGGGAAGTTGATTGATCTAATAATTATTCACAGATAAGTGGTACTTGTATATGGTGCTTGAGTATGTCGTCGGAGGGGAATTCTTTACTCACCTCCGTAACGCTGGACGTCTTGACATAATTTCTACAAAGTTCTACTCTGCTCAAGTCACGCTTATCTTTGAGTATCTGCATGCTCGCGATTTCATTTACCGGGATCTTAAGCCGGAAAATCTCCTGCTTGACAAGGACGGTTATGTGAAGATTACAGACTTTGGTTTCGCCAAGAGAGTCATATATAAGACGCTAGAGCCCGTGTAGTTTGAAGCGCATTATGTCTCCAATTTTCTCTTGTAAAACTTTGATGCAGGTATACTCTTTGTGGAACCCCCGAATACATTGCGCCAGAAGTTCTACTGAATAAAGGGCATGGCAGGGGTGTCGATTGGTGGACGCTGGGGATTTTAGTGTACGAAATGATGGTAGGGCAGCCCCCTTTTATTGACGAAGATCCAATGGGCATATATCAGCAAATTCTAATTGGAAAAGTGAGCTTTCCGCGCTTCATTGAACGCAACGCTAGGTCTTTGATCAAAAAGTTGCTGGTTGCAGATTTAACGAAGCGCTACGGCTGTCTCAAAGGGGGCGCGTTGGATGTCAATAAGCATAGATTTTTCCAAGGCGTAACTTTCAATGACATACTCGCAAAGAAGGCCACTGGACCTGTTATTCCCCTCGTCAAGGATCAATATGATACTTCCAATTATGAAGCTTACCCTGACTCTATTGAAGAGGCACCAATCTCTGTTTGCACCAGCGGCGCCGATTTGTTTGCATCCTTCTAGCACTGGCATGGAACTACTTACTGATCAAAGTTTTGGTTCTTTTACACTAAGTATGTGCTGAGGATGACCACATCGTGCTTGAGTCCCTAAGGCTCAGGGAGGACCCAGGTACTAGAAGTACACTAGTTTGTCCCTCCCAGGCCCAAAGCTCTCAGGTTGACAATGGCCCGGGGGTCATGGTCACATGGCGGTCACAAATACTCGCACGAACACGCCCGCGAGCTAACGGGGATGTGCACTTGCAACTGGGGCAGCCGCCTTGCAAGAGCGAGAAACGGAGCGAAATGCTCTGAGTACTTTAAAAATAGCAATGTGGCTTCAACAAACTGAAGCGCCCGGCTAGTAATCGGGGGCTGTAGCGCCTCCCAATCAATAGTCTAAGGGGCCCGGGGAACTCAGGCTTACTGCGAATCATCCTTCGGGTGCCCGGGGTGCTTCACATTCTACCGAACTGCGAAGCTCACGCGAACCGGAATGACGGCCCATGCGCCAGGCGTCTCGCTGCCGCATGCAGCGTGTCCGCAACGCGCAATTTCACTCGAGATTATACTCAGCTCGCCCCCTCGCACGGCAATTGACTGGTGAATATCGCTGTCGTTTGGTTATGGGGGACAAATTACCCCCGGGAGAAAAATCCGTTGTACCCGGGCCGTTATCTTACTGCTATTTCGAAGCCTGAGCTCCGGTTGGGTATCCTGACCGTGACTGAGCAGGGAGAAGGCCCTTAGGAGCTTGTTCCTTTTTTTGGTCTTCCTTTATTTATTTATTTATTTATTTATTTATTTATTTATTATTTATTTATTTATTTATTTATTCAAGTTTGGACCGAGAGTCTCTTCCTTCCTTCCTTTCTTTCTTTCTTTCATTTATTAATTTATTTCATTGAAGTTCACCGTCACGATGACGGGACGGCGGCTTTATCATTCAAGTTATTCAAGGTACTTTGTTATTTCAAGTTATTTGGGCCATTCTACTATAAAGCTGCCGTGTTTGCGCATCCTACTGATGCCACGGGTACCAAAGGGGGCTTGGGGGGAGAAATTGCCAGCTCCTCCCGGCTCGGGACAGCCATAGTGTTTGCGTGAAATCGTAAAAAGGTGCTGGGCACTCGGTTGTGTCGTGCTATAAGCACGTGCGTCCAAAGGCAGCCGTCTTGGTGGTCTCCGGCTCGGAGCGCCCAGGAGCTGCTGCTCTCCGCGAGGTTCTTAAGCGGTGCGCGACAGCGAAAAGATCTCCAGGTCGCTGGTATAGAAACACCTACCTACATTGAGTGCTGCCCGCAACACGACCCGCAAAATTCTACCTCTCCATCCACCATAAAAAATAATGTTTGGAAATCGCCATAGCTCTCCCAGCCGCTACTATTAGTCTTCTTAGAACCCTCTGTATGATCGATTATGAATTGTATTGAATTTTCTTCTCCCGCAGACAGCGTCTCCAACGGACGCCACTGCTGAGCTTATTTAAGTTATTTTGAAGTGCATAAAACCCGTTTAACTTTAGCAAGAAAACCACTGTTTATACGGGCTAGAACGGTACTTTAGTCAAAGGAGTGGACAGAAGCGAGCCAGGGTATGCTCAAGCCGCGCC
>JACLAA010000415.1_pt1 | contig 24948 bp, 30 predicted proteins | sample 8027891 | NCBI WGS metagenome assembly JACLAA01 (sample SAMN15724900, study PRJNA655200) | protist metagenome | isolation source: fluorescence activated cell sorting (FACS) single amplified genomes of... | place: Spain: Blaines Bay Microbial Observatory, Mediterranean Sea | collected 2016-01-19 | reverse complement strand
ATCAAAACGGCTATTATGAAATAGATTGGGACGGTTTAAATTATTTCCAGATCGAAGGATTTTTATCCGAACTTCACCCACAATATGTTATAAATGGAGTTCCATTAATTGAAGTGGGGTTCGATTCAGACTATTGGGTAGTATTCGATAATCTAAAATTCCAAACACCAATGTACTCATACTTAGGATGGTTCAATGAGCAAAGCTTAAATACCCCTATTGCCATTGGTATGCATTCATACACAATGAATGATTTAATTAATTTACATCCCCCTACTAATATTGCTGGATACCAAATACCCAAACATTTTTGTGTAGAATGTCCATATGCACCAACAATAGTGGGATCCCATTCCAAGTACACGTATACTCCTAAGCAAAATTTCATATTAGACAATGAAATGATAGGGGACACAATCAATATATACGTAGAAACTATGTTCAACTCGGATTTAGGAAAAAGAGAGACTTTAAACGATCATATCAAGGTAGTTATAATTTAATATTTATGATAAAATTATATGCCTACAACCGCTGGACCTAATATAGTAGAAGATGGATTAGTATTCTATATAGATGCTGCAAATCAAAGATCATATCCCGGAAGTGGAATTGCCATTACAGATATTGTTGGGGAATATAATGGTATTACTGTAAATAATCCTACATTTTCAACCGATGATGGAGGAGCATTTACAGTTACAGGAGCTAAATATCTTCAATTTGATACTGGATTATATGATTTAGTAAGAGTTAGTAATGGGATAACAGTTTCAATGTGGTGTAAAATTCCTTCTGGAAATAGTATAGATTTTGTTCCTTTTAATTTTAGACCTTTACTAACAACCAGTGCAGGATTTGGTCGGAAACTTGCAATGAATTGGTCTACAAATGATAATTCCTTTGCTGTTAAAGGATCAGGAGCAATATCATCATATGAATATAATGTAAGAGATACTTGGTTTAATTTAGTATTAACAGCTGAGTTTGGATCAGATACTTCTAAACAACAAATATACATAGATGGAGTTTCTGTTAGAAATTTTTCTACTGCTCTTTCATCATTACCTAGTAATACTGATATTTATTTTTATTTAGGTCAATATTATCAATCTACATGGCCTCTAACTAGAGGATCATGGTCCAATGTTAATGTATATAACAGATATTTAGAACCATTTGAAATTAAACAAAACTACAATGCATTAAAAAGAAGATTTTTATAATATGAGTTTTTCAGATTACACATACGGATTTTTTAATATTTCAGAATTAGATAATGTAGATTACTCTCAAGTATTTGAAAAAAATTCTATAAATACAAGAAGAAGAATAGATAACACACAATTTTGTTTAACATGGAATACAACAGAATGGCCATCATTTGTTTCACCCTCTGGAAGTATCAATCCAGTCTGGGTAGGGACACATAACGAATTTTTTAACCATATGACAGGCTCACTTTGGGTAAGCCCTAACTATAACACTTAAAAACAGATTTATAATAAAAAATAATATGCCTACAACCGCTGGACCTAATATAGTAGAAGATGGATTAGTATTCTATGCTGATCCTTCAAACCAAAGATCATGGGTTGGTCCTGATTCCAGTACTGTAAATGATTTAATTAGTACACCTACTGGTTCCATAATCAATGATACTTCTGGAAGTTTTGGAGATAATAAAAGTTTTACATTTGATGGTACTGATAATAGAATTAATGGAACATCTAACATAGGAATAATAGGTAATAATATAAGAAGTTTTTCTGTATGGTATAAAACATCTTCATCTGATGCACAGATTCCTTTTTCCCTAGGAGGACCAACAGATTCCACAGCAGGTTCACAATTTGCATATTGTATAAATAGAAGTTCAGCAACCAATGCAGCAATATTTGGACTTACTTCAACTTATGATACTTCTGCATTTACGGTTACCCAAACAAATGATGGAAATTGGCATAATGTAGTAGTTACTGATGATCAATCTAATCTTAGAATTTATATTGATACTATTTTAGAAGAAACAACACCTAGTAAAACTTATTCTACATCGGATGGATTTACAATTGGGACTTGGAGTGATAGTAATAGGTATTTTAATGGAGATATAGGCCCAATTCAAGTTTATAATAAAACATTATCAGCATCAGAAATCACCCAAAACTACAACGCGCTAAAGGGAAGATTTAGTTAATATTTATTACCAAAACACCTTATTATGGCAGTATCAATTGGGAGTGATAAACCCGGAGTAAAAAAAGGATTAATATTTGCTGTTGATCCCCTTAACCCAAAATCATGGTCTGGGCCCGATTCAAATGAGGTTAATAATTTAGTATCTTTTTATTCTAATTTAAGTGGATCAATAATAAATGATACTTCTGGGAGTTATGGTATTTCTGGAAGTTTTACTTTTGATGGAATTGATAATTATATTGATCATGGAGATCAAACTACTTTCAGAAGCCTTATACCAAGCCAAGCAAAAACTTTAAGTATTTGGTTTAATATGCATACTCAATCATCTAATTCGGTGGTTCCTATAGGTTTTAGATGGTGGCCCCAAGCCCCATATAGAGGTTATAGTATAACAATTACTTCGGCAGGATTAGTTAATTATACATTTCATTATAGTTCTACAAATGTTTCTAGATATTATACTTTAACTTTAGATTCGGCTATATCTACTAATCAATGGTATAATGTTGTAGTAACGGATAAAGGAAATGCTAAGGTTCCAAATGTACATTATAATAATAATACTAGTGGTGAAAATAATGCTGCAATAACAGGTAGTATAGAAATATATTTAAATGGACAATCTGCGACATCTACCCCCTATACCCAATATGTTGAGGATGTTTTTGGTACAACTTCATTTTCAAATCCTACAAAATTTAATCTTGGAGCAGCTCAAGGACATTATACCTCTGGTAATACTAGTTATTTTGATGGAGATATAGGTCCTTCATTATTATATAATCGTGAATTATCAGCATCCGAAGTACTTGAAAATTATAACAGACTAAAAGGAAGATTCATATAATGGCAACACACGGAGGACCAAATATAGTAGAAGATGGATTAGTATTTTATATAGATCCTGCTAATACAGATTCATATGTAAGTGGATCGGAAACTACATTTAGTTTATTTCCATCAGCATCAATTACACTTACAGGCAGTTTAGTAAATGATGTTTCTGGTAGTATGGGAGATAAAAAATCTTGGGATTTTGATGGAGTTGATGATTATATTTTACTAGGTTCTTCCCTAAATACTGGAACTATTAATACTTTTTCAGCCTGGGTATATAAAAGTGCAACAAACGTTGCATTAACTGGTGAAGCAAGTAATTCTTTTGATTATAATATTTTCATAAGTGGTACTCAAATTTATTATAGAGTAAGTGGGGCGGCATATTGGAATTATGTTGTGCCCGAAAATGTTTGGATCAATTTTGTAATAACCAGAAATGGGGTGACTATAAAATTATACATAAATGGAAATTTTATTAGTAATTCAATTGGTAGTGTTACTGGAGATACTAAGATTGACACAATAGGTGATAAATCAAATGGATCTCATGATGGGGGATCCACACCTTGGATAGGTCTAATATCAAATGTAAAAGTTTATGATAGGGAACTATCAGCCCAAGAAGTCAAACAAAATTTCAATGCACTAAATAGATTTGGAATATGAGCGGAAAAGTAGGTAGCATAACAACAGGTATTATAACGGATGGATTAGTATTCAACATGGATGCTGCTAATAGGGCAAGTTATCCCGGAACTGGTAATAAAACATTTAATACTATAGATACTTCTATATCCGGGACATTTAACGCAGATGCTGAATTTGATTCAAGTACAATTACCCCTAGCTTTGCTTTTGATGGAGCTACAGATTATATTAATGGAACTTCCCAGGAAATACCTAATGTTTCAGGTTCATCCGCAGGTACTTGGTCAGCCTGGGTGAAATGGAGTAGTTCTACTGGGAATAGAACAGGAATTTTAACAATGGCTCAGCCAGAAGGATATGCAGCTTTGGGAAATCAATGGTTTGCTGCTTCTATATATAAATGGCAAAATTTTACTAATATAGCATTTACTTTTTCAAACGGTAATGCTGGATCATTAGATACTAGCATAACTCCGGGAGACTATGGAACTGCTTTAACTGCTAATGTTTGGTATAACGCAACTTTTGTAATGGATGCTAGTGAATCAGGAGTTAATAGATTAAAAGGATATTTAAATGGAATATATAGAGTAAATGCCTCCAGCGATACATTTGGAAGTAATTCACCTCAAATACCACGTGGAAATAATATTGAATTAGGAACATATATTCATTATACCTTCAATGCTTACATGGTAGGAAATATTGGCCCTTGTCAAATTTACAACCGCGCCTTATCAGCATCAGAAGTCCTACACAACTACAACGCATTAAAAGATAGATTCAACTAATGAAATTTGGATCAATAACAACAGGTATTATAACGGATGGGCTAGTATATAATCTAGATGCTGCTAATAGAGCAAGTACCATACCTAGTACTAATACTTTAAAAACATTTAATACTGTAAATCTCACACAATCTGGAAGTTTAAGGGCACAGGCTAGTTGGAATAATGAAACTGCACCCTCATTTGATTTTGATGGGGTAGATGATTATATAATAACAGATTTTATTCTCCCAGCAATTTCAAAATATTCAATTAGTAGTTGGTTTAAAACAACAACATCTGGAGTTGGTACGGGTGGGGAAACAGTATGGGTTATTATAAATGATGGAGGAAGTAGTACTACCGGTAGAGGAGGTTTTCAAATAAAAAGTAATCAATGGACATCAGGTATGGGTGATGATACAGGTAACTATTGGTATCTTTTTACTTCTGGAAATCTAACATCATCACCTCCTAATTGTTTAGATACAAATTGGCATAATAGTATTATTACCATTAATGGGTATATTCAAAAATTATATATAGATGGTGCTTTTATTTACAGCGTAGATACTAGCACTGCAGGAGGAGCAGGATCATCCTCAGTTTCAGCGGGGGTAGCAGCAACAGTTCCTCTTACATTAGGGTGTTATGGTGATAGTGGAGGATGGTTTTTAAATGGGGAAATATCTAATCTTTCTATATATAATAGACTTTTATCAGCATCAGAAATCCTACATAACTACAACGCATTAAAAGGGAGGTTTATATAATGAAATTCGGGTCTATAACAACAGGTATTATAACAGATGGGCTAGTGTTTAATATGGATGCTGCTAATAGGGCAAGTACTATCCCTAGTACTAGTACTTTAAAAACATTTAATACTGTGGATACTACTGTATCTGGTTCTATAGTTACAGATGCAACATGGGCAAATGGTACACCTCCTACATTTAATTTTGATGGTAGTGATGGCTATATTAATTTAAACTCATTAATAAGTTCTATATCAACACAACAAAAAGGAAGTATTTCTATTTGGTTTAAACACACAAACACAGCAAGAAAGTGTTTTATGTCATTAGGTAGCACTACTGTTAATCAAAGTTATTTTTACACTGAAATACAAGCTGATAATACATTTTGGGTGCAAAGCAAAGGTAATTGGTATTTTAATCCAACACCAACTTATAATGTAGATACTTGGCACCATTTTTCAATTATTCAAGATGGTGTAAGTCCAAAATTATATGTTAATGGTGTTTTACAAACTATAAGTATAGTTGGAACAGATACAACAGCTTGGTTTAATGATACAACTATTGAAAATATAAATGTGGGGAGATTTTATGCTAAAGATGGTTCAGTACAAACTACTTTATACTTTGATGGTGATTTAGGTCCAATTCACATCTACAACCGCGCCTTATCCCCAACAGAAATCCTACACAACTACAACGCATTAAAAGGAAGATTCGAATGAGTGGAAAAGTAGGTAGCATAACAACAGGTATAATAGCGGATGGGCTAATATTTAACATGGATGCTGCAAATAGGGCAAGTACTATACCTAGTACTAGTACTTTAAAAACTTTTAACACAGTAGATACTTCTATATCAGGAGCATTTTCCGATAATGGAATATTTGATTCTAGTACAATATCACCTAGTTATGCTTTCGGAGGAACAGATGATAGAATTGAATCAAGTAATTTTACACAATTAAATAGCACAAGTGATTTTAGTGTTTCAGTATGGGTTAAAGCCGCAAGTGGAGCTCAAGCTGATAATTACGCTTATATTATATCAACTGGCCCCTCCGATGGTTCAAAACTTCAAATAGGTATTAGTCAAAATGATACATCTAATCAACTTAACTTTATGATTAGAAATTCATCTGATACAAGTTATACTACACTAGCTGGAGTAGAAAATTTTTTTAATGGAAATTGGAGAAATATCGTTATTACTTATGATGGTGCTACTATGAGTTTTTATACTGATAGTGGAACACTTTTAACAACTTCTCATACTGGAGTTTTACCAATTCAATCAAACATGGTATTAAGTATAGGAGCATCACCAACACAAAATTATTTTAACGGCAATATAGGCCCTGTTCAAATCTACAACCGCGCCTTATCCCCAACAGAAATCCTACACAACTACAACGCATTAAAAGGAAGATTTGCCTAAATATTTATAACCATGGCAGGTATAAAATCAGGTATAAACGGACAAATAAACAATAACATTGTTACGGATGGATTAGTATTTTATGTTGATCCAGCATATAAAAAATCATATCCTGGGAGTGGGTCTACTATTAAAAATTTAATTAATTTAGATAATGGAACACTTTCATCTTCTCCCACATTTGATCCCACACAAGGTAATGGAGTATTAGATTATGATAGTACTGATCATCTTGTTTTTTCGGACAGTGGATTACCTTCAGGAAATTTATCTAATGGGGCTACTTTAGCAGCTTGGTTTAAAAGAGATGATAACCAATATTATGATGGTATAATATCTTATGGAACAGTTGATGTTAATAAAAGCTTTATTTTAAATCTTAGTAATCAATATAAGTTGAAAAGTGGGTTTTGGAGTAATGATTTTGAAAATACAAGTGGAACTACAATTCAAACTGGGGTATGGTATTATGGTGCTGTTACTTATAATGGTACTATAAGGCAAATATATCTTAATGGTCAACCTGAGGGAAATGATAGTCCTTCTGCTCCTAATGTAACTTTAAGTGGTAATTTATATATAGCAAGACTAAGTACTTATTATCTTAATGGAATGATAGGTTCTACATCTATATATGATCGCGCTTTATCAACAACGGAAGTTACCCAAAACTATCAAGCTCAAAAAGAAAGATTTGGTTTATAATGGCAGGAGTTAAAACAGGCATATCAGGACAAATAAATAATAACATTGTTACGGATGGGTTAGTAATTAATATTGATCCTTCATACCCTAAAAGTTTTATTCCTGGGGATAGTAATGCAAAAAATTTATCTGCTAATTTTAACAATAATGGGGCTATAGAGGGAGATGGAGATACCTCATTAGGAGTAAATAGAAGTTTTAATTATGATGGCATTGATGAATATATAGATTTTGCAGATAGCTCTAATTTTGATTTTGGTAATACTTTTACATGGAATTATTGGTTTAGGGTTACAAATCATGATAGTTTTAGACCACTACTAACACAAGGTTATACTAATTCATCAGGTCAAAATAATCTTTCTCAAATTACATCAGATGGTGAAAACACATGGAATATTAGAGATCAAGGAACTCGGGTTAATGTAGGATCTGTATCTACAAATGTATGGTATCATCAAGGTTGTACATGCAATGGTAGTAATTTAATAATGTATTTAAATGGTATACAAGCGGGTACAGGTACTGCTACAATAAATTATTCAGCCAGCACAAATAATAGAATTATATATGGGGGGTATCAAAACCCACAAGATAACCTAAAATATTACTTTTATGGGCAAATGGGACCATTATTAATTTATAATAGAAAATTAGAAGCATCAGAAGTCACCCAAAATTACCAAGCACAAAAAGAAAGATTTGGATTATAGTAAAATTTTTCGTATATTTACCCCAAACTCCTAATGGAAAAAACAGGTTATACAGAAAAAATAGAATATCTCTTTAATGAAGCTCAACATTTAGAAATATTCATGTCAGGATTATCAAGATGGCATCGAGTTACCCCAAACGATTTTAGATCTTTTGATGGAAAACGCAGAATACAAGGTAAAGATTATGAAGGTCCGTTATATGCTTACGGAACTAATCGAAAAGTTTCACCAAAACACAATAATAAAATGGTAGAAAGTGAAGTTTCTAAAGCTCGTGCATTAATATCTCAAAAAATACGTTAATGTCTAAAGTTAAAATTAAAAAAATAACGGAAGAACAAGCCTCTCAATATTTCAGCCAACAAGAAGATTTATTGAACTCACCTATCCGTTTTTATACCAAAACAGAAGATGAAGATGGTTGGGATTTAATTACATATTATACCTCCAGACGTAAAGATATATATGCCAATCGCGGTGAAGCTGATCAATGGGTTTATATTTTATCCAATCCAGCACTACCTAACATGTTCAAAATAGGTTATACAAAAAATGAACCTGAAGTTAGAGCAAAACAAATTAGTGCCTCTACAGGTGTAGCACTACCATATAAAGTAGAATGGGCATTTCAATGCTTTAATGGCGAGCAATTAGAGCAAGAAGTCCACGAAGAATTAGCATCTTACCGCGTGAATCAACAACGAGAATTTTTTGATATACCACTTGTGGAAGCACAAGAGGCAATTGAAAAACTCGGAAAACAATATATATGAGAAATTTAAAAGAAGAATTATTAAAAATTAAAGGAGGCGATTTCCCTAAATGGTATGCATCGCTTACCAAACTTGAAAAAGCGGAATACTTTCAAGCGTTAGAACAATTCGAAAAAGAATATAAAAATCTAAGTTAATTTCCTCTAACTACTACTAAACCGTAGCCTTTTTTAGTCTCATTATATTGAGATAGGGAAATTTTGTGTGTTGTTATTAATGTAACTTCATTTCCCTCTATAATTGCTTTTCTGCTTGCTGTTGGAGTTATAACTGTTTCTGTAGTAGAACAGCTAACCGTCAACATTATTCCTATAAGTGTTATTACATTTTTTATCATATCTATAAATATACGTCATTTTTTAGTCATATCCAAGTTATATATGACGTTTTTTTCTTGCTTTTAATTTGGAGTATACTTTACTAGTACTATATTTATTGATGACATGGACCTTAACCACATATTTAATTTATTTGGATCTTCAGGGAACAAATATAATGAAAACCCTCCTACGGTTATAGAAATCGCTGAGTTTGAGAAAACACCATCATTTAAAATAGGCATGTTTAAAAAAATAATATTAAACCAAAATGTATTCCAAAAAAAATTATTTGATATGTTTAGATCCCCTACAGATGAATGGGGCGTAAACAAATATGAAGAAGTAGGAGAATTTGTTACATTTAAAAGGGCTTGGGATAGTATAAAACACTGCAAAATAGAGGAAGAATTATGGCGAGATAGTTTAAAAGTTCAGCATGATGAACATTTAGAAACTGCTATAAAATTATCAATATCTTTTTTTGAAGAAATAGAAGAATACGAAAAATGTGCATTTCTAATAAAAATTCAAAAATTTCTTGAAAGTAGTTTGGAGTCAGAATCCTAACATCGTATATTCCCATCACGGGGTTTGAAAAAAACGTATAATAAAAAAAAGGTGATAGGGTAGGCATAAGGAACACCCTATTAAATTAATATAAAGTTATGAGAAATAAACAATTAGTACTTAGACGTCTATCTAAACTAGAAGGACAATTAAAACAATTAGATTTTGATATTTTTAGAGGAAAAGATACCATTCAGGTTAAAAGCACTCAAAAGGAAATAATGGAAACAGTTCAGGATTTAATTGATATGGTTAATAGAGAAAATTAATATGAGCCTATCCGCAGAACAAATTCAATCAAATTGGGAAAAGTTTATAGGTTACATTAATACCTATATTTCAGATCCTAGAAGAGAAAAGGTATTAGCATTCTACAAGAAATTCGAAGATGATCTTATATTAATGCCAGCATCACATAAAACTGCTTACCATAATGCATTTCCAGGTGGTTATATTGATCACGTTAATAGAGTTATAGAGGGTGCTTTAGCAATAAATAAAACATGGGTTGAATTTGGTACAGAACAAAACTATACAATTGAAGAACTTGTATTCTCAGCTATAAACCATGATTTAGGTAAAATGGGTAATGGTGAAGAAATGGCATATCTACCATCTAAAGATGATTGGAGAAAAAAGAATTTAGGTGAAATGTATCAATACAACAAAAAATTAGCCTATATGTCAGTCCCCGACAGATCTATAAAATTACTTGTTGATCATGATATTAAGCTTACTGAAAACGAGTGGATAACTATTAAATTACATGATGGTTTATATGATCAAGCTAATGAGCCTTATATAAAAAGTTACATGCCAGAGCAAAAACCTCGAACTTCTATGGTATTTATAATTCATCAGGCAGACTTAATGGCAGCAAGAATCGAATTCGAACAAGTATGGTTATCAAAATTCAATGAAGGAGTTTCAGACAAACCTAAGGCTAAAAAATTAGATGTAAAAACTAAAGCACTTGGTTCAATGAAAAGCGAAGGTTTAAAAAATATGTTAAATAGTTTATAATGGAAGTAGTTTTTTTATGCATACTTTCTGTAACCTCTGTAATATTAGGATTTACTACTTTTAATTTATTACGTAAAAATGAACAACAGGAAGATATACTAGCGGGATATTTAAATTATCTTGATAGATTATCTAAATCAATAGATGCTTCGGATAAAAAACTTAAAGAAATAGATCAAAAAGGCACATTTAAATCTGATGATGAAGTAGGATATTTTTTCAAATCTATCCAAGACATTCAGGATATCTTGAATGATTTCAAGTTAAAAGAAATAAAATGATGCCCGTGGCAGTTAGAAAAAGAAGACCCAAGAGTAAAAACTACTTTACTAAGGATACAGAAAATGCTATTGTTAGATACAATAATGAACCCGATCCTAAAATTAGAAGCATAATATATAGAAATGAAATTCACTATGCTTTTTTTTAAATTAACAGAAAATATAATTCATACCTTTAAATTTTATTATACTGAAGTAGATCAAATAGAACACCTACAACATGAGATAATAACTTTTTTACTTTCTAAATTACATTTATTTAACCCAGATAATGGGGCAAAGGCATATTCATATTTTGGTACTATAACAAAAAATTGGTTAATAGTATATAATACTAAAAATTATAAAAAACGTGTTCAAAAAGCACCTGTAGATGAATTATTTAAAGATGATAATTATTCATATCAAATGGGTGAAGAAAAAGAAAAAGATAGATTATCTACTTTTATAGACAGTTATATTATATATGTTGAAGAAAGATTTGAAGAATTTTTCCCTAAAGGTAATGATGCTAAGGTAGCAGATGCTATATTAGAATTATTTCGTAAAAGAGAAAATTTAGAAATATTTAATAAAAAAGCTCTTTATATCTATATAAGAGAAATAATGGCTAGTCATGGTCTAGAGGTTAAAACACCTAAAATTACTAAAATAGCTAGTAAATTATATGGATTATTTAAAGAAAGCTATGTTTATTATTTAGAAACTGGATATATAGATTTTGAAAGATCTTAAATAATCATATTTATACACGAACTAAAATGTATAATTATGAGTCATTTAGATAAAAAAGTATTTGGTAAAAAATCATACTCGGATTTACTTAAAGAAATCTATGATAACCAAAAGAAAAAAGAAACCCAAATCACAGCATTAATTAGCGAATTAAAACCATTAATCAGCGATATAGGTGATGCTACAATGATTGTACCACTTATAAAAGAATATATGGAGTTGGGCATTAAAAACGATGAAGCACTTATAAAAGTTGCTACAATTTTCCAACGTATATTTGCAAATGAAGGTAATGAAGAAAATGGATTTGGTATATCTGAAGAAGAAAAAGAACAATTACTTAAAGAAATTCAAAGTCTACAGTTACCACCAAAAAAAGAAGAATAAATGGCTGTTTTTAAAAAAGGTCTACAGGCTAATAAAAAAGAACCTCTTTTAGATAGATTTTTATCTAAACATGAAATAATTTCTGTTGGTAGAGTAAAAGATATAATATTAAATGATCAATATCCCGAAATTGAAAAATTTGGGGGGTTAAATGCAATAGGGACTATATTTTTTGAAATTAATAATTTTCAATCTGGAGGAGAGGGAATTGCTAAACCTTTTTATCCTCAAACATCTTCTTATCCTTTAGTAAATGAAATAGTTCTTATATTTAAACTTCCAAGTACAAATATAGGTAAAAATACCCTTGAATCTACCTATTATTATATGAATATGGTAAGTCTATGGAACCATCCCCACCATAATGCTTATCCTAACCCAGTAACTACTTCGGATTTACCCCCATCTCAACAAAAAGATTATGAACAAACATCTGCGGGATCAGTTAGAAGAGTAACAGATCAATCTACAGAAATAAATTTAAATAGCCCCTCAAATCCAAGCCAAAATACATTTGTGGAAAGAAATAATATTCATCCTTTATTACCCTTTGCAGGGGATATTATATATGAAGGTAGGTGGGGAAATAGTATAAGGTTAGGTAGCACTGCTAAACCTTTAAGTTCTTTTCCCTTAAATACTTGGTCTAGTTTTGGTAATAATGGAAATCCTATTACTCTTATAAGAAATGGACAACCCATTAGTTCATCTAATGCTGGATGGGAACCTATAGTAGAGGATATTAATAAAGATCAATCTTCAATATATTTAACATCTAACCAACAAATTCCTATTAATGTTGCTAGTCAAAAATATTTCTCATATACTCCAAGAGAAAAAGAAATTCCCATATCTCCTCCAAGATATACAGGGGATCAAGTAATAATAAATTCTGGACGTTTACTTTTTAATTCTAAATCAGATCATATATTATTAAGTTCACAAAGAACTATTAGTTTTGAAGCTTTAAAAGGTTTTAATTTTGATACTCCTGCTAATTTTGTAATAGATGTAGGAACTAATATAAAATTAGGAAATAAGGATGCAACTGAATCTGTAGTAAAAGGAGATACTTTATATAAAAATTTAAATAATTTACTTATTTCTTTACTTCAAATAGTACAGGTGTTAAAATACCAACAATTATGGCCTGCTGGTAGTCCTGCTGCCGATCCTTCAATATCATTAGCAGCATCTTCTACTGAGGATATATTAAAAAATATCCAAAAGGATTTAAAAAACATTTTATCTAAAACAGTAAAAACTATCTAGTGGCTAAATATAAAATAGTAGGAAAAGTTGTTAACTCAAATAAAGAACCTATATCTGGGGCTTTAGTTAATGGAATTAATGCAGATTCTGGGGGCAACTTTACTTTAGAAGGTGAATATTCTAGGGGAGAAATATTTAGTATAAATATATCTTCCCCCGGATATGGAGATGTAACTAAAATTCCATTTGATCTAAATGGAAATACTAAAGACTCCTTAGGAGTTATTACCTTAAAATCAAACAAATTAGAGCTTGATAACGCCATTGCTGCGGAATTACCTTTAGCTCAATTACAAATTAGAGCTTTACAATTAGAAAAAACAGATTTTGAAATGGCTAAACAACAAGCCATGAATAAAATAATATCTCAAATTAAAACAGTTTTACTTCCTCAAATTTTAACATTAATAGCGGCTTTTGGGGTATCAAAAGCTAAGGATGCTTTAGGTAAAAAATTCGGTGACATGAATGCTACTTGTCCTTCTAATTTAGACGAGTTAAATTCTTTAATAAGAAAAAAAAATAGATTAACAAAGGCTCTTAATAATATTTATAAATTTTTAAAAACTATTAGAATAGGAGTTACAATAATAAACGTTACAATAACAGTGGCTCAAATCCTATTACCTGCTTTAACAGCAGCTGCTTCAGTTCCAGGAGCTCCAGGTAGTACTGCTACTCCTATTGAAGAAATAAAAAGAAGGCTTAAATTATATGGCCTTATTTCATCTAGCACTTTATTAGTTTTAACAATTTTAATTGAAATATTAAGAAAAATCTTACAATATTTAGCTACATTGGATAGTTTAATACAAGGATGTGCTATAGAAGGGGCATTACCCCAAGAACAATTAACAGAAGATTTACTTAAAGCTACTCAGGAACAATCTCAACAATTATCTCCAGTAGTAACTAATGTCAATGGATTTGAAATGGAAGTTATTCCTATAGATAGTTCTGAAATTAATGAGTTAAAACAAAGAAGAGCAATAGCTAGAAATAAAGCAGGAGTAATTATGCTCCAAGGAGAACCTTCATTTTCTTCGAATGATCAAATATTAATAGATGAATTAGTATTTTATATTGAACAAAATGATTTAAAAGCAGATTAATCTAATATTTATAAAAAACACAATAATGAAAACCGAAGCACTTAAAAAAATAATTAAAGAAGCTGTTAGAGAGGCTATACAAGAGGAGCTAAAGGAAGTTTTACTAGAAGCAGTTAAAGCACCTAAAGTAGTTGCATCCCAACCTATTCAAGAAAATAGAACTATAACTTCAACTACACCTCCACCTGTTACTCAACCTGTTAACTTAAAAGAACAAAGACAAAAATATATGGATATTATAGGTGAAACTGGATTAAATATGAAAAGTGGAGATGCTCAATCCTTTAACCCCAAAGGAAATATAGATACAACATCCCCTAATGGCCAATTACCAGTTGGAGAAGTAGGAATGGACCAAATAATGGGATTAATGACAAATAGATAATGGCGTTTGAGGCACAACAAATATACCCCATTGACTTTAATAAAAGTGCAGCTGTAGGAATAGATATACCCTTTAATGCTGAAGGAGTATTTAGACTTAATTATACTACAAAAGCGGCTATTAAAAACAATTTAATTAATTATTTTTTAACTAATCCCGGGGAAAGACCCCTCAATCCAACATTTGGGGGTGGGTTACGAGATACAATTTTTGAACAAATTACTACTGATAATTTAGATTTTTTAGAAGAAAGAATTTCATTTGATTTAGAACAATTTTTTCCTAACATAAAAATAAAAAACTTAAATATTTCTAAACAGGAAGATTTAAATAGTATAACAGTTTTATTATCATATAGTGTTATGAATACTAATATTACAGATTCAATAGAAATAGACTTTACATAATGGCCGAAGTAAATAGAGATATAAAATATATAAATAGAGATTTTTCCGATATTAGAGCTAAGTTAATAGAATTTTCTAAAACCTATTATCCTAATACCTATAATAATTTTTCTCCTACATCACCAGGTATGATGTTTATGGAAATGTCGGCTTACGTAGGCGATATAATGTCATTTTATTTAGATAACCAATTAGGAGAAACTTACACACAATTAGCTAGACAAAATAATAATTTATATGAGTTAGCCTATATGTTTGGATATAAACCCAAGGCAACTTCTGCTGCTCAAACTGAAATAGAACTTTACCAACAAGTACCTTCTAAACTAGTAAGTGGAGAATATATACCTGATATGGATTATGCTTTGACTATAGGAGAAAATAGTTCTATTGCATCATCATTAAATTCAGATGTAAATTTTTTACTCCAAGATACTTGTGATTTTTCAGTTTCTAGTTCTCAAGATCCGACTGAAGTATCTATATATGAAATAGCAGGTACCGATCCTCAATATTATTTACTTAAAAAAACAAGAAAGGCTATTTCTGCAACAATTAATACTCAAACTTTTTCTTTTGGAGAACCTAAACAATTTTCCACAATTAATATTACAGCCAATAATATTATAAAGGTATTAGATATTACAGATTCAGATGGAAATGTATGGAATGAAGTAGATTATTTAGGTCAAGAAATGGTATTTGATAGTATTAAAAATACTAATACTAATGATCCTAATAATGTAGCTAATTCTGGTGAGGTACCTTATTTATTACAGCTAAAAAAAGTACAAAGAAGGTATGCTACAAGACTAATCTCGGAAACTAATTTACAAATACAATTTGGAGCAGGTAACCCAAATAATACTGATGAAACTATCACACCAAACCCAAATAACGTAGGTATGGGTTTACCATTTGAACAGGACAAACTTACAACAGCATTTTCACCTACAAACTTTTTATTTACAAATACCTATGGTATAGCACCTTCAAGTACTACTTTAACAGTAAGATATTTAACAGGTGGAGGAGTTGAGGCAAATGTGCCCTCTGGAGATTTAGTAACTTTAGGTACCGGAAATACTACATTTAATTCTATTAATTTAGATTCTACATTAGCAAATTACATATTTGGTTCTATAGCAGCTACTAATCCTAATGCTGCGGATGGAGGTAAGGATGGGGATACCATTGAAGAATTAAGATTAAATACTATTTCATCTATATCAGCTCAACAAAGAACAGTTACATTAAATGATTATTTAATTAGATCTTTAAGTATGCCTCCCGATTTTGGCATAGTATCTAAAGCTTATGTAGAAAAACCTCAACTATTAGATAATCAAACTTCAACAGTAGAAACTTTAAATTTATTTATTTTATCACAAAATAATAATGGGCAATTTTCAACTGGAACTAATACCTTAAAAAAGAATCTTAGAACTTATTTATCTCAATATAAAATAATAGGAGATAGTATAGAAATTAAGGATGCTTTTATTATTAATATTTCTATAGATTTTGAAATTATAGTGTTACCTAATTATAATAATAATGATGTAATATTAAAATGTATAACAGCATTACAAAATTATTTTGATAGAGATAAATGGCAAATCAATCAACCTATTTTATTAAGGGATTTATTTGTTTTATTAGATAAAATAGAAGGAGTACAAACTGTAAAAAATATTAATATTCTAAATAAATCAGGATCGACATTAGGATATTCACAATATTCTTATGATATATTAGCCGCTACCCAAAATTTAGTAATATATCCAAGTTTAGATCCAAGTATATTTGAAATAAAATATCCCAATACTGATATTAAAGGTAAAGTAGTACCATTATAAAATTAAATTATGGCAGTATATAAATTATTTCCCTTTAAAGATGCTACTATGTATTCATTTTATCCTAAGATGAATACTGGGATAGATCCCATTTTAGATATATCTAATTTAAATATAGCAGTAAACTCTAATCCTCAAGTAGCCAGATTTTTAATAGAGTTTGTACAAGAAGAAATTGAGGATGTTATTAATAATAAAATATTAAATAGACAATGGGATGTTGATTTAAGAGCATATATAGCAACGGCACAAGGTGTAGTGGAATCAACAGATTTAGAAGTACATCCTGTAGCACAATTTTGGTTTAATGGTACGGGTACTTACCTAGATGTTCCCCAAACTACAGATGGTTGTTCCTGGACATCCCCTAATTTTTCAGATTCAGGTATCCTATGGTCTAGAAGTGGATCTGATTCTACAAATCATTATGTAACTAGTTCTTTTGATGCTACTTATGTTACTCAAGGAGGAGGTGCTTGGTATTATAGTGGTTCAGATGGTACTTTATATGCAGTAACCCAATCATTTGATACAAGAACAACAAAGGATTTAAAAGTAAATGCTAAAGCTGTAGTAGAGGATTGGTATAGTGGTTCTTTTACTAATAATGGATTTATAGTAAAATGGGAAGATTCGGTTGAATTCAATACCAATACTCAAATCCAGCCAGTTATGCAGTTTTATAGTTTAGATACTAATACTATATACCCCCCACAATTAGAATTTAAATGGAAAGATTTTTCTACTAATTTAACAGGTTCAGCTACCGCTAGTATAGTTGATACTACTAACTTAGTATCTTCACTAGCAGAAAATCCGGGAAATTTTACTACAGATAGTATTAATAAGTTTAGATTAAACGTAGCACCCAAATATCCTGCTAGAATATTTTCTACGGGTTCATTATTTACACAGGTACGTTATTTACCAACAGCTTCATATTATGCTATAAAAGATTTGGATACTAATGAATATGTTATAGATTATGATAATACATTTACTCAATTATCTGCTGATGAAAAAGGAAATCATTTTACAATTTATATGAATGGATTAGAACCCGAAAGATACTATAAAATTTGTATTAAAACTAATATAAACGGATCTACTTTAATATTAGATGATAATTATTATTTTAAAGTAGTAAATGCATTATACTAATGGCTGAAAATGTAAATTTAAATAAAAGTGTATTTAATAAAAGAGATTATACTAAAACTATAAATACTTCTTTTAACGAATTGGGTGTAAAAACTATTCAAGAACAAATAGATGAACAACCCACGGTTGAAGAATTTTTTATTTTATATAATCAGTTATTTTATGAAATACCAGAGGTAGGAGAAACTAATTCTCATGAATATTTAATAAAAACTAGTTCTGAATATATAAACTTTAAAGAAACAGATGAATTGGTTCAAGCTTTACAAAAGGAAATAGGTGAATTACGAGAAGAAATACTACAAATGCAACAGGAAACAGCTAATGTAGATGCAGTTGGGGATGAGGCTATAAACCCAAATTTAGAAACTACACCTGTAAGTAGTGGTACTAGTGGAACAAGTGGTGGTAGTGGAGGATCAGGAGGAGGATATTAATTTGAATTAAATGGCAGAAATAGTTAAAATAGATCCCAATAATTTTCAACTACAGTTTTACGAATCACAGGATGAAACTTTAATTTCTTCTTTTGATATTGATACATTTTTAACCCAATCGGGTTATATTGAATTTTACATTTATGATTTAAATAATAATATATTAACACAAAATTTAAATTATAATTTTTACTCTATTAAAGATGATGGTCAATCCGCCGGGAGTAATAATCAAATTTCTCAATTTAATATTTCTCCTAGTGATGATATTTCTAATTTTGGGTTTGATGAGGGAGAATTTGTAGCATATTACAATTTTTTATATAATCAAATAGGAAACCCAAATGATAATTTTTACATATCAGAAATATCTTCCGATAGAACTGAAATTAGACTAGATAGTAATATTTTATCAAACTCAGATATTGTAGATCAAACTAATCAATTTATTCAATTTAGAGAGGATCAAAATTATTTTGTAGATTTTTACCTAAATTTTGGGGATAATAATTTAATAATAGCTAATAATATTAAATTAGATGATGAAAATACAGATGATTCTACCATTTTAATTAAATTATATGAATCTCTACCCCAGGAATTTGATTTAAAAGACTTACTTTGGGTCGTAACTACTTTATCAACTGCAGAAGCTTTTCAAGTTAGTTATCCTGTAGAACCTATCGTAGCTAATGATTCTATTAGTTTACAAGGACCTAACCTTAACATATCTCTTAAGGATGAAATTAATAATTCCTCTATTAACTTATCCTATAATGATATAATTTCTACTGCACCTTCTAGTTCAATAAACCAAATAGAAAGTTTACTAGAAGAATCTTCTATTAACATTAGTGTTAATTATGAAAATTTTAATGAATTTATACACTTTAGTTCTGCTAAAACCCGAATTGAAAATTTTTATTATAAAGTTGGATTAATAGAATCATATTCATCTTCCGTATCTAATTTATCTAATGTAACTAGTTCTAATACAAGTAAATTAATATTTGAAAATAAAACTTCCGATATTATTAAGAATTTTGATGGGTTTGAATATTTTATGTATTATAATAGTGGTTCTAGTCTTTCATGGCCTAAAACTACTTCATCTCCTCCCTATGAACTAGCAAAAACAGGTAGTACGGCAATTTTGAATTGGTATGGTAGTGATATAGAAACATCTACCCATTTTGGGGGTAGAATTTTATCAGCATCTAATCATGACAATGAAAATAAGGATCAATTACTTAAATCAATTCCGGAATATTTAAGAGAAGATTCAAATAATAGACCATATGAATTGTTTATTGATATGGTTGCTCAATATTATGATAATATTTGGTTATATACAAAAGATATTACACAAAAATATAATGCAGATAATAGATTAGATTTTGGTATTTCCAAGGATTTAGTAGCTGATGCAATTAAAGATTTTGGAGTTAAATTATACCAAAATAATTTTTCTAATAAAGATTTGTATACAGCTTTTTTGGGATTAACCTCTGAGGGATCATTATTTCCTTTCCCGGAAATTACTGGATCAACTCCGGTATCTACTGGAATGGAATTTGTAGATACATTAATATCCGCCTCAAATGATATTATACCTTTAGATAATGTTAATAAATCTTTATATAAAAGAATTTACCATAATATTCCATACCTGCTTAAATCAAAAGGAACTCTTACTGGATTACGAGCATTAATAACCTCATATGGTATACCTGATACTATACTAAAAATATCTGAATTTGGTGGTAAAGATAAGGTAAATGCTAATGATTATGATTTATATTTTAATAATTTTAATAATGCACATCTTAATATAGCCGAAAATTATATTAGTAGTTCCTGGGAAGTAAATGGAAGATGGTTTTCCCCCTCTAATAGACCCTCTACGGTTGAACTTAGATTTAAATCCGAAAAATTTCCACCTACTAATTTATCCCAATCGTTATTTAGTTTATATAATGGTTCTACCCTAGTATCAGATTTAGTGTTAGAATATGCTGGTTCAGGATCACTTAGTGGTTCATATTCATCTTCTATTCAAGATCCTTCTTATCAATATACTAATTTAAAATGGATCCCAGATGTAACAGCCGGTAATTCTGCTAGTATATCATTTCCATTTTTAAATAATGATTGGTGGTCAGTAATGATAACAAGTGGTAGTTCAAATGGATTTAAATTAACCGCGGCTAATAAGATATATAATGGTAATGATGGAACTTCTATAGGTTATATTAGCTCATCTTTAATTAATACAGGATCATGGACTTCCTCTACTAAAGCTTATTTTGCCACTTCTTCCACACATGAAGGATTTTCGGGATCATTACAAGAAATAAGATATTATAATACTATTTTAAGTGAAAGTGTATTTAAAGATTATGTTATGAACCCTTTATCTATAGAAGGTAATAACATAAATAGTGCACCTGATCAATTAATATTTAGAGCAGCTTTAGGAAGTGAGTTAGATACTTCTACTACTTCCATACATCCTAAAATTACAGGATCCTACAGTGTTTATACTCAATCTTTTTCAAACCATAGTGGTTTTTATACCAACAGTGGTTTAAATTTAAAACCTAATACTGAAACATTCTTTTTAGATCAACCTGCAGTAGGTATAAAAAATAGAATAACAGATAAAATTAGATCTGAAAGTGATACTTTACCTTCTGGTAGTACATTATCCCCATTTAGAAGATTATCCCAAACTACTGAAGCGAGTGCTTCATTTACGGAAAATATTAATTATTTAGAGGTAGCATTTTCACCACAAAACCAAATTAATGATGATATTATAGGACAATTAGGTCATTTTAATATAGGAGATTACATAGGTGATCCCAGACAAAGATTTTCGGGCAGTTTATACCCAGAATTAAATACTTTAAGTGAAGAATACTTTAAAAAATACATTAAACAATATGATTTAGTAGATTTTGTTAGATTAATAAAATTTTTTGATAATTCATTATTTAAAATGATAAAAGATTTTATACCTGCTAGAACAAGTTTAGCATCAGGTTTAGTAGTAAAACAACACTTATTAGAAAGAAATAAATATAAACAACCCACAGTACAATCTCCTGTAAATGAATTATTAACTGGTTCAATTAATATAGCTGCTATTTCTGGCGGGGCAGGTGGTATGTTAAATCAATTTAATAATTTAACTACTTCACCCGTAGGATCACTGGGATTAGGACCTAATAACAGATATGGTATAACACAAAGTTTTTCCGAAACTAATTCTGGACTTTCGGGTTCTATAACTAGAACTATAAGTTCACAAGAAGAATTTTATACCGGAGAATTTAGTGGTTCAAATGTCATAGTTACTAATGGTAATTTAATACTTTCCGGATCCTTAGGTTCTGAATTAAATCCTCTTTATAATAATGTTTCCCTATACCAGACTAATTCTTTATTACAAAAAGTAGATTATAGCACTAATGCAATGAATCCTGTTAATTTTGAAGCTTTAATAAGTGGCACAGCAACAAATGCTGATATACCTCAATCTTATTTTGAAGTTAGTTCTATACTAAACCCTTCATATAATCGTTCTATAGTACAATCTAGTGATGTTAATGTATATGATAATTTAGCCAGAGGAACTGATTTTGGGGATTCAGTTAATAGAGGAACATATGGTAAAACTCCTTCTATTTCATCCCTTGATGTAAATATATATGAATTTGAATGGGGTGGAGGAACTACACCTGAAATTTTAGATTATGGGGCAGTAAAAATGGGTAGAATACTACAAGTTTCATCCCCTGAACAAGTTAAAACTATAAATAAAAGTGATGGTAAATATACAGACTTAATATTAAGTAATAAATCTACTACAGTAGGTAGGGCCAGAAATTATAGAGTAGTAGTAGAAAGTAATTTATACCCTCCAGAATCAGTTAGCACGACATCAGTGGGGATTCAAAGAACTTGGGTAACTTCCCAAAGTAGGGGGGATTATTATCAAATATTAAATGGGAATAACCCAGTTAATAGTGAAATTAGTATGTATATGTATCCTAATAGTACAGCAGGATCTCAACCTACACTACCTCAATCAACCAAAATATTAAATACCGAATGGGGTGTTCCTACTAAAAGTTCTTATGCTCTTACTTCTTCAAATACTGTATCTTATGGAGCTATAGAACGCGCAGGAACGGATTATTTTATTAAAATATCAGGATCTATTAATATTAGTAAAGTTACTACGGATTCTAATGGTTTTTATAATAGTGGAAATACTATAAAACCTAATTGGGCAACCATAGGAGACCAAATAAATAAAGATTTAAATAATGGTGAAAAATGGTTTATTACCCTATATAATGAATTTGAATTTCCCAATGGTCAGGGAGATTATGATTTTCCCTTAACTACTGGATCATTATTACCTTATAATGAGGGATTTACAGATATAGATTCAAAAGGGAATTTTTCAAACCCTTTAGGATATAAAGGAGTTTTTGAAATTGCGGGCACATATGATGAAAAAGCTTTAGCAGGTAGTAATACTTTTAATTTTTTATTAGTTGATTCATTTCCTCTTAGTGCCATAGGTAAAAAAATAGGAGGTGGGGTAGCTGGTAATAGTTTAGGCATGCTTATTTGGAAAGCCAGAGCTATGGGTAAAAATGAATTTGTACTAGTGCAAGATTCAATTACTGGAGGAGTACAAGAGGGAGCCTTTACAAGTAGATTTACCCCTAGTTATATAACAGAAAATTTTGAAGCTATTACAAAAGAATTTGGAAGTAACCAAACAGGTTAAAAATAATTTGGAGTAAAAACAATAAAAACACATATTTATAACATATAATTAAACACAAATGGGATATTTAAACAATCAAGTAGTAACAGTTGATGCTATTCTTACAAAAAAGGGTAGAGAATTGTTAGCCCAAAATGATGGTTCATTCAGAATTACACAATTTGCATTAGCAGATGATGAAATAGATTATACACTTTATAATCCAACTAATCCACAAGGTTCTGCATATTATGGAGAAGCAATAGATAATATGCCCTTATTAGAGGCTTTTGCTGATGAGTCTCAAATAATGAAATATAAATTAGCTACATTACCTAGAGGTACGGCAGTTTTACCTGTGTTAGATTTAGGATACTCAGCTATTACATTAAAACAGGGAGCTTCATTAGCTATTACACCTCAAACCTTAAATTATTTAGGTAATACTACAGCGTTTGAAACTTCGGGATATTCGGCTACAATAGCAGATATTAGAACATTATCTACATTTAATGGAGTTGGGGTTCAAAGTACAGCCGCTACTACACAAAATGCTACTTCAACAACAACATTAGGAACAAATGTATCTTCTACAGTAATAGGAACTCAAATTAATTTAAGGGCAACCACGGTAAATACTTTATTTGGATCTAATGCTCGATTAAGTACAACTTTAACAGTAGTAGGTTTGGATAGTGGAGCAAGAATTACTATACCTGTAACAATTACTAAAACAACATAAAAATGGGATTTAAAAGATTAGACGCCGAAGATTTTGTAGTTAGTGCTGATGCAATTCAATCAGTAGCATGGTCTACTAATTCGGCCACTTTAACTGAATTTTTTACATCCTCAATACAGGAAGATGGTACTTCAGGGGATTATTATATTAGTGTATTTCAAACAAGTTCAGCATTAGCAGCAGCTCAGGTTCAATTTGACATAGCTTATGGAAATAAATTAGGAAGTGGTAGTGCATATTTTAACTCTAGTATACCAAGATTAACACCTGCTACCTCAATATATGGCCAATACAGATCTTTAGTATTAGAGGATGAAAATACGAATTTTACATATGGAAATGGTACTAATACATTTTCTCCTAATGATTTTTGGGTAATATCTGTAGATAGAGCAAGATATAAAGAAAAATTATTTCCTAATACATTTAATTTACAATTAAAAGGCACTAATACAGTTCATTTAACAGCAGATGTAAATAATGAAACTACAGCTACATTTTTAGGATCTAATAGAGTTTATCAAGTAGTATCTGGTTCTAATGGTAGTCCAACGGGTACAACAGGATTTGTAACTAATTCAGGATCATATGGTTTATTTTTACCAGATATAGGAACTA
>JACLAA010001912.1_pt1 | contig 25014 bp, 15 predicted proteins | sample 8027891 | NCBI WGS metagenome assembly JACLAA01 (sample SAMN15724900, study PRJNA655200) | protist metagenome | isolation source: fluorescence activated cell sorting (FACS) single amplified genomes of... | place: Spain: Blaines Bay Microbial Observatory, Mediterranean Sea | collected 2016-01-19 | reverse complement strand
GGGGCGGAGGCGCGGGCGTTTTTTGTTAGGCGGGGGAAGTGATTGTTGTTGTAAGCATGGTTCACAGATAAGAAAGTTACTCTACGTAACCTTGAACGCGTCCGCCTGCTGCGAGTTCCGCGCGGACTCCTCGGACGAGCGGCGCGACCGTCTCCGTTCAATCTTCGCGAGGAGGTACTTCCGTTTCATCTTGCGGCGGATGTAGAAGTACGTCACCGTCACCATCCCGATGAACATGGAGATAACCATGAGCCACGTCAGCGTCCACGCCTCGAAGCTCGAGGGGATTTTGATGAGCATATGACACGACATATACCTGTCGTAGGTCTCGTTAACTGTCCCTTCGAACCCGCGCCGGCAGCTCCGCGTCCCGAACATTTCATCAGGATCCAACAGGTTGCGGTAGTTCACCATGTCCATGACCGAAAAGGCCGGGCCCTTGCCCAGTAAATCTTGAAATGGCCCTCTACACTCGCGGTGCGCCGTCCACGGCCCGAAGAGCCCGACGCCGCCCTTCCGCAGACATATGTTCTCGATGTACTTCGCTTTGCACCAGCACGTGCACTCGTTCGGCGCCGTGCAGTTCCCGCGCGAGGCGTAGTAGCCGCCCGGCTCGCCCGGCGCGCCCCGGAACTCGTCGGGCACCGGCCGCAGCGGCCAGATGCCGACGAGGCCGCACGGGCTCTTCTCGAAGGCGTCGACCTTGTTCTCGTCGAAGGTCATGAGCTGGCGCCGCTCCAGAGGTGTTGCCACTCTTTCACAGACGGGCGTGCGGCAGTCGTAGCCCGTCCAGCCTTCGGTGCAGGTGCAGGTGTCCGGCGCGGTACAATACCCCCCGTTGGGACATCTATAACAACCCTCGCCGCCCGGCGCTTGCGGGATGCCCTTGATCGGACCGGAGCAGAACCTGCGCAACGGGACCGTCAGAAAGATGGGACCGTCAGAAAAGGCACAGGTATAATAACGGGTCGAAATAGCCCTGCACACATATTGGCATCGTGCAGTCCGTGCCTTGCCAGCCAGTTGCTCCGCCCGGCGCGTTGGGGAATTTCTCGTGGAGGACCGAAAGTGCGGTCACACACTCACATGTATCCTTCTCCTTGCACACGCCCCCGTTCTCGCACGCCGCGACCTGTTCGTCCGGATACTGGAGGTGGCGACAGAGCGGCGTCCGGCAGTCAAATCCGCCGTAACCATCCTTGCACGTGCAGACGTCGGGCGCGATACCTGTGTGTATAAATGAGTAGGGCGTCAAAATTTGATTTCTACGCAGCCAAACTCGCAAGTCCCGCCGCCGAAGCACTCGTACATGCCCTCGCCCCGGATCGGCTCGCCGTAGTACCACTGGTCCTCCTCGCCCTCGCCACCTTCTATTTTGGTAATGTTCGGCGTGTTGATGCGGATGTGCCGCCCGATCTCGAAGCGCTGCATCGGCGCGTCTTCGATGCCCTTCGCGTCACTCGGCCCGATGCCGTACTCGATCCCGACGCCGTCGGCCCGCTCGCAGGCCCCGCCGTCGTCGCAGAGCCCGGCGTCGTCGACGTAGTCGCCCTGCCACCACTCCGTCATGCCGCATAAAAATTGATGGGAGGTCGAGTTCGTCTTCGGGTCGTCGCGCCTGCCACTGTCGTACTGCGGCCGCTTCTTGTAGACCTCCTGCCAGTCCATCTGCATCTGGGTGGGGCCGCAGATGCGGATCTGCTGGGAGCCCAGTCGTCCCGTGTAGAACTCGTCGGGGACTTGGTTGTAGGTATACCTCGGGATGCCCGTGAAGCAGGTTTGCTGATGTCGGTCCTCGCAGGTCGCCTCGGTGTACAAGCAGCCGGCGGCGACATCACACCTAGCTTCTCCGGTAAAGCCCGCCGCGGCCAGCTCGTGGAACATCTCGTCGCACGTGCCCGGTCCTGGGGTCGTGTAGACGCAGGGCGCGGGGCACCTCGACGCCCCGCCTTTGGCTTTTTCGTCGAAGTTCGCGGCGCAGTCGCCGGGGCCTCCGGTAGCTGGCTCCGTGCAGGTCCCCGGCTCGGCGCAGATACTTTCGTAGGTCTGCGCTTGATATTGTTCGGCGGCCGACACGTAGCCCACCCTTTTGAGGAGCCACTCGTCTTTACATGGTGAATCCGACTGGTCGCAGTTCTTCTCTTTGGACACCGTGATGCCGTTCTCCACAATTTCCCCGCAAGCCGGACTCTGACATTCGCCCCAGAACACTTCCCTAGCTCCCTGGAGCATGGACGCCGCGGCGCACGTAAAGTTCACCAGTACACCTCGTTCATCGTACTCATATAACTTACGACCATCTTGTTTCAATTTGCCGTAGGACGGTGACGAGGGGTCGGTGTCGAAGACCCTATCCGCTCTTCTGAGTTCACCGGACCACGACGACCCGGGACAACTGATGCAGTCGTAGGCTCCCACATCCTTAAAATCGGGATCATTAGGATCCTTCAGGATGCCTTCCTCGGCGAAGCGATTCGCGAAGTAGTCCTCAAAAACACTTCTAGTTTGCCAGTAGCGCGTACAACAGCCCGTGTCTAGCACGTCATAACCGCAGCCCTTCGGGAACGACTCGCCGACGTTGCTGACGACCATGCGGTCGTAGGACGGGCACCGCGGCATGGCGACAGGTAATCCAGTTTCAGGATCATTAGCGCCGCACTTCTTCACGCGGTACTCGTTACCCTGGTTGTCGAAGCGAATAATGTCTTCCCGACCGTCGTAACCGCGCCCGCCCAGCTCCGTGTATAATACTGAACGCAATTCTAGACATAACTTCGTCTGGGCCTGCCAGGAGCAAGTCGCGTTCTTCTCGCAGGGGTCCTGCTTCTTGCCCGCGCAGCCGATCAGGTCCCGTCCTCCACCGGCGAGGGTGATGGTCTGGTCCTTCAACGCGCCGGGGTCCGTGACGACCGCTTCACTCAACAACTTCTCGCGGATGTCCGCGGCAGGACCGGCGTTCAACGTGAACTTTTCCGCTTGCGTGCAGATCGGCGTCGCGCAGTCGAAGCCCGTCCATCCTGTTTTTTGAGGATCCCCATTGGGTTTTCGGAACAGAGGCCGCTTGACCGTATGCCCCGAGGGCCACGTACTATCCCACAACTTGCACTTGCACGTGTCCGGCGCGACGCACTCGCCGTTATGATAGCACTCCTGCGCGCAGACGGGCCGGTCGCAATATTGGCCCTCCCAGCCGGACTCGCAGGTGCACTCGCCCGGCATCGTGCAGTTGCCGTTGTGCTGGCAGGGCTCGTCGCAGACCGGCACGGAACAGTCGTGGCCGCTCCAGCCGTCCGCACATCTACAGGTATCCGGGGCCACGCACGTGCCGTTGTTGTAGCAGCCTCGCAGGACTTCATCCACACATTCCCCTCCAATAGAGGTCCAGGCTGACTCAAAACCATACGCCCTCGCGTCGTCGTAGGTGATTCTAGGCCGGTAGGCGAAATCAGTATCTTGCACCGCCACGTCTGACAACGTCGGCGGCGTGATGCCACCTATTCGCTGTTGCGGAGAACCATCAACAAACGCGCGAGCCTTGCTTCGCGTGTCGGGGACGTGGAACTCCGGCACTCCTAAATCATCATCGAGGACACCAATATCGGGATGGTCCGGGTTCGGACAGACCCGTTTGAACTCCATCATACAGGTCCCGTACTCCCAGGTATTATTGGTCGTGATCCAGACGCCGTCGCGTCGATGGCCTTCGTTCGTATATACATAGGTCACCTCTTGTTCGGCCCTGGTACCTTCATACAATGTATGCGTAATATCGAGCTTGGCCGTAGCCGCGTGCGTCGGCGGCCACTCCATGCCGTCGTCCCAGTACGTGTACGTGATACCATTGAGCTGCTTCTCGGAGTTCATGTACCTCGAGTAAAAATTGAAGTGGTCGTAGACCGCGCGGCCCGGCTGCTCCCACAGCGTGAAAGCGCGGATACTACACCTATAGCCGCCCTGCGGGCCGTGCTCGTACAAGTATCTCACTCCGGGATGGGTCACTTCGGTCCTCACCAACGTCTTGTGGTCGGCAAACACTTCTTCATCTAACACGAAATCGGGGTTGGAATAGGGCCAGTCCCTTCTGTGGGCAGACATGTTCTGGTCGAGGGCCCAGTCGAAATTAGATAATTCCGTCGTTTTTTCGGTGCCGGAGACAAATTTGGGTTGCTCCGGGAAATAGTAGCCCTGCGTGCATATTGGGGTTCTACAATCGAAGCCGCCCCAGCCCTCTTCACATCGGCAGACGTCGGGCGCCGTGCAGTTGCCGTGGTTCGCACACACATAAACACCTTGCGTGACGTTGTGCAACTCGAAGAACGCCACCTGTCTATCACTCGCGTGGTTCCAGGGCCGTGTTCGATCCTTGCCTCCGATCATGGGCCCGATCGGGGCCTTCCAGGGCCAACCGGTCGCGTTCCAGTTGTAGGGGCCGCCCGTGTAGTAGCGCATGAACGCCGTGGTTTTATTTGTGGCTGTGCTATACTGGAACTGCGTCCACGCGTCTTCTCGCACCTCGAAGGAGTCGCAACGTTTAGGTCTGTTCCGGAAGCCCGTCACGTGCAGATAGTTAGGACCGGACTTGGCCTCCATGATCGTATACGTTCGTTCCGGTTGCGCACAGTCGAAGCCTTTCGTATTATTACACCACTCCTTGAAGAAGCAAGGCCGGTACATGGCCCAGGTCCTCGGGCGTATGTCCAATCCTACAGAGGGATTACCTTCTGATACTCTAGGACCCGCTTGCGTGGTCCCATAGGCTTTAAATTCACCTTGATGACATACGGGCAACCCGCAGTCGTGCCCGTGCCACTGCGGGGGACATTGACAGGTATTCGGCGCGACGCACCGACCGCCGTTCTTGCATTCCTGCTCACAGACGGGTGCGCGACAGTCTTCTCCACTCCATTGCGAGGGGCAGGTGCACGTGTCCGGCCCCGTGCAGTTGCCACCATTACCGCAAGTAGTAGCACACACAGGAGTGGTACAATTCGCGTCGAACCAGCCGTACTTGCACTCGCACGTGTCCGGCGCGACGCATTCTCCTCTATTAGCGCACTCTTGGACGCATAAAGGCGTCTGGCAGTCGGCGCCGGACCAGCCTGGACTACAAGCACAGGCGTCGGGGCCGACGCAGACCGAACGTTTTACGGAAGAGCATAATACACCAGCAGCCGGGACGGGAGGTTTCGTATCTATCCGCGTCGGATATGGGGATGCCGAGGGATACGACGTCGGGACTTGTGTCGGTTGATCGGAGGCCATCAGCAATCTACGACGTGAAAAGCCGGCGAACTCCACGATGGAAGCGCCAAAATTCAGCAACTTCGCAGCAGCCGTACAGATGGGCGCCGCGCAGTCACTACCGCCCCAGCCCTCCTGGCACTTGCACTTCTCCGGTCCGATACAAATGCCTCCATTCTCGCACGGTTGACTACAGACCGCCGTGATCTTGCGAATGACGTTGTTGCCCGCGTCGGCCACATATATGGACTCGTTGGCCAGTTGGAGGGATGGTTTGCCTTGGTACAGTGCAATGCCACCGGGACGGTCGAAAGCTGCTGCTAGAGGCGGATAGCCGTCCGCAAAACCACAAGCCCGTTCCAGGGGCGCTCGCGCTACTCCCGCGATGGTCTGCACCTCCCACGGGCCGTAGTCGTGGTAGGGCTCGAACATGAGCAACCTTTCGACCTTATAGGGTCCACCCTCGTCCCAGGAACCATAGAGCGTGGCCATGACTCCTGTACTATTGCCGGTTCTATCTCGCGTAAAGACCGTCGGTGCGATGGTCGGCCGCGCTGTTCTTTTTGGCGTCGGTTCCGCTGAAGGTAAAATAGTGGGTTCGGCCGACGGCGGCGTCGTCGGCACCATGGACGGTTGCGGACTGCCGCCGAAGAACGTCGGTTTCAGGGTGATTGACGGTAATGCGGTGGGAGCAGGTGACGGCGGCGTCGTCGGCACGCGCGACGGTGTCGACGAGGGTTCAGAAGTGGGTACGCTCGAAGGTGTTGATGAGGGTAATGGTGAGGGTGGAGTGGTTGGCGTCCTCGAGGGCTGCGCGGTTGGTACTCGAGACGGTTCCGGCGCCGGGACTTGCGTCGGCGGCTGCGTCCGCCAGGTCGTCGGTTCGGAAGTTGGCAATGACGTCGGCGCCGACGTCGGTTGCCACGTCACGTAGGTCGGTTCGTGCGAGGGCGGCGACGTCGGCACGGGAGAGGGCGGCGTCGTCGGTATTGATGTGGGCACCGGCGAGGGCTGTGCCGACGGCGGGATGAAGGGCATGGCTGTTGGTGCGATCAGCGTGTTCGGCGCCGGCGTCGGTAAAGCCGTAGGTAGCCTCGTAGGAGCTGAGGTAGGATCATGCGACGAGTAGTTCGTGGGAGCCGACGAAGTAGGTGACCGCGACGGCGCGAAACTGTTGGCGTCGAAGCCGTTGGCCCACGTGTCGTTGGTAAAAGCATGGGGCGCAATACCTCCGTGCTTCACGTGGACGACGAAGTAGCCGCCCTCCGCGTCCCTGATGACACCTGAGTGAGCTGCAGCCGCACACAAAGGCACGGTGTCCGCGTAGTAGCCCGGCATGGCGCCGACGATGTCGAGCATGTTAAATGAGTCTGAGTACAAACACCCGGCCGGGCACTTGAACTTGTAGGTCGTCCCCTCGTGCGTGTCCTCGTTGAGGTCCCATCTTTCATCGTCCACAGCTAAATTCAGACCGGACTCCCAGGCCCGTTTTTCAAATCTATCCGGGGGTGGGCTCCCGACGCAATTCCTCATGGCCCGCCCGAACGGCTCGGGGCCGTCGTCCTCGGATCGCTTCGGGTAGATCTGGTCCCACCTCTGCTCAAAGTTGTAGTGGACGTGGCCCATTCTGGGGGTTGCCTTCAGGTCTCTCGCCCCGACGGGCGCGTCGTAGGACTGGCAGCCGTCCGGCCGCAGCACATCGACCAGTCGAACGTCACACACGGACGGCACCGGCTTGATTTCATCGAGGTCCGCCACCGCTTTCTTAGGTGGGCTTGTTCTTCTAATACGACACCCACCGCCATCCGACACGTAGACGTGGCCGTCGTGCGAGACGACGACGCCGGACGGCTCGTCGAACGTCGCTTCATCCGCCGCACCGTCGCGCGGGCCCCTTAATCCACTGCCAGCCACCGTGACGACTTGACCGTTCGTAGAAATAACTCCGCCGTCGAATTCATATACATCTGAAGATGGTCCACCACTTCCAGGAATAACTCTCCTCACTCTTCTGGAATCGGCGACAATGACCGTGTACGCCGTCACTTTCGTTTTACCAGATGTGACGTAGTCTGTCGTAGAAGCATGACGGGACGAAGGTTCGTCGATGGCCACTGATTTCGGGTACTCGAAGCGCGCGATCGAGCTATTCCCATCCCGATACCCAGGGACACCGTGCACGCAGGGCGGCGGGCAGCCCTCCTCCACATTCTTTCTGACCACTTGACCCGCAATCGTGAAGACAAATCGCGTCGCGTTGATCTTTCTTATAGCGTGGTTGTTCGTGTCGGCCACTATAAGGTCCCCGGACTCGTGGTGCACCGCCAAGCCTCTGGGAGCGTCGAAGCGGGCAAAGGTCCCAAACCCGTCAGCGTATCCTGGTTCTGGGGCGGCGTCCTGCAACGAATCTCGGTAGTCATTCGTGCCCTTGCCGCACCTTCCGGCAAAACACGTCACTTGGACGTTCGTCGGGGTGGCGATGCCACCTCCCGTAATTTTGCGTATTCGATGGTTGTCCGTGTCCGCGACGTATATTATAAGCTTGGCCGGGTCGCCCCATGAATTGTAAGGCTCGTACGTGACGGCCACGGCGCGCGGCGAGGATAAACGAGCCGTCGCACCGGCGCCATTGAGGTCGCCTTTTTGTCTATTAGGTGGTACTGATCCAACAAGAGTGATCACACATCCAGACGCGTCGATCCTTCGAAGAGCGTGATTCCCGGAGTCCGCCACATACACATATCGATCCGCGTCCACGGCCACGCCAGACGGGTCGCTGAACTTCGCATTAGTTCCACATCCATCCGCATAACCCTCCTCTGATGAGTGACCGGCCAAGGTCGTCACCTGGCCCTGGGCTTCTTCCCGTCGCGCGTACTCCCATTTGTCGGTCGCGACCCACTCCTCGCCGTCCACCAATCGAATCATGTCCGTGTTGATGCCCGAGCCGGGCTGATCTTCGAGATGCGTGCCGGGCGTGGCGCGGCCGCCGCCCCAGCCCCAGCACCGTGTGGCACACTTCGACATGTCCCTGGCCAACGGATCGGTACAATTGAACCCAGAAGTAATGACACAGACATGAGAGGTATGAGGATTACCAAAATCATAGCGGTGCGTGCCGTTCACACTCCAAGGCGAATCCGAGGCCGTCGGGATGTTTTTGGACATTTCCGACGACGGCGCGCCCTGGATCTGGTAGTCGCACTCGTAGCGATTCTTGGACCCGCAGGCGATCTTTTCGCACCGGTGGCACTTCGACGAGCAGCCTCTTATATTGCATTCATGCCTCATGTCCTGTAAATCTTGATTCGTGCGGCCCTTCCGCTCCCACAAACTCCCCTCCCACTTCTGGTAGGCGAAGGGCCAGGCCGGCTCCTTGACGACGTCGCACCAGTTCTTCGTGAGCGTCCAGGGCCGCGAGAGGCGGAAGGCGTTGGTGAGTGTCGGCGTCAGGAGCAGCCGCGTCGGCGTCCAGCCGTCCGCCAGCTGCGGGAGCAGCACTCCGAGGAGCAGCATAGCTATCCGCGTGATCATCGCGGCCCGCCGCTGGCCTCCAGCACCTGGGGTGGCTGGCTGCCCGGCGGGCCCTCGCAGCCGCGCCAAACGGCTGCCCGAGCGCTCACGCCCGTCAAACGCAGTGCTCCGGGCGCACCGACGAGGCGTTCGGCTGCCTCGAGGTCGCCCAGGCCGCGGGCCAACGCGTCCCAGCGGCTCCCAAGGCCTTCGTCGAAGCCTAGTATCCGCTAGTACGTCGCCGCCGCTCGCGACGCCTGTTGCCTCAACTCAGGCGCCAGAGAGCCCGTGGAGCGGTGGGTGGTCGCTCCACACAAAAACAAAAAATGTTGGCGGCTTTTTGCCGGCTCTCAGCACCTGGCACAGCTAGTTGTGCGTCGTGCGTAGCTTTGTACGTTCAGGCACGCCGTCGACGACGCGTGGTCGTGTCTGAGAAGGGACAAAAAGTACAACTTACAATCTACGTAGGCACGCGGTAGTACCGCTCCACCGACGACACGTAGCTCCGGCCGAGGTCGCGGCCCTGGGCTTCGATCCAGTCGAAGAGCGAGCGCCTTTCTCGAATCCGCGGGTCGTCCGGAACGTCGGCCACCGTGAGGCCCGACGTGAGCAGGTCCAGGTCGTCCGCGTCCAACAGCGTATCGCCCGTGACCCAGTCGATCGGTTTTGTCAGCGCCGTGATGGTCGCCGTCGAGAGGAGAGGCCCGGCGGCCGCGATACGAGCCATGCCGCCGGACGCGTCACGCAGCTTCGTGAAGAGCTCTAGCGAGGTTGGCGCGTCCGGGCCGCACGCGTCGACCTCCTCCCCCGACGTTTCGAGTGACGTCCCGAGCTCCTCCATCAGCGCCGCGATATCTCTCACGTGCACCGGCTGGAAGCGGTGGCTCCCGTCGCCGGCGAGCAGGAACAGCGGCGACCGCCGCAGGACCCACGCCGCGTTGTCCTTCAAGATGGATTCCGCGGCCGTGTCCCCAAAAATACCGCACGGCCGCACGATCGCGTAGTTGACGCCTGAGTCCCGCAGCGCTGCCTCGGCTTTAGCTTTGCCGGCGATGTACGGGAACGGCGAGTCGACGGACGTGCGCGTGTGCGACGCCATGACGATCTTCCGGACGCCCGCTCGTTTCGCGGCCTCCCAGAGCCTAGCGCAGTTCGCCGCGGCTATTGAGTGGGGGCTCTCACCGCGGTCCGCGAACCGCACCCAGTACGTCGAGAACAGCACGTCGCAACCTTCGAGGCTCCGCGCCATCGCGTCGACGTCGTTGAAATCTAGTCGGACGCGGTGCGTTCCCAAGGCGCGCGCCTGTGGCGCGCTGAGCGGCTCTGGAGCTATGGGCACGCCGCGCCGCGATAAATTGACGACGTCGTGGCCTTTCGATAGCAGTGAGGCTGCCAGGTACCTGCCGCTGTAGGACAGGGCGCCTGTGATGGCACATTTCATGGCTGCTCACTTTGTGCGATGCCGAACGTCGCAGCGATGCTTTTTGTCGTCTTGGGAGCCCTTCAGATCACCAGTGACGCTACTGCGCGAGCGGCGCAATGAGTTTCGACAGATTCGGCGCCAGGCCACTCAGAGAGTGCCAGCTGCGTGTGAGAGTGCAGACCACCACAGCGCTTAGTGGTGCCCGCTGCCCGCTAGCGACGCGTTCGGGACTGTCTGCGAGCATATCGGACCGCAAGTAAGACTACCGAAGGGCGACGAGCGAGGGGTGCGCGATAGAAGGATTTCAAAAGACAAAGCACTGATGCAGGCCACAAGCATCCTCTTGCTTGCGGCAGTGATGCCAGCAGCATCGCTCCTCGCGCCTACGTCATCGCCGCGACGTTTCCTCGCGGTATCGGCGAAGAAAAAGCCCGCGGCGGCCGGCGGCTTCGGAGCCGCGGCGCCGTCGACGCCGAAAAAGAAGAAGAAGAAGGAGGACGACGCGCCCGGCCTCGCTCGCCCCTGGGATACGGACGACTCAGACGAGAACGCGACTCGGGCGCAGAAGCGCGGCGGCAAGATAGGAAAACGCGGCGACGGAGGCGGCCCGGCGCCGCAACCGAGCGGGGGAATGAGCGCCGGTGTGAAGCTTAACTAGCTATGTTGTAAACATGTCACTTCACTTACTACAATCACTACAGTTCGCCCGGCGGCGCGTGCCCGCCGCTCATCCACCGCCGCCGGAGCCACAGGTACGCGTCCTGGAGGCCCGGGCCGAGGGGGCGCAGCGACGCGAGGAGAGGTAACAAAGCCTGCTCCGTCGCCGTCGGCGCGATGACGAAGGCCGGCGTCCTCTTTAGTTTTTCGGGTACCACGCGGTACTGCTCCAGCACGAACGAGATGCGCTTCTCGTCAGAGTCATGACCAACAGGGCAGTCGCCTTCTGTCTCAATACAAAAGGCCTTGACGCGGTGCGACTGGTCGCCGCGGAACACCAATACCGATCCTTCCCGCGGCGCGTGGCTCCGCCCCGCCACGACGAGCTCGCCGCCATCCAAACCCTCCGGGACTTGGAGGTAGGCCACGCTCACCGAGTACGCCGTCTGCTCCCTTTGTGTAGAGGGTTGCATTAAAGTTTGATCAACATGCGATCCCACACCTACTGTCCTATTTTTATCCCGTCCAGGCGGAACGACGAGGATGTTAAAAACGAAGGCGTCGCATCTATCGTCCAACAATTCCTTCAACACGCCGTCGTAGAGCCACGCGTAGGCCGGATGCTTGAAAGCGTACGCGTCGCCAAAGGCAGCCCGCGTGAAGTGGAGGACCACGCCGCGTGTCCCGCCGAAGCCTTCTTCACTCAAAGGATTCGCGTCGCCCACAACGCTCAGCAAGTGCTCGCCCTTCTCGACCAAGGCGCGCCTTTGTTCAACAGAGAAGACGTCGTCGCGCCACGCCACGTCGGGCACTATTCTCGGATCAGACCCGGGCACCTCGTCCTCCCATTTCTCCTTGAACGCTACTACTTCCACTAGGTCTCTCAAAGTCCAGACGGCGAAGCCCGCGCAGATCAGGAGGAGGAAGACGACGACATCCAGCACTCGTTTCACTCTCAATCCGCGTTTCCTATCGGCTATGAGGTCAATTGCTTGGGCGTCGCCGAACGCCGCCGCTTTTCCGAGCCAGGTCTCGGCGTCTTTCTCAGAGCCGCCACAACTCTCGTGGCGGTAGCCTAGGGCGTAGCAGGCTCGCCCCTTGAGCGCGGCGTCGGCGTCTCCATCAAGAATCGGTAGTAAGAGTTTTTCTGCTTCTACTCCGTCGCCGGGGCCGTTCCTCCTCAGCAATTGCGTGGCTCTAGTGAAGTATTGCATCGGTGGCTCCTTGGTCTCCTCGGCGTAGCGGCCCCGGGCCTGAGCCATCGGTGTATTGGGCTGCTTTTTGGCCAAATTTCTGGCGGATTTTCGCGTTGCTGAGGCGCGCAGCCCTGATAGCGCTGTCGCGACGACGTGTAGCCTCTGCTAGCCTCCGTGTACGCCGGCTGTGGATTTGGCAAAATGACCCTGCGCTAGCGTAGTGACATACTAGTATTTCGGCCGCGGCCTCGTAAAACGCGCACCGCTCCTCTATACGGACTGCGCGCACGCCTGTAGAGCGTCTGCGACCGCGCGACCACAGCGCCGATACGCCTGTGCCGCGCGCGCGCCGGCGCCGCGCGCCTTGGACCCCAAAGGCTTCCACTGACCAAAACGCCGCGGCGCGCGCAACGAGCCGCACCATGCCCCTCGAAAGCACGATAATATGCCTCGACACGAGTGAGTTCATGCGCAACGGCGACTTCACGCCGACGCGGCACGAAAGTCAGCAGGACGCCGCGAACCTCGTGGTCGGCGCGAAGATGCAGCAGAATCCTGAGAGTAGTGTAGGCGTCCTGACCATGGCCTCCACCGGGAGAGGTGCGGGTGCGAGAGTGCTAGTGTCGCCGACGGACGACATGGGCAACATCCTCAATTCGCTGCACAACGCGTCTGTTGGGGGCCAATTGAACTTCGTGGAAGGCGTGCAGGTGGCGCAGCTGGCTCTCAAGCATCGTCGGAACAAGAACGGCGCGCAACGGATCGTGCTGTTTGTCGGGAGTCCGGTCGAAGCCGAGCAGAAAGCACTGGTGAAGGTCGGCAAATTGTTGAAGAAGAACAACATCGCGGTGGACGTTGTCGTGTTGGGAGATCGGGATGGGAACGCGGACAAGCTGCGGGCCTTTGTGGACGCCGCAAATGCTAACGACAACTCCAATCTCGTGGCTATACCTGCTGGTGTGGTCCCGTCCGACGTCCTTATTTCCTCACCAGTGATCCAGGGCAAGGACTCCGGTGGGGGTGGTTCAGGTGAGTCTTCGACGGGAGGCGGCGGCGGCGGCGGCGGCGGCGGCTTCGCGGAATTTGGGGGTATTGATCCTAATTTAGACCCGGAGCTGGCCATGGCCCTGCGCATCTCCATGGAGGAGGAGCGCGCGCGGCAGGAGGCGGCGGCCTCTGCGGACGGGGCCGCCGCCGAGGCCTCGCCGGCCGCTCCAACGGAGGAAGCGCCCGCCGCGTCCACTCCAAAAACGCCCGAGGCGCCTCAAGATGATGCGATGGACGAAGATGATGCCATGCTCCAGGAGGCCCTGGCCATGTCCATGAAAGAAGATGAGGGCGCCACCGTCGAGCCCGCGGCCATGGACGACGACGAGGACGACGACGAGATGAAGCTCGCCCTGGCCATGTCCATGCAGCAATCGGAGGCGCCGGCGGCCGCTGGCGAGTTCAACGACCCGGCCTTCGTCAACTCGATGCTCGCGCAGCTGCCGGGCGTCGACCCGAACGACCCCGCCATCCAGGCGGCCTTGGCGTCTATAAATCAAGGTGGGGAGAAGAAGGACGACGACGCGCCGGCGCCGGCGCCGGCGCCCTAGGCTCTTATAACGATACGTAGTACATTACATCACGCGACATAAACTCGGGGGCGCCTCGCCATTTTCCGCCCGTCTTCGCGCCTCGCGCCGCCGCATCGCGTCCTGGCGGATGCGCCGCGCGTGCTTCCCCGAGGGCTGCGGTCTACCGATTCGAGAAAACCGCCGGCATCGATCCAACACGTCCTCGACCAATGCCGAAGCGGCGCCCCCCGTCGACACGTTGTCCAATAAACAGTGACCTCCCCGCAACGAGTCCGCCGCTATGCGAGCGTCGCCGTCCAAACCCTCCAAGAATGCTTGAAGCGACGCCTCCTCCAACAGATCGGCGTGCGTCCACACTAAGCATGCACTATTCCGCCAGGCCCGGCCAAGCGCGAACCCAACGGCAACCATGGCCTCGAGATCAGCAGTGTTCAAGCGAGAGGCGCAGGACGCCACATACAGGACCGAAAAGCGCGCCTCTTTGCCCGTCGCTGCGACGGCTTCTTCGGCCTCCTGCGTCGCTTTTCTAATAGCCGCGGCCGTGGCGTTCGTGCCTAGACCCGCATCGCCGAAGCCCGGCGTGTCCAGGACTATCAAAGAGTCGCCGCAGGCCACGCCGCAGCTCTTCGTGACGGGGCCCGCGGATCTTTGAGCCCGGCGCTTTTCTACGTTGCCACTCAATCGATTCGCCGTCGCGGACTTGCCCGCGCCGCAGAGGCCGACCAGTACCACAACTAATACGTTGTCTTTTGCCTGTGCAGCGCACTGCATGATGTCCTGCGCGTCGCTGGCGTCGAGGAGGGACGGCTCGTCATTACTGATGGATAGGTTGCTGAGCTGCGCTTCTAGCTCGGCCATATTGGTGCAGTAGCGGTGCCGCAAATCGCCGCAGCGATGGCGAAAGGGCTCAAATCGGTCCGTCACTGGTCGCAATTACTCCTGTACGCGGTTACTGACGCCGGCAAAGTGTGCGGCCGCGCAGCTAGCGTCGTGTAAAGACACTAGGCATCTCCCTACAAGCTGTGATTAATTTTAAATCCCTACAAGCTGTGATTTAAAGGACGTTCCAGTACGGGCAAGTTTCGCTCGTGCAACCTGGGGATCGATGAGCCAGGTTCAGGCATGTAGCGCGCTGTCCATGGCGGAGTCAGCTGCACACAGCGGCGGGGCCTATACATGGGACTCCCTCGACCAAGCACTCGCGGAGGGCCGTCGCGATGTCTGCGGCAACATTGACGCTAGCGATGGGAGAACGGCCCTCCACATCGCAGCGAATGCCGGACGAACGAGCACCGTCCGCGCTCTGGTGGCGGCAGGCGCTTCACTCAACCTTCGTGATGAGCCTGGCTGGACGCCACTGGCGCGGGCCTGTGAGAAGGGGCACCATGAATGCGTAGCTGCCCTCGTGGCAGCGGGCGCGGACCTCAACGTGATGTTCAATGATGAAATCAAGGAAACCGCCCTGTCTGCGGCAGCGGAATATAATGGAAGCGTCCGCTGCATCCAGATCCTCCTCGATGCGGGCGCACCTGTTAACGGCCCACGCGAATCATGGTCCGGCTTGCACGGAGCGATCTGGGGCAGCAGGCGCAACAAAACCAAGAGCGAGGATTGTATCAGTACCCTGCTGAAAGCTGGTGCTGACATAAATGCGGTTGACCACTTAAGGAGGTCTCCGCTGCATCTCGCCATGGTCGTCGAAACAGATCAGCGCCTGGAACGTCACCCTTGTCGGTTGGTGGCGACTCTTCTACGCAATGGAGCGCGGCTGGAGGCACCTGATGAAGTACCAACGGAGGATATTGAAGGGGAGCAGGATACGAGGGCCATGGCGTACGTCGACGCCGTGCGCTTTGACGGAGGTATCGTGCGATACGAAAAAATGCGCCGCGCGCCATTCATCACCGCGCTCACGCGCTGCTTCCCCCTTCCCAGCGACACGATTCCCCTCATTGTCGAGTTCTGGGTCCGGCGCGCCCTCGAGTACTAAGCACATGTGTTGTTAAACAAAAGAACTTGAAGCTCAGTCATCCATGCCAGTGATGATCGGATTCGGCAGGTATGAACTCACACAAATACTACTTATGCCCCTCGTGCCGGTGGTGCTCCTCCTCCGCCAGATGGTGCAGCCCCTCCCGTAGCCGCGACACGCCACCAATAGAATGCAGCCCGTGTTCCCGCGCCCATTCGACGTCGGCCCCGTCCGCGACCGCACCTAACGCCTCAAGGGCGTTGTCCTCGTCCCTACGGACGACATGGCTCTGGTGCTTCGTGGTCTTCATCCGCACTTCCACATCTGCTCTCCTTGTCTTATATCCTCTAATAGAAAACCACCTATCTTGCTGTTGCGGAGACAAAAAGTGGCCCATGCGCACGGAATGCGTTTGCGTGCGCACGGTCCCTCGATACTTGATGACCAGATTTTGAAAACAGTACATCAATGTTAACGACACTTTCTCCGCTAGTGATCGCGACGTATCAGGATCCATGTACCGATGGACTCGTTCCACATCCGCATCACTATCATCCGTACTATGATCGCATCTTTGCGTCAACGCCTCGTAGAACTCTGTTAATTGAGTACATCCTAATTCCCTCATATCTTTCGCCGAAGGTACTTGCACTGACCGATCAACTAACCTAACAAATGCTTCAAGAAACGTCACCCAGCTCAACGCCCGGAACTTCGGCGCCCCTTCGTCGATGAACTTCATCCTACTAAAAACGAAGGCGTGCGTCGCTTCGCTTCGAGATAAATTGCGAGCATATAAACCGGAGTGCTCTACGAACAAAAACCACTCCTTCAATCCAAACAGCGTCCGGCCCGCAATCGGGTGCATGCCGCTATACAACTCAAATAACCCTCTCAGGATGGATTTGTGCCTCAGCAACGCCGTATCCACTTCCTCGCAGTACAACTTCCGCCTCCGGAACTCGTCCGCGTCGACGACGACGTCGTGCGGCAGATGCAACAGGTGGTCCCTTAAAACGTGATGTAAAGCGTCGGACAGTATTTCAACGGCATGCTCGGGATGCTCCCTCGCGTGTTGCTCGACATTACCTTTAGCAACAGCAATTCTCAGTAAAGCTTCCACCAGCTCGTGGCGCATCATCGCGGTGTCGTCGTTCGCCGCGTTGTGCTTGCTATCTTTATTACCTACTTCGACGTTGACCTGGACGAAGATGCGCTGGGCGAGTTCTGACGTTATTTTAGTCCCTTCCTCGGGTTCTTGCTCCTGGGGAGCCGGCGCCGGACCTCTATGACTTGATCCACGACTCAAGCGTCGCTTGTCGTCTAATAACGACGAATCTCTGAGTAAAGAAAAGAAGGCGTTCTGCGACATGTCGAAGGGGTCCGCGTTACTACTACGATACCCATAGTACTCCATACATTGCGACAGTAACCGATACATGGGCAGCATCTCATGTCGTATAGCTTCGACGATGGCTTCCGTGCCGGAACCGTCCGGTAATTGCCCAGCGAGTCGATTGATGAATTTGGGCCAGCGCGGTTGCTCCTCTAGTATACGTATGTCTTGCGCGAGCATCCTCGCATGCACTTTCTCGGGGTTGTAGAAGCCATGCGAGTCGGCTTCTTTGATTCTGGGGGCGTATATAGATTCGGCCAGTTTCCAGACAGGTCGAGGTGTCTCCACGTGGACGACGGGCGGTGGCGGTGGTACAAATTCCACTAACAAATGCAAAGTGTACCGCGGTAGCATGCCTAATGGAGTCCTCGCATGGCCTAGTAATTCTAAACTTCGTAGGTGAGGCATGTGGTGCCTGTGGCATCTTGGACAATCAACTACGTCTCGTTCAGCGAGAGGATCGATATCATCGGGCTTATCAACAGAAGGAGTCTTCAGATCCGACAACGCGTCGTCATCCGACCACAGGGGAGGCTCGAAAGGCCGCAACCACTCCCCGGGATCCAACACCTCACAGGGGACACGACTCGCGTGATGTAAATGGTACCGTTGGTCCGGACCACCGTCCGGATCCGCAAACGCATAGGACGAGAACATGTCGCCCACCACCGATCCTGGGACATGTTTAAAGGCACATAAATGAGTATCTCGCATAGCTCTGGTATCCCAGTTCATCGTACCACCTCTGGCCTCGTTAAACGTGAAGCAGTGAGGCTTGCCGCCGGGCGCGACAATACAGACCTTGTCGAGTTGCTGCGCGACCATCGACGAGGTCTGCGAGTAGTCGTCGGGCCACCTTTCGGCTTCCGCATTTACTATTAAGGGAGTCCAGGGGTCGTGGCCCTTCTCCGTTGGCACACTTCCTTTCCTTCCAGCAGGACCTATTCTATGAGACCCAGCTCGGGGCCTCGTAGCATCCAACGCGGCGCATTTCTGTTTGCGTCGTGCCGGGGCTGATTTGGGTCGAGGCGGGATGGGTTCTCTAACAGCTCTGACAGCAAAGTAAGGGTCCTTTTCTCCCTCAACTTGAGGAGTCCATAGTGTGGACGCGTGGCGGCCCCACTCGATACACGCTTTTCCCGGATGTTTTCTATAGGTCGCCGATTGAGGCCGTGACGGTTGCGGCGGGCCGTACGGCCTCATTAACCTCGGAATGTATTCATCATTCTTGAAGGTCTCGAGGAACCAGTTTTCATAGCGCTTCGTCAGGTGGGGCTTCTTGATCCTCGGCAGATTCTCGGGCGTGTTTTCCGGTTCGTCGGAACCTAGTCGTCGTGGTACCACAGGAGCAAAGCCCGCATCGAGTCTCTGACAGTACGCCAGGAACCGGGCGCGCGCGTCTCTCTGTAGGTTTGAGAGAGTGGATACGGCGAGCTCCCTCGTAACGACATCGACATCGCTCTCGTCGGGCGCCGTGGCCACGTCAACTAGCGCGGCGAGGCCGTGCTCCGCCAACACAGTGGTCGCGTCCTTACCACCCGTGCTCAAATTTAACAGACAATGTAAAGCTTCTTTCCTGAATAGTGCGGACCGCTCCATTTGTACTAATCTGGATAGCCCCTTGGCGCACTTCTGAGCCAATGGAGCTTTCGTCTTTGGCAAACGGGAAGCCAGCCACTGGATCGCAAAGAGCGCTGCCCTACAGACGCCGTCACAGCGGTCCGACGCCAATGCGGCACTCGGCGCCTCGATGAGTTGCTTCGAATTGTGCATCCTTTCTAATCGTTTCCGGTGCCTCCTCGAGTGACATACTAACCATAATAAGAGGGTAGACGTCTGTGTCGTTAACTCACTACTTGTAGTGATAGAACCGTATTTCGAGAATGTGATTCGATCCAACGACAAAATCAAAGACGAGGGCGTCCTTTGTAAATCGGGGTCTTGTGAAAACTCCGTTTCCACAGAAACCCTCCACAACACAGCTAGCACGTCCCTCCGACAATCCATCAAAGCTTCGTCGTCCCCTTGCTCCTTCTCCCGGAGTAGTTCCCGGGCGAAGGGCATGATATCTAGGTCTGAAGATTCATAGAGCAACTCGTACTCCATCAAGATGCGGATACCACATAGAGAAGCTCTGCAGACCGTTTCTAGGATGCGCGCGTCTCTCGACATGCGACCGGCCCTCTTGGCCGCCAAGGCACCTATCTGACAGCACAAGCGGACGCCTCGCACCAGAACTGCTAGGGCGTCGTGGTCGTTCCGTTGAGAAGCGCTGCGACTACATCGCACGAACGCCACGAGCACATAGACCAACGCGTCGGATCTAGGACCGGCTCGCGTCGGCACGATCAAGCACTGCTGCCATTGGGAACAAGCGTCTAATGCTACAACTAACTCCTCACACTGCGCAGATGGTAAGGTACAAGATGATGAGACCAGGGCCAGCGTCTGCGCTAGTGTAGAGACGACAGCACCCTCACTGTTCGTAGCGATGAGTCTACAAATACGCCGCCAAGCTCGTAAGCCGACGACCGCGGCTTGCCCGTCTGTTGTTTGTGCCGTCTCCAAGACAACAATAGCCAGGGCGAGTTGGGTCTGCGGGTCCTTCGAGCGAGCGAGCTGCTCGAGGCAGCGCCAGATTCCCGAAGGAGAGGGATCGGCGTCTCCGGTCTGGAGACCCAGGGCCAACAACTGGGAAGCGACCCTACATGGCTCCGCGAAATCCAGGTCGTGTGATTTGTCAAAAGCTTGCGTGCACTCCTCCACCAACAATGCACAAGCGTCGCCTTCCAGGCCCGGTTCGGTGGTCTGCGTAGAGGCCCGCAGCGTCAAGAAGGCGTGGGCCGCGCGCGTCGTTAACTTCAGAGTTTCTAACCGCTCTTCTCTCGATGCTTGTGCGGCACGCGTATCGCGGTCGTCGACCGGTGCACCCTCGGTGACCGATGGCGCCGGGGCCGGCGCCGACGCATTCGAGTCGATCTCAACCTCGCGCAGGCCGTCACAGGCACAAGCCCGGGCGCAGGCCCGTGCGAGCTCAACGCAAGCTCGCAACGCGTCGGCCATGCCCGGTATTGTAGATAATTGCGACAAGCCAGCGAGGGAGGCCACATCAGTATCTTTGGAAGTGCACAGCCTCAACGCAACAGCCACAGCGTAGCGCGCCGCTTCTAATGTAGGAAAGGTCCGCATCAAATCCGACAGGGCGAAGAGCCCGCAGTCGTTCGCGTAGGAGCGCCGAGCTTTCCTCGACTTTGAAAAAACGTCATATAAACCTCCCAAAGCCAACAAGACGAGGTGGTCATCATGAAAATAAGCAGCAGCGGCCCCCTCCAGCACTTCCAGACTGTCACTGTTGTCGAGTTCAGAATGACGGCACTGCCTCGCAAAACACAACAGAGCACCAATGGCCACATACGCAACGTCGTCGACGATGTCCCTATCTGCTTCTGAACGTGTTCTCCGGCCGACGAAGCCGTGTTGCTGTCGCGTCGCTTTACCTTTCTTCTGAGCAGCTATCGAATGAGCTTTATCACGCAACCTCCTCAAACCTGTCAACTCGGACACGTGTTGTTGATCAGGAATGCCCTTCCGCAACAACTCGATCAACGCATGGACGTACCCACAACCTTGGAGCCGAGAAGCCATCAAACAACTTTGGTCCGCCAACCTCCAAGATGCCCGGATACCGCTCACGAGGATTTCATCATCCATGTCCAGAGAACACCGATGAACAAGTTGCAACAACAATCCATCCGTGACGCCAGGCAAGTTCTCGGGCCGCTCCGCGAACTCCCAGACCTCGTCCAAAGTTCGTTGGATGTCTTCCTGGGATTGAGGATGCTCGAGGAAATGCGCATACCTCTCGGAAAACTGGACGGCTTTTCTTTCATAGCGTTTGGAAGCGAACTTGTCCCAGGCTTTGATCGTGTCGAGCCACTCCTTATCTGAGTTTATTTTCACATGGCCGGGCGCGTGGAACGAGGCATGATCACCTTTGTCCTCCGCCTCCAGCTCGCGCCACCACGCATCTTCGCTTTCATCCTCGCAGTAGGGTCTACATAAAACAAGGTCGTGGCCGAACAACTCCAAAGCTGCCTCCTTAATCTTGGAAAAATGATGAAAATGTTTGCGCTCGATCTCGGCGTCTTTCAGTAACGCCGGTAAGGCATCGGTCGCTTCGCGGAATAGTTTCACTTCGCTCCCGCGAATGTCGGCCTTCTTTCTTCGTTTTTTCTTTTTGGAATGGTGTGCTTCATGTGCTCTAAGAGCGTGGCCCCGCACGATCTTGTGGACGCGGCCGTCCGCTAGAGCCGTAGCTAGGACGCCCTTCGGTAACGCATCGAGGGCCTTCTGCGCGGCTGCCGCGGCTTCTGCGGCGGCCTCCGCGTCGGCTTTGCGCGCGGCCAGCCGCGTCGCTTCGGCCTGGGCGGCCTGCTCCTCGTCGCTGAGCTGCGCGCTCCTGTCTTCTTTAGGAGGCGACTTGGCCTTCTTCCCTTTCTTCTTCTTCGCCATCGCTGCACGCGGCGGGCTGCCCGGTGGGCTTGCGATGCTGCCCGAGGCGCTACTCTCCGCAGCGCCACGACTTGACCGCCGGCGTGGGAACTGGAACTAAGACTCGTCCGGCGGCTTGGGCGGATGCGTGGTCGACGTCGAAAGAGCGATGCTGCTTGCTAGTGTCTTTACAGGCCGCTAGCCACGCGGGGTAATGCATTTTGCATTTGCTTTCGCACAGCGCGCACGACGAGTTGTGCATCCCACAGCTTGTTTGTATCGCCTTGAAATCATCCAATTCGAGCGCTGCGGCGTTCGCCTGCTCGTCTCCACCCGGTTGCACGAGTGCAGCAGACTGCTCTCTCAGCACTTTGCCGCTAGTCCAGCGACGCCAACGCAGCGCTGAACCAGCACCAGGCATCAGCATGGCGCGCCTCGCAGCGTGCGCACTACTGCTCGCGCTCTGCGGCCGCATCGCTGGCGCGGCGCGCCGCGGCGCCAGCCGGCCGCCGCCCTGCCCCTACCGGGAGCTCGGCGTGGCAAAATCGGCGTCCGACGAGGACATCAAGAAGGCTTATAAAGCTGCAGCATTAAAGTTACATCCAGATAAAGCCCCACCAAACAAGCGTCAGAGTTACGAGGCCAAGTTCAAACGTGTTAATGCGGCCTACCAGAAAGTTCGCGACGCCGACGCGCGGCAAAAACACGCGCGCGAGAGCCGGACCCCTAACTCGCCGTTCGCGCGACCAGCTCCGCCGGCCCAGGAGCTGCGCGTCCCTTTGCGCGTGTCCGTCGAGGACTTGTTAAGGGGCGCGACGCGCTACGCCGTGATTACCTCCGCGGGATTTACGTTCCTGCTGCCCGTGAAGATTGAAGTAGGCATGCGTCCTGGAGATATTGTGGATAGAAAAGCACACGGCGACACTATATTAACTGTGGTCCTCGAGCAGAAGCCGGGGTTATATAGGGTCGACGGCGAGGATTTACATCGAAGCGCCTGGCTGCAACAATGGTCAAAACCGACGTCCTTGAAGCTACGGGCGCCCGGTGGGCCTCGTTTAATCCCCGTGCCTTTTCTGCGGAAGGATGATGTGGTCGTGTTGCCCCGCAAGGGCAAAAAATGGGGAGACGGCTTTCGATTGCGCAAGAAGGGTAGGGGTTTATATGCCAAAGGTGGCATGGAACGGGGCGACTTGGTCGTCACTGTGCGGCGACGATCATTACGAGGCTCTCTTGCAGTACTTGCGGCGAGATTGAGCCCGCTCGTGGCCTTCATAGGCGTCATTCAGAACCGGACGCGCGCGATTCAGCACGCTCGAAAAGCGAGAGACTTGGCCAAGAAGCACGGTCCTGGAATACTGGAGGGATTCTCGTCGTTTTTAGCGGCGCGGCGCGTCTTCGACGACCTTCAGCGCTACGCCGGCGCGCCCGCGACGCAGTGGTAATGTTAATATGTTGTTACAGTACATGGCCCGGGTCCAGCATCCGCAGGACCGTCCCGTAGTCGATATCTCCGTTCGCCTCCGGGTTTAGGTCGTCGCATACTTGATCCGCTTCCTCTCTTTTGAGTTTCGGACCGAAGTTCCGCAAAGCGCTGGACAGTGTGTCTCTATGTATCCGTGACGACCCATCTAAGTGATTGTGACTAAGCCCCCGCCTCAGATCCTCGAAGGCCTGCTGCACCTCATACACCGTGTATTTCGACATGGTAGGCCTCAGAATAGTCTGACAAAATTCGCCGAAGTCCACCTCTCCGGACCCGTCCGCGTCGACTTCTGACATGATAACTTTCACGGTTTCGTCGGACGAGTCCATACCCACCAATTTCATAAGTGACTGCATCTCCCCAAAATCAATTTCTCCGCTCCCATCCTTATCGATCAAGTCAAACACGTCCCGCATCTCCTTCACCTCATTGGGCGAGATGCCAAGCTTGGTCCCGACATCAGCAAGGTGATGGTCCGACGACGCCTGGCTCGGCGCCGTCGTCGGTCGCGAACCGACCGACGAATGGCGGCTCCTCCTCAGATCTTCTTGCGAACCTTTCCGCGGCGTCGCCGTTGGACATGCGTTCTCTCCGCACTATTTCGGCCGCTCGCGCTTTTAACAGTCGTTGCTTCTCTACGCGTCGTCGTTCCTCGTCTTCCTTGGCCCGTCGCTCGCGCTCCGCCTCCTCGGCTGCGTCCGCCTCTGCCGGAGCTGGGGCAGCCGCTTCATCGTCGGACGCGTAGGGCGTCATTGCTGCCTCTTCCTCGTCGAGCAGGGGCATGGTTGCCGCGCTCCGCGCGTCGCGGGGCTGCCCTTAAACACAGCGCCTCAGTGAGAGGCTTTTTGCTTGGACAGAGTGCGGGTCTCCACCCGGAACGCGTCCGCCCACCGGTCGAAGTTGTCGGGTGGCGTCTCGATATGGCTCGGAGGCGCCTGGTGTTGTGACCGGCCCGCCCCGCAAGAGAGGCTTTGATCGCAGACGGTGACCGCCTTCCGGCGCAAAAGCTGCCCTGCGCGCGCACCGCCGGGCGCCATCGCTCGTCCCACGACGCGTTTTGACCGTATCGAGCTGCCCCGGCGCCGCCGCGCTGCCCAGTCGGCCACAGAGCTCTGAGCCGAATCAGACATGGCCTCCTTCCCGCGCCCGCCGGGCATGGGCGAGACGGGCATCTTCACGCCGGGTGTTGGGGGATGCGGCGCGGAACTGAAACGCTTTCAAGCTCTGCAGGGCTGCAACAAGCGCGCCGCCGATCAAGAAATGAAACGGGGCGCACTCCTTGTTGGTTTGGCGCGGAAGGGCGACGTCGACCGCTTGCATTTGGCTGTTAGAAGCGGCCCTAGACCGTGGTTCTGGTTCAGCTGTCAAATGTTCAAGGAAGCCGCCGTTGCGGGACAAGTCAAAATTCTGAAGTACATGCTCGTGCATGGCATTCAACTAGACAGACCACCCCTCGACGAGTGCCTGTGCACGTTGTGTGAGGCCTGTGACGACGCCGATGGGGGTGCTTCGGTTGTTGCGGCTGCTCGGTACCTAGTCACGCAGGGCGGGGCCGACGTGAATAAAGTGCGGAGGAGGGATTACAAGGGCCCCTTGCACATTTGCTGTATGCGTCAGTTACATGAGTTGGGGGCGTTCTTGGTGGACGCCGGGGCCGACGTGAACGCGGTGGCCAAGGACGACTCGACGCCTCTCGGACTCTGTGCAGAGGGTGCTTTAATGGACGTCTTGAAAGCGAGGGGCGCTCGAACGACGTGGCGGCGAGATGCCGAACCGACGCAACCACCGCCTCCGCAAAAGAAGCGCACGGCGCCGCTCGTGACTGCGGGAGCGACGACATCATCCACAGTGGTAGAGGACGGTCACGTGCCACGAAAGAGATCTCCGCCGAGGTCGCGCGCGAGCTCGCCGCCCTGGAAATTGACGAGGGCTTCCGCTTCGACACCGGCATGGGGCCCGACGACTTGGTGCCAACTATCAAATTCGGGCCCGTGGATAAGAGCTAGAACATTAATATTACAGGGTCTGGCGGAAGTGCTCGCGCACCTCGAGCTTCTTC
>JACLAA010007302.1_pt1 | contig 25051 bp, 15 predicted proteins | sample 8027891 | NCBI WGS metagenome assembly JACLAA01 (sample SAMN15724900, study PRJNA655200) | protist metagenome | isolation source: fluorescence activated cell sorting (FACS) single amplified genomes of... | place: Spain: Blaines Bay Microbial Observatory, Mediterranean Sea | collected 2016-01-19 | reverse complement strand
CTTTTGTGTCGTTTTGTTCTTCTTTAAACGCGAAATGCGATTTCTTTTTTTTTTTCCGAAAGTAAAAGCGACCGTTTTTTTTAAATTCTTTTCTCTGTCTGATGTTGACTTTTTCCTCACATGGGAACAGAAAAGCACTGCTTTTCTCGAAGACGAGCGGCATATCATCGAGAGTATTCATGATGCTTACGTGGTTCAGGTCGTGTTTTTGATGATGAAGCGTTTGTGAATATATAGTGTATAAGAGTTTGTTAGTATTCTTTTTTGTTTTAGTATTCTATTACGTGTAGAATTCTGTAGAGTATCTCTCTCGCTACTTTACGCTATTACGCTATTGTTATGCGCAACAACCTCTGGATCTCGCGCTCGCTCGCGCTCTCGTCGCGGTGTTGTTTCTATTCTCTCGTATATTTTTTTATCCGGACGTTGGTTTCTTTTCGTTTTCATCGTCGATCTCGTTGTTGTTTAGTGGTAGCTCGAGGAGGAAGATTTGGTTGACGAGGATTTTCTTCTTCGCGTCGGGGTGCTCACTTCCTTTTCCTTTTCCTTCTTCTTTGTCATCTGAGACGTTACAGACGATTTTTGTTGGCGATGATGTTGTTGTTGTTTTGAGGAAACAGACGAACTTTCCGTTCGGAGAGACGCAAACGCACTCTGGGCGGATTTTATTATCGTCGTTGGTGGTGTTTTGAGGAGGGGTTAAATATTCCGTCTGATATTTCCTCGCGCCGCCGCGCGTAAACGTCCGAGCGATTCGGTTTGTACTCGTCGCGAAACAGACGTAAAGGCCGTCCGGCGACCACGAGAAGGCAGAGTTGACTTCTTCGCCGTCTTTGAGAAAGGAGAGTTGCTCGATTTCGCCGGTGGTCGCGTCGACCAGGTGTAACTGGAACGATGCTTTTTCGTCTCGAAGTAAAGTGCAAACGACGTTCGAATCCGCGGGATTCGCTCGAGGCCAAAATCGAACGGAACCTTGACAACCGCTGGACCGCGTCACGCGTCTTTGCTTGACCGATTTCGGCGGTTTCGGATAGGAAGTGAGCGTGCCTTGAAGTAATCTTTCTTCTTTGTCTTCTTCTTCTTTTAACTTCTCCACGTCTCGCGGTAACTCCACCACGAACAATTCCGTGAGCACGTTCCCGTGCTCGTTTCGACAGTCGCCCAAGAACGATAACGTCCTCGAATCCATCCAACAATCTTCGTACGCTCGGGAGATTTCGTCGGAACCGAGAGTTGGGTCCGGAGTCGTTTCCGTCACGCACACGGTGAACCCGCCGGAAACGTTCCGGTCGTTTCTCGATTTATCGATTTCGACGATGTCTTTATAAATCGTCACCGCGATGTTCCAAGCGTTGAGTCTCGAGACGTTCACGTCAGTACAGTCCGCTAAAATCGCGTCCTCGTACGTCATGCTCACCAACGTGCCGTCCGGCGAGAACGCGTGGACGTGCGTGCCGCCTCGCAAAGCGCCCTTCGTGAACGGACTGACTAAATCTCGCGCTTCTAAATTCGATGAAAGCGACCTAGAGGAGTTTAACTGTTGTGTGTTCGAGGACGACGTGGAGGAATCAACATTAGAATCTTCCGATAAATCGATGACGTATCCTCGGCGATGATGCGCGCAGTACGCCCACTCTTCCGTCGGATGTCTGGGACCGACGATGCAACACAAAACGTTCTCATCAAACGGATGAAACAAAGCGACGCCACACTTCGCTTCGTGTACGGTTCGTAACACCGTTTTGACTTCTTTCGTATTCACGTCAACGAGTTGGATCAAATCGCCGTCAAAGACGTGACCGCCGACGTGCGATCGGACGTCGAAACAGATGTTTTTGGAATTCGCGTCGAACGCGTACGCGTTGGAGACGATTTTGTTGTGCTCCGTCGACGTCGTGAGTTGGATTTCTTTCGGGTACGAGGATGACGAGGAGGAGACTTTCATCAAGGCTGCTTCCGCGTCCGCTTCATCATCCGCCACCGAATTCGCCGCGAAGAACTCTTCGTCTGTAACGTTCGCGAAACACTCGGCAAAGAACAACTTTCGCTCCATCTTGCGACATTTCGAGCGGAACTCTTTGTTGTTCTTCTTATTATTATTAGTAGTAGTATCACCATCATCGACGTAATAAGAGTCTTCGATCGCTTTGCGAAACATCGACCGTAAATCTTCCATCGCGAGGACTCTCTTCGAGCGCGAGCGCAACATCGCGTACGCGTCGGATTCTAAATTTTTCGCAACTTTGCCCGATTTCGAGGCGTCGTAGAATAATCCACTCGGCACGAGCGTGTGTGTATTGATGACCGCAGACACGTGGAGAGCTAAAAGAGCGTTGACGGAATCGTTCGTTTCTTCTTCTTCTTCTTTATCTTCTTCGTTGTTATTCTTAGTATCATTCTGATGATGATGATGCATCAAATACGTCGCCGCGGCGTCGAAACACGCGTGATCGCCGTTAAACGCGCGAGCTATGATTGCGTATAAAGTAATCGCGCCGGCGACTGTTTCGCGAAAGACGTTTCTTTGCTTTGCCGATACTTTCTTCAAAGTCCTTTTCGGCGGCGGTAAAAGAGACCAGTAGGACGGCAGCGGTTCCGTCGGCGGCGACGGAAACCCCAAAACCGACGATGGATGATAATCATTATCATTATTATTATTGGTATCATCATTAAGCGCGACAATCTTCGCCGTTCCGTCGTCTCGCAGTAACAACTCGTCGTCGTCCTCTATCGTCCACCACGCTCGCCACGGTTCGACTCGAATCTCTCCTTTTCGCAACATTCTCTCCAAACGCTTCTTATCGCTCGCGGCAAAGTCGCGCTCGGAAATTCCGGAGAATTTATTATCTTCTTCTTCTTTCAAGTACGCGCGCTTGAGTTTCGCGGATAAAGTGCAGTATTCATCTTCATCTTTTTCTTCTTCTTCTTCTTCGTCTTCGTCGTCGTCATCGGAGGACGACGGCGAAAACGATTTCGCCTCCAAACCAAACCTCGTCCTCATCTCCCTCTCGTCCTTCTCCATTTGCCTCTCGTACTCATTCACCATCTCTTCCATCTCTTTCTTCTTCTCCTCTTCGTCCTCGGAATCCCCATCGAAATGTTTTTCGTTCTTCATCATCCGCGCTAAACTCTCCGCGTGAAACGCTTCGACGCACTTCCCGTCGCCGTGCAGGCGGTAACATTTCGCCGAACAATATCGGCAGTTACATTTCGGGCACGCGTAGAGAGATTCGTTTTGTGCGCACACGCGACATTTTGGTTGCTGTAATGCTCCTTTTCCTTTTAATCCTTCCATCGTCGTCGTCATTGAAAATGTTGCGCAGAGAGTAAAGGTTTTGGCAGTCACAACGCTTCCGATATTTTCCTCATCACAAAGCAACAGAAACAGGAACAGAAACCTAACAGGAACACCTTCTGCACGCAAAGAAGTTCTACTAGGGAAAGAATAGAAAGCCTAATAAACTCTTATTTCGCTTAAGTGTTGTCCAGAATACTGCGGAGAGATACGAGAGAGCGTTCTTCAATACACACAAGGTTTCCTCCCTCTGTTGGGGAAAAACTAACAAAAATCTCTTTGGATAAATGTGTTCACTTAATGCGCGCATATATCGCCTCTGGAGGGAGAAAAAAGAGAAAAAATTGCACCACCTTTATATATATATGGTATATCCTTCTCTGACTCTGACTCTCTTTCCTTGCGTTGTCTGTCTCGCTCAACACGGTAAGTGAGTAAGTACTACTCCTGAGTGAGAAAATGAAGCAAATTTCTCAGAAAGAAACGTCTTTTTTTCCGAGTCAACGGAAAAAATAAAATACATTTTGTGAGATCACTCGTGCGCGCACACGTGTATATATCTTCTGTATATCTAAAGCTATAATAAATGCTCCTGAAAATTCTTGTACACACGTAGTACACATATGTGTGTGTGTTTATTATGTTCTTCACAGAGAGAATACTGTTTCGCTCCGTAGAATCAGAGCAGAGATGCAGTAAGTAGTAGTAGTAGAGTACTCCTGAGAGTGAGAGATGCGAACAACAACAAACGAGAGAGAGACACTACTGTAATAAAACAAAACAAAACAAAAACAAAAACAAAGAGTAAAAAAAGCTCTCTCTCGTACGCTCTCTGCTTTTTGTCCTCCTCGAACTCGCAAAGTCTCGTCCTCTCTTCTTACGCGCGTAAGTAAGTAGTAGTAGTTTAAAGAGAGAGAAAAGAGAAAGAAAATGTTTAGGGTTTAATGTACAATTAGGGTTTAAAGCAATTCTTTGCGAGCATTTTGAGGGCAAATTACCTCATTCATATCTCTCTTTACGAAGACCCAGAGAGCGCGCAATTGTTCAGAAAAGAGAAACAGAGGAGAGGCTTTCATCTGTCTTTCTGTCTTTAGTTTTGTTTTGTCTGTGTTTTGTTCTGCGTGCTGCTTTAAAAGAGTTTGTTTTACTCTCAGAGAGAATTTGTGTTGGGGAAAAACCCTCGATTTTGTCAAGGTACGCTTTTTGTTCTGTCGTTGTTTATATCGCGGGTCTTTCTCTTTCGCTTTCACATACGTCTCAAAAGAGAGAGCGAGAGTGTTGTTATTCTTCTCGTTTCTCGGTTTTAGATTCTCTCTCTCTCTTTATTCTTCTGTCGTTCTTTTCCTCTTAAAACTTTGGTCGAAGGATCATCGAGAGGAAAGAGAGAGAATTGGCGGCAACATTAGGAAGAAGAACGACGACGTTAAAAGCAACAACAACGCTCTCTTTCTCTCATTTCCGTGAAGAATTTATGTCGTATTGGTTTAGTATTCGTAGTGGTATACAAAACTGACCGGTGTGTATCACATACTCTCTCTTATTCTCTCTTTCCTTTTATATAAAACACGGATAAAGTTAACAACAGAGTAACGACGTAAACGTAAAGAAGTAGCCCAGAAGGAGAGTACTAAAAGGAAGACTTTATAGTGATACACTAAAAGAAAACAACAATGTGTGGGATATTCTCCGTGCATTACTTAAAAGGCGAACCGAAACCGAACCGGGAACGGATTTATAAGCTGGCGAAACGCCTTCGCCACCGAGGGCCGGATTCGTATAAAATCGACAAGTTCGAACACTCGGAAAACGAACAAACGTTTATGGTGCACAAACGATTGGCGATCGTCGCGCCGGGGGAGAGCGGGGAACAACCGTTGTACACGGATAGTGGGAAACAGACGTGTTTTATCGCCAACGGGGAGATTTATAATCACCAAAAGTTGAGAGAAACTTTTAACATCGAGCATCCGAACAAGTCGGATTGTCAAGTCATCGGCCACGTGTACGAGAAATTCGGCGCGTTGGAGTTTTCGAAACATTTGGATGGGATGTTTGCCACGGTCATTGAAGATCGAAAAACAGGAAGGCTTATCGCCAGTCGCGATCACATGGGGAAGATTCCCATGTACATGGCAAAAGGGAAAGACGGGTCGTTTTGGTTCGCCTCGGAGATGAAGTGTTTACACGACGACCCCGGGGTGGAGTCGTATCAGTTGTTTCCTCCCGGTCACGTGTGGGTGAAAGAGAAAAACGAGACAGAAGGGACGATGACAAGATGGTACAACGAGAGATGGATCACAGACGTGGACTACATTCCGGAGAAACGAGCGGATTTATCAGAGTTGAGAGAAATCGTCGTCAAAGCGGTGAAAGATCGATTGATGTCGGACGTCCCGTACGCGGTTTTACTCTCCGGAGGGTTGGATTCGAGTCTAATCACCTCTATTGCGGTGAGGAACCGAGCGACTGCGAAAAACACCTACGGGAGCACGGAGAAAGTGCACTCGTTTTCAATCGGTATTAAAGGCGCGCCGGATTTGAAAGCGGCGAGGAAAGTCGCCGATAGTTTGGGGACCATTCACCACGAAATTTATTTCACGCCAGAGGAAGCGTTGGACGCGTTGCCGGATGTGGTTTGGCACTTGGAGACGTTCGAACAAGTGCGAGCATCGGTGCCGATGTATTTACTCTCTCGAGCGATTAAATCCATGGGATTCAAAATGGTCTTATCCGGCGAAGGCGCCGATGAGTTATTCGGCGGATATTTATACTTTCACAAGGCGCCGTCGCCGGAGGAGTTTCACAAGGAGTGCGCGAGAAAAACGAGTCGCTTGCACCAGTGGGATGTGGCGAGAGCGAACAAAATGACCATGGCCTGGGGCGTGGAAGCGAGGACGCCTCTGTTATCCAAAGCAGTCGTCGATTACGCGATGAACATGTCCCCGCTGGACAAGATGATCGACGTGAAAAAGCTCGATCAAGACGGTAAAAAATATTTAGAAAAGTACATCTTGAGAAAAGCGTTCGATACGCCAGAGGATCCGTATTTACCGGCGGAAGTTTTATGGCGTCAAAAAGAACAGTTCTCCGACGGCGTCGGGTACGATTGGGTGGACGGGTTAAAAGCGCACGCCGAGGAAAAAGTTTCCGACGAAGAGTTTTCCAAGAGAGCCGAACGCTTTCCGCTTTCGCCGCCGACGACGAAAGAGTATTACTTGTTGAGAACGATTTTTGAGGAACACTTCGTGACGGGATTTGAAAACGGCCAAGACGCGTATAAGACGGTGCCGTTTGGGAAATCCATCGCGTGTTCGACGCCGGAGGCTGTCGCCTGGGATCCGGAGTGGGAGAAGAGCGTCGGCGACATCTCCGGCAGAGCCGTGGGGGTGCACGACTCAAGCGATGGGTTCGATTTAGGGAAAGATAGTGCTGTTAGTGCTTCTTCTTCTTCTTCTTCTTCGAGTAGTAGCGGTAGCGGTAGCAGTAGTAACGTAACAACATCTAGCGCGAGAGCAACGAGTTCGACGGTTACTACCACTACTGTGGCGGCTTTGAACAACAAAAAAATCGCCGCCGCGAGCAGAAAAGCGCGGCACTCGCGACGCTTACCCGGAGGCAGCGGAAGTAGAAGAGGTTCTACCAAAGCAATTGGTTTCATCTCCCAGGTTCGGTTGACGAACTCTTCTTCGATTTTTTGCGCGTTTGCGTGATAGAGAGAGTCGGAGACAGAGACAGAGTTTAAGACAGAGAGGAGGATACATAACATGCACAAAAAATGAGATACACGCGCACACTACTACTTGTTGAATTTACTCTCTCGTCGTCGGTTTTGTACACAGAGAATAGAAAGAGAGAGAGAGCGAAAGGAGAGAGAGAGCGCTTTACATATACATATAGTCAAATTCTTTGCGTAAAAATACAATTGAAAAGAAGTACATTGTTGCACATCTATACGCTACTATACAAAAATCTCACACCGTTCATTTCGTACCTGCTCAAACAGCAGGCACGCAAATTTCTACTCGTAATAATACATTTCGCTTTGCTCGCTGCTAGTTTTAATTCTTCTTGTTGTTATATCGGCGGCTACTACCGCTCGAGGCGGACGCGTCGTTCTCCGCGGGGACTAAATCTTCTTCCTCGTCGTACTCGTACGCGTTCGGAAACGCTTCCCGGTAGTAGTCGTCCGCGGAACCTCCATCCGCGGAAAACGCGCTGCTGCTGCTTCTTTCGTCGAAGAACTTCACGACCGGGTCTCTCTTCCCGGAGCCGCTCCCGCTGGCGTACTTCCGGGCTCTGATTCTGTCCACCGCGATTTGCGCTTGCTCTTCCGTCTTGTTCCGTTCGTCCGGCGCCCACGTGCCTCGTTTGTTCTTGTTGTTATAAGAAGTAGAAGTAGTAGTGGTTGTAGCAAGAAGGTTGTTCTTTTTCACCGACGATTTCATCCCGAGCGCTTTGGCCTTGTTGTACAAGTGCGACGCTTTCGCCGCGTTGCCTCGCTTCTCGTACAATTTCGCGCTCTCGTGAAAGACGCCCCAGCTGTCCGGGTTGGACAGCATGGCCAACTCGAGCGTTTCTCGACACTTATCGAACAGTTCCATCTCGTCGTAGCACTTAGCTAAACCAATCAGCGCTCTCGAGTTCCCGAGTTCGGCTTCGACGGCTCGTTCGAAGAGTCTTTTCGCGGCGTCGACGTGCGATTTCGCGTACTCGAATTGGCCCCACGCGGACCAAACTTGAACCGACCACGGGGCTAACGACGCCGCTCGGGCAAACTCCGATCGAGCGACCGTTTCTTTCCCTTTAGACAAAAACAGTTTCGATTCCGCGATGGCGAAGGACGTCGCCAAGACGTGATTTTGCGGGAACTTTTCGATCGCCTCTTTGAACGTCTTGCGGCTGTTGACCACGTGACCTCTTCGCGCCAACGCTTCGGCGAACGATTGCAGAATATACGCGTCGTTCGGGAAGATTCTACTCGCGAAGCGATACTTACGCAGAGCAGGTTTTAACTGTCCCTCGGATTCGTCTAACTGCGCGTACAAATGCGCGACGTGCGGCGACGCGCGCAGGATTTTCACGTCTTTGAAGATTTCAGAGGAGTACTCGACGTTTTCCGTCGCGCAAAGTTCGCGCACGATCGGTTCGGTGTCCGTCTCGTTCACGTGGTCCGCGCACAACTTCAAAACTCTTCTCGCTTCTTCGACGTTGTCTCGTCTGAATTCGCCTTTGGCCCACGCGTGTAACGCCACCAAACGACCTTCGACTAAATTCTTCATGATCTCGCCCTTGGGCGGGTAGTCGCAGGAGGAGGAGGATAAAGACGACGACGATCCTAAGGACGGACCGCAAATCTCGTCGTCGTACACCGACACGCACCTCTTGAACAGACTCGTGCTCTCCTCGAAGTTCTTTGCCCCGAATTCCATGGTCGCCCATTTCCGTAAACTCGCGCCTCGAACCGCCGCGTCGCCTTCCGAGTGCAACAAAGCCGTCTTGTATAAACCTCGAGATCGTTCCTGATCTCCTTGCAAGAGCTCAAATCTCGCCCATTGCTCCCACAACTGCACGTTCGACGGCGTTCTTGTCGTTCGCTGGTAAAACAACTGCCTCGCAGTTTCCGCTCGCCCGGCTCTTTGCAAGTCCCAAATCAGTTGCCACTCGACGACGCCGCCGAGAGGATCTTTCAGAGCTTCTCTCGCCTTGCGAGAGGAAGCGTCCGAGTCGGAGATCAACACGTACGATTGCGAGATGATTTGGTCCGGGCTTATTGTTTTTTCAGGCGATGATGATGACGGTTGCGCTGCTTTTGCGCCTTCCTTCGTTTCGTCATTCTTCTCTTCATCTTTTTTCTCATTCTTCTCGTTTATATCGTCGTCGTCCGTGACGTCGTGGATGATTGTTGATGACGATTGTTGCAAAATCTCTTCTTTTTCCTCCTTCTCGTCCGAGGAAACGTCCTGCGAACTGCTGATTGCATCGAACGAACCAGAAGCGCTAATGACTTCCTTCACTAATCTGTCCACATCGATTTCGTCGTCGTCCTTGACCTTTTGTTGCGTTTGTTGTTGTTGTTGTTGTCCTCGAATAATTCGTCGTCGCGCAGAATTCGACGTCGACGCTAAACCGCTTCCTTCTTCGATCATCGATTTTCCGTCGTCAATCTTGACATTACTCTCGATGACGGCGTCAACGACAACGATCTCTTCCTCGTCGCCGTCGTCGTCCTCATCATCCTCGTCCTCATCATCGACGCTGCTCATCTCCACTTCGACGGCTTTACGAATGCGTTCGGATTGCTTCTCGTCCGCGTTTGAACACGCTTTAAACGTCGATGCGAATTCTCTAAATTTTTTAAACTCCTCCGGCGAAATCTTGCCGTCGGCGTCGACGTCGAGCATTTTCATCAAAGTCTCCGCTGTCTCGGTCGTCGTTTTTGTCGTCGTATTCTCTCCTTCTTCGTCGTATACGTCGTTTACGTCGTCTGAATCGTCGTCGTTCAACCAAATCGTTTCGATCGTTTGTTTCAACTCTTCCACCGATACGCTTCCGCTCTTGTCGACGTCAAACGCGCGAAAGAGCGCGTCCTCGGCGTCCGGATTATAGGTGTCGTCACCTCCCTCGTATCGCAAAGAATCGTCCGTAAAGTCGCCAAACTTTTCATACGCGGCAATATTCGCCGCGTCCACGAGGTCTTTCAGCGTTTTCGCGGCGCCCGGATCGCCCTCGGTAAAACCGCCTTTGTAGGACGAGTGCGCGGCGTTGCCGATTTCAGCCGAAGCGTGCATGCGCCTGGTTCGGATTTGCAGTTCAATCGTCGTTCTCGATCCGTTATTATGAGAGTTGTTATTGTGGTTGTTATCGTTGGACGACGACGATGAGGGCGAGTCATTTTTATTCTTCGCGGATGGATCGTCGTCCTCAATATCGTCGGTATCGTCAGTATCATCGCTCACGATCAGCGCCGAGTGTAAACTCTGGTACCCGTTCTTCTTCGGTTTCGCGACGTAATCCTTCGTTCTACCTTTCACCGCACTAAACGTCGCGTGTGCGATTTGCTGCGCGCGATAACACGCCATATCCGCGGATTTCAAATCTATATCCGCGATCGAGCCTTTTTGCGGGTTTAATATCACTCGAACGCCCAACAAGTCTCGTAATTTCGCGCGGTCGCGTCCGTCGCGCAGTATTTTCTTCATGGAAGAGAATCGAGATTTGCGTCGAGCGGAGACGGTGAGCGCGGAATTCAAGGCTACGCGCAAGGACGCGGGATAGTTGTTGTTCTCGCCACCACCGCTGTTGCTGGTGCTGGTGCTGGTGCCGTTGCCGCTCTTCTTGTCATCACTTGTTTTTGCCATTTTTGCCGATGTTTTCAACAACTCCTCGTACACTTCGTCGTCCTTGATTAAAACGCGCATCAAAACCGCGTCTTTGCTCATCTTCTCGAGCAAAACCTGTCTCGCTCTTTCCAACTTTCTCGCGTCGTCTTTCTCCGTCTGTCGTAACCATTTGTCTAAACTCTCGTAGGATTTCGGAAAGAGCGCTCGAAACGCGGCGTCTTCCAACTCCGCCGAGAGTTGTCCGCAGTGTAAAGCGGACGCGAGAGGCGCGTATACTTTCATCGTCTCCAGCGCGAATTGCTGCAAGCGGACGGTTGATTTGAAAATCTCCCGACTGTGTTGCAAAATGTCCAATCGAGAGGCGAGTTCGACGACGATCGCGCGTTGGTCGTGGAAAGTGAGCAAAAACGTGCGCATTTTTTCCGCGTATTCGTCGTCGCAAAGTAACATTTTTTGGTTGTTCGAATTAGTATTGTTGTTCTTTGTTGACGACGACGAGGAGGAAGTATCGTTCGAGTTGAAAGTAGTGTTCGCCGACGATGCGTTGTTGTTGTTGTTTCGCAATCGTTCCGGTAAGTCTCTCAATCTCTGACAATCGTGCGCGACTCTCACGACGCCCGAACCTAACTGTTGTTCGATCGTTTCCAAGGAAATCTCATTCGCCAACGAGGCGTCTCTTAGTAAACCAGCCGAGCAGCACTCCGCGTCCATGCCTAAATCGATGAGTTGCGTGCACATCGCCACCGCTCGCTCGCGCGGACATCTGCCGTTCAATTCATCATCCTTTTCCTTTCTGTTCGTTCTAAATTCATGTCGACGATTAAAATCATCCAAAACTAACGAAGGCATCCGTTGTAACTTCGGTATCGCCAACGCTAAAGCCGCGAGGAGCATTTCCCGCGACGGCGAGTTCGAGTTTGCGATGTCATCCGATTCGTCCTCGGATCTCATAATCGACGACTCGGAGAGGCGACCGCTCAACAAATCCCACGCGGCGACGAAATCCACCACTCTCGAGGTTTTATTAGGCATCGTTTCGCTTATTTTCTCTTCGTTTTCGTCCTCGTTTTTCTCGTTATTTGTCTCCGAAAGAGGCGAAGACGAGGACGAGATTCGACGATTACGTCGACGATTTCCCGTCACCTGTTCGAGATGATTACGACGCGACAGTCGTTCTTTTGTCGTTCTTTGTAACGCTACAAATGCAAGAGGAAAAGAACTCACGTTTGAAGTCATTTTTCGGACTGAATACTCTTTTAAAGCGCGTGAGTGTGCGACGAAAGCGCGCGCGTTTAGAGTGACGAAACGTGGCAGTCGAGCGCCAGAAAGATCCTTTCCAAATTTAGGGTATCATAATATGTCATATTTACCGCAACGAATACGGTTCCGCGACGAGACCATTTGGCCTTTACGAAAGACATTCGGTTCAAAACTGGGGATGGGAATACGCAGAATGGGACTCAGAATGAAAGGTTTTGAGTGCATATATGGCGAGGTTGAAATTTTATGGTGAATGTTCCAAAGTCGCTGTATGCGCGGTTGACGGTTGGAAAGAAAAACGCCGTACGACTCGAGTATTTTCGAAGCCGCCGTAGAAGTCGGAACATTTCCTTTGTGTATACACACATGTGGTCCGAAACATACTTTGATGTATTCGTGGTGTGAGCGTTGATACTACTACCTTTTTTTTGTGGTGGTGGTGTTCTTCTTCGTCGTCACGAGTTGGAAAAGGAGTGCTTTGTCGTTTGGCGTCGTATTACGTATTCGCATCCGGGCGTACTCGCGTGAAAACGGCGTCGCATTTAACACTGAGAATACCCTATTTAGATGGCCAATAAATCGGCAATCCTGTGGAGTTACCACTGAAATCAGATTTTATACGAAATGAAGCTCTTCCAGGCAACAGTTGTGTATGTTGCGTCAGATGTTGGAGATCTTCCATGCATACTAACACTGTCCTTTCGTGTATTTTTCCTCATTGTATGAACGACTTCTGAAAGAAAGACGCCAGTATTCAAGAGAACGAGAGACGAGACTCTCGCGATATATTCGAAAAACCATCATCGTTACACTGCTCTACTAGCGTTCTGAATCGTCTCTTTTCCCTCTTACTCATCATCTTTTGATCGATAGAATGTCTCTCTGATTTGACAGACATTATCCAAAACGACGAACACATCATGTCGGAGGGAAAGTCGAACGATGACGATACCGATGGAAAAAAGATATCCTTTTCGTCGTCGTCTCTGATTATAAACCAATTCCTAGCCGGCGGTGTAAGCGGTCTCCTCTCGAGAGCAGCGACGCACCCGGTGGATACGATCAAGAGTCAGATGCAAGTTTCGAATTTGGTCGTTAAAACGAGGAGTACCGAGAGGAGCGGATGTGATAGTACGAGTCATCATCGTCCGATTTTGCCGAGCACTCGACTTTTGAACGCAAAAAATGCGATAAAAAATCTGTACAGAGGTTTTGGGGCAGCCGCTCTTGGTGCGCCGATGGCGAGCGGGATGTATTTTCTCGGGTACGAGACGACGAAGAAGACGCTGAAGAAGATACGCAGAGAACGAAGATTAGAAGGAGCGTTTAATGATGATGATCACGAAGAAGAAGAAGAAGATAATAAAACAACAATATATATGATAGATAATATAATCACGGGCGTCGTCGCGCAAGCGTTTGCCGGGATCGCGTACACGCCGGTGGACGTCGTCAAAGAACGTATGCAAGTGAGTTCGGTGTTGCCGACGAATTTGAAAACGAATAACGGGGTGGATTACCGGAACGCGTTCGACGCGTTGAAAACGATCGTGAAAAACGAAGGCATCAAGAACGGTTTGATGCGAGGGTACTGGGCGCAGAATTTCGTCTGGTGGCCGTGGTCGGCGTGTTATTTCGTCGCGTACGAAAAAGGTTTAGAGATTTTTCGTAGAAACAACAACAACAACAAAAGTAGTCTTCGCGTTGATGATGATAACGGTGGTGTTTTTGGTGGTGATGCTGAGCGCAGTAATTTTGAGAGTAGCAGTAGTAGTAGTAGTGTTAAAAGTAGTAGTAGTTTTTATCGGGAGGGGGGATGGTACGAAAACAACATTTCGCCGCACGCGGTCTCGGCGTTCGCCGCGGCGACGTGCGCGACGATCTTGACGCACCCGTTGGATTTGTGCAAAACACGAGTACAAACGATGACTAATAATAATAACAACAATAACAAGAAAGTGATGACGTTACAGACGGTTTTCAAAGATGTCGTCAGAAAAGAAGGCGTTTTGGCTTTATACAGAGGCGTGTTTGCGAGAGTTTTGAGCGTCGCGCCCGGGTCGGCGATTTCTTTTTACGCGTACGAATCCATTCGGAAAAGTGGTGCGTTACGTTTAGAGGATGATTAGATTATTCTTATTACATACCCATAGGCATTTGCTCGGCGCTCCCGATTTCGAAATCTTCGACTTCGTCCCACCACTCCAAACCCGCCGCCATGTGTTTTATATTCTCGGCGCCGAATCCTCGAGCGACTAATTCGTGAATAGCCATCAGCGACGGCGTTTGCACTCCGTCTTGAAAATCCATCATTTCCTCCCCGATGACCCCGCCGACGTCGTCGTATAAAATCACCTTCTCGCCCCACAACCCTTCCTCTACGACTTCCTCTATAAAGTTCTCGTTCTCTTCCACGTTCGCGTACCCGCTGCTGGAGAATAACCTCTCCGGAAAAATCGCCAGCGATGCCGCTTGTTTCGTAAACGTCCTCAAATCTCTGACTTCGAGCGGTATAAAGTATTGGCAATTTTTGGACGGATACGCGTGTTTTCTACACCAATCGATTTGCGGCCGAACGTCGACTAAAATCCAGTTCTCGTTTTGCATTAACTCTTTCGCTCGTTTCGGCATAATTTGCTCCACCTGATAAAGAGAGAGAGAGAGAGAGAGAGGTCAGATTAACATTCGATCGAGAGGAAGATTTTCATCTCGCACCTGTGCTTTCTTCAACACTTTTTGCATCAATTTCCAAACGGTCGGGTCGGTCGTGTTCGCTAAAATTGGCGCCCCAGCTGGGCGTAAAAACGGCGACATGTTTACATTTTCGAAGAATTCTTCGTCTTCGGTGTACGAGACGTCCTCGTTGTCGTCCTTTTCGTCGTTGACATCATCGTTCATATCCTTGTCTTTTGGGGATGAATTTCCCCTAAAATTCGTGCATTTTCTGCTTCTTTTTATCCGACTTTTGACACCAAAACCGGACTCGTTTCGCGGTAAAATTGAACTAAAACGAAGCATCGATGAATGCTCTGCTGCTCTCATGTGTTTATGCAGTATTTACTTGTCCGTTTGATGATGTAAAGTGTGTCTGTTTTATGGGGAAAATGACTAAATTTCAGTCACATTTCTCCATAAAAAATGGCACCACATGACGCTTAATCGACCGTTCGTTTCGGTCTTTTTATCCTCCTCTCCGCGACGAGCGAGTGATACGTGTGCGCACCATCGTCACCGTCATCGAGAATTCACGTTTTCGTCATCGAGAGGAAGAACTATACGACAAAAAGCCTCAGAGACGGATGCGGATTTGGACGAACAAATCCTCCTTCTCGCCGTTCCAGCGTTGTTGAGTTTACTCTTAGACCCTTTACTGACGGCCGCAGATACCGCGTTCGTCGGCAAAGCAGAAGAAACTGTAACAACAGAAGCTAATCAGAGCGTTTTTATGAAAGTTAAAGGGGAAAATTCCGGCTTAGCGGCCTTAGCCGTGAGCTCTTCGGTGTTCAACTTTATAAGCTACTCTGGAAGCTTTCTGGCGCAAGCGACGACGCCGCTGGTCAGTCGAGAAGTCGCTTTGGAAGAAGCGAAGAGGGAGAATAGAAAGAATGATGATGAAAATGATGAAAATGATTCAAACGTTGTTGGATCATCGTCTTCTGCGTCGAAGACAATATCGGCGGCTTTAGCTTTAGCTGTAGTCGTCGGCGTATCGGCGACGTTTCTCGTCGAGACGAACGCGGAATGGTTGTTAGGATTGAGCGGTGGGAACAGTTTAGAAATAAACGCGTACGAAAGCGCGTTAGAGTACGTGAAAATACGAGCGTTGGGTTTACCGTTTTTCTGTTGTTCGTTGATTGGGATTGGCGCGTTTCGAGGCGTGGCGGATACGAGGTCGATTTTGAACGTCGCGGTTGTGAGCGAATCCGTACATTTTTTGTTAGATTGGTTTTTGGTTTTAGGATTACACTTAGGCGTAGAAGGTGCTGGATGGTCGACGTTTGCGAGCACGGTGTTAGAGTTTAGTTTGTTTTCGCGAGCGATGTTCGACCGAGGGATTTTAAATGTACCGCCAACCCGCGGCGAGGAGGATTTCTTCTATAAACAAACAATAAAGGATTTCCTCGAAAACGATGTGAAAGATATGAGCGGTAAACTCGGCCAGTTAGTCTCGAACGGTTCCAATCAGCTCTTGCGAACGCTGTTTTTACAATTCGTGTTGGTTCGCGCGACGGCGTTGGCGACGGAAAACAACGTCTCCGGGCCGCACCAAATCGTCAGTCAAGTCTGGTGGATCGAGCTGTTCGTGCTGGACGCCATCGCGGTTGCCGCGCAAACGTTAGTGTCCACGCGATTGGCGAAAAACGACGGAAGCGAGGAGGACATTTTAGCCGCGCGAAAAGCCGTCGATAGGTGTTTGTTTTGGTCGTTTTTGCTCGGCGTTCTTTTAACCGTCGTCACGGAACTTTCTTCCAACGATTTACCGAAAATTTTCACCGGCGACGCCGCGATCGCGGCCGCGACGTTCGTCCCGTTGGCGTTTATATTAGCGCCACTTCAACCACTCAACGCGCTGGTCTTTGTCGGCGACGGCGTTTTCCAAGGCGCGAACGATTTCAAATTTCTCTCCAAGGCGATGATTGTCTGTTCGCTTTTCGCTTTGGCGGCGTTTCAAACGCCTATATTCGCGGACGCGTTCGACAGCGGTTTATTGGGGGTTTTAGGGCTCAATGATAGTAATAATAATAACGGTTTAGAACGAGTCTGGTTAGGCATCGCCGTGTTGATGCTCACCCGAGCCGCATCGCTTGGGTACCGCTATTGGTTGGATCCGGAATCGCCTTTAGCCGTCGTCGTCGATACTAACGGAATCGGGGGAATCAACTCCTCGGCTTTTGTCCGCGACGAAAAAGAAGACCAAACGAAAGGAACGAAAAAGAAGTCTTAGTCACGTCTTCTCGACGAAACCGCGAGAAAGAAGTAGTTGAGAGCACTCACTACTATAGCACCATTTTTAGTCTGTAGCGTCGTGTACGTAAAAGCGTAGTAAAACACGACACGTAGCTTAAACAACAACATGTAGCAGTTAAACAAACGAAACGAAATAATAATCAACACGCTCAAAACGACATATATTATGAGTACACTCTCCATCACGCACAGAGAGAGCACGTAATACCATATCTTTCACGAAAAGCTCTTCGTCGCGGAAATCTGTCATATTCCGTCGAATCTGTCATCTGTCACTCTTTTCTCCCAATTGGAAGCACATTTTGCTCCATTTTATCCATCATTTAGTACCAGAGAAAACACAACAAAGATGAAGAGTAATAGTGTTATATTAAAAGAACACTCGTAAAGAAGGAGTTTAGAGAATAATACATACTCTGTTTGCTTTCTTTCCCATCAAAATGCGACGAGCGACGAGTAAACGCGCGCGTTTGCTAATCCAATTTCAGTCTCAAAATCCAATTCTTACGCGTCGACGGCGTGATGTGAGTAAAGAAACATCATCCTTGTCGTCATCGAAATGCGGTGTTTTTGCCGCGCCTTTATGTCACCACCCCGTCTCTCGCTCGTATTCTTCGAAAAGTCACGCGAATGCGATGAAACCGTGGGCGACGGAAGAGGAGTTACGTTTGCTCTCCGTGCACTTGAAATCCGTTCGAGAGAAAGCAGCCGCTGCTTCAGAAAATGTCATCGACGCTCGATCGAAAGACGACGCAGATGTAGTCGTTTCAACAAACACTGATTATAAGTTGTGCGCGAAAACGTTTCGAGAGTACAACCCAGAATTACTTGCAAAGCACTTCCAGAAGCAACCGTTCAAAGTGCTCAAACGCATGTGTGAGATTGTATCGTCGATGACGTTCGTCGGCGCGCGGGTGTATTTTAAAGTCGGCGATACGGAATCCAGGGCGAAGTTTTTTAGGGACGAGTTAGTTAAACTAGGACCGGCGTTCGTGAAGTTTGGGCAGGTTTTATCGACGAGAGAGGACGTGTTGCCGAGAGAATATTGCGAGCAGTTGGCGGAGTTGCAAGATTCGATGGCGCCGTCGGATTTGGCGAGTTCGAGGGAGTTTTTGAAGTTACACTTAGAGTGCGAGCCGGAAGCGGCGTTCGCGACGTTTGATCCGACGCCGATAGCGGCGGCGAGTTTGGCGCAGGTGTATAAAGCGACGTTAGTTGGGAGCGGGAAGGCAGTCGCGGTGAAGTTGCAGCGACCAGAGGCGTTCGAGAACGTCGCTTTGGATAGTTACGTGTTACGATTGGTGGCTAAATATAGCGCGAAGAATCCAATCAAAAAGTTCAATTCTGACGTGGTGAGAATAGTGGACGAATTAGTCGGACGATTATTCGAAGAGATGGATTACGAACGCGAGGCGAAGCAATGCAATCGATTTCGAGAGACGTACCAAGACGGAAAGATTGCCGGTCGCGTGAGAGCGCCAGTCGTCGTCGACGCGTTGTCAACGAGTCGAGTTTTAACCATGGAATTCGTCCAAGGCGAACGCATCGACGGGTTACAAAAGCTCTACGGCGACGATTCGTGGGACCCCCTCGAAAAAGGCGGCAAGAGGAAGAAAAGAAACAAAACAAAGTTGATGAAAGAGTTTCAGCCGCACGAAATCCTTCGACGAGGCGTGCGGTGTTCTTTACACCAATTGTTGGCGACTGGTTTCATGCACGCAGATCCGCACCCGGGAAATTTAATCGTCGACGAACAAGGCGCTTTGGTGTATTTAGATTTCGGCACGTGCGTGTACGTCCCGCAGTTCCAAAGACGAGCGATGATTCGAGGTTTGATTGGTTTCGTCAATCGAGACGCGGAATCGTTGGTGAGCGATTTGAAAACGTTAGATTTCTTACCCGAGGACGCCGACGACGAAGCGTGCGTCCAAGCGCTGACGAAGGTGTTCGACGAACGAGGCAATCGAATTCGAGACTCGAACGATTTCATGGCGGTCATCACGCAACTCACGGAAGCTTTGTTATACAAAGGATTCCGACTGCCGCCGACGTTTGCGAGAGTCTTGAGAGCTTTAGCCGCTTTAGAAGGTACCGCGCAAGCCATCGATCCGAATTTCAAAGTTTTAGAGCAATCGTATCCGTACGTTTTAGCCAGAGTGACGAGCGACCGGTCGCCGGAAATGCGATCGGCCGTGAGACGGTTGTTGTTGGACGAAAAGAGCGGGAAAGTTCGATGGGCGAGGTTGAGAAGATTAGTCGAGGCGTACGCCGAGAAAGGCTCGGAAGTTTCCGGAGAGTTTCATAAAACGAGGAGGAGTAAAAGCGGCGCTAGAAATAGAAAAAATACTACAAAGAGTTTAGACGACGATGATGATGATGACTTTTCTTTCGAAAACGAAGATTTAGACGAAGGAGACGACTTATACCTCAACGATTTCGATCGGGCCAGAGGCGTCACGAAAGCGGAAAAGTTGCGAAGAGAAAACGCGTTTGAATACTTCCGCGACTTCTCCCGCAAATCCGCCAAAGGCGTCAAGACGTTGGTTGAAGATGTCTTTTGTAGCAGCAAAAACAGCGGCGGTCAACATCATCGGAATTTTGAGGAAGAAACCGTCGACAAAAACGAATACGAAAAAGAAGAAAACCACACCGATACATCGTCGGAATCTCCAGCCGTAGACGCGGTCGAAGACGCCTTGCGCTTCCTCTTCTCCAAAGACGGAAAAATCGTTCGCGACAACGTCGTCGAGGACGCCCTGGACGCCCTGGAGGCTTTCTTCGACGATAATTCAGACGACGACGATCACGCAAAAGATGATACCGATACCGACGTAAGCGACGTAGAAAAGAAGAAGACAAAGAAGAAAGAAAACGTCGGCGACCAAATCACCCTCGACCAACTCCTCCTGGCGTTCAAAGCGACCCGCGCCGCGACCGCCGAACGCCCGGACTTATGGATCCCAGCCGTCGGCAAATACGTCTTCGAAAAAGAATCCGTGGACATGGCGTATATGTTTATTTCCGGAATGCTCGAGCGCGCGCCTAGAAAAGAAGACGATTTGAAAGAGACTTTGACGAGCGAAAGCGACGACAAAACATCCAGATTTGGCGGATTTACGGACGGATGCCGTTCTCGCCGAAACCATCTCGACGTCGCCGAAATCGCCCGAAGAGTCATCCACGCGGCGACTCGAAAAACTAAAAAGAAGACGCAGTGACACCAACGTCAGCTTTTCGAAGAACGAGTGCAAGAGTAAGCCGTTTTGATCATCATCTTAACATTATTAGTATAGAGTTGTTAGGAACACAGAGAGCAAAGAATCACCTCATTTTAAGTATTCTATTCTTACACACGAAACGAAACATCATCATTCTCGTCACGTTTCATCAAAACATATCGTCGCATCGTTAAACGTTCTTCTCGTTGTTATTCTCGTTGTTAATGCTGTTCGTGTTGTTCATGTTTGCGCGGTAAAAGAAGTCTTAAACGATGAGAAAAGACGAGATTTCCTCCAAAGCGGCGAAAGATGAAGACGAAGAAGAAGGCGAACTTACGACGACGCGAAAGAGACGCATCAAAGACGCCCGTTACGATGGCAGTAAAGAACAACAACCAGGAATGATAATAGAAGCGATTAAACCGAAAAGACAACGGATGGAATTCTTGGAATTTCGAAGAGAAAATCTCGAAGGCGTTGGGAGGCCGCGAGGCGATCGAGGACGGGAAATGTTTAGTAGTAAGAGTAATACGAATACTCTCAAGAAAGATGAAAAGAAGTATAGCTCTGAATATTACGAGGCGTACGGAGACGCGAGGCGAGCACCACTCACGGTAATACATTAGTATTGATTCGTTTTCTATTCACATGTGACATGTTGACATTTTGTTGGTATTAACGTGTAACTTACGTTTTCTCTCTCTCTCTTATATCTTATTCAATATTTACATCAAAGACGGCGGAAGCGGCGCACGCGAGCAATTTGGCTGTGGTGAAGCGACTCCCGGAGTCGGCGAAACCGAAACTGTTGATGCTGAACGAAGAAGAGGCGATTTCATCGATGAAACGACAACAACGGAAGAAAACGGTGCCAACCGCGGTGAGGTATAAGTGTTTGTATCGATTAGTCGCGATTCGATTGGCGCGAGGAGGAGAGGACTTAAACGACGACGTCGTCGCGACGAAGTTTTTTGAGGAAGACAACAAAGGAAAATTGAAAGCGATGGTGGAGGAAGCCGAACGCGTGGAGCGCGAATGCGTCGAAGCGTCAAACGGGAATAAATCGACGTATTTGTCCAAAGTTGCCCAGTTTACAAAATCGAGCGAGTTTGAACGCGTGACCGAGGCGATGTTTTCACCGAAAGGGTCGATGTTACAAGATCAAAAGAGCGAATTCGCGCGGACGAAGATTGATTTGAAGTTTTGCGAATTTGTTAGAGGGACGGAGAACGTTGCGTTTTTCCGCAGAGCGGCGAAGAGAGCGAGAGGAGAAGTCGACGACGATTCAGACGACGACTCAGATGACGTAATTAACTCTTTCATAGAATAGAATAGAATAGAGAATAGAATAGAATAGATTAGAATAGAGTCGCGACGATTTTACGCGATAAATATTAGTATCATACTATTCAAACACAACGTTCTTAGCGATAATAAAATATTTTTTACTTCTTCTTCGCGGGCGTCTGCCTCGTGCGTCGAGGACTTGCTGGCGATTTCGCTCTCGCCGCGGGCGTCTTTTTCGTCGCTTTCGTTGCCGTGGTGGTCTTTCTCGAAGCTCTCGCTTTTGCCGGCGCTCGATCTTCTTCGCCTTCGTCGGTCGTCCTCGAAGCGCTCTTCTTTCTTGCCGCCGGCGTCTTCAACGGCATCTTTTCGATTTTCTTCGCTTCTTTATCCTTCTTCACGTTCTTGGCGACGACGACCAACTCGTCTTTATATTCCAGCCATTTTGGTTCCTCGAAGATGATCCACGTCGAGCCTTTCGCCGGCGCCGATAACGTCGTCTCGCACTCCAACATTTTCTCCGGGCATCGACACAAGACTTTGTTGCCTTTTAAAAACACGATGCACTTATCCGCGCCGCCGGCGAACGGCATGTGAAACTGAATGTTCACGCGATCGGAACCAACTTTTCGCGTTTTCACGCTCGCCGGCGGTGGTTTCGCGAACGGCGTGAAGAGATGGACGATGCGCGCGACGGCGAGCGTAAACAGGAGCAAAAACGCATCCGCCAGGTAACCGCCGAATTTATTCACGTCCATCTTCCCGGTCGGGAGTTTCGACAACACCGCAATCGCGTTCACTCGAAACGTCGCTCGCGTCTCCGTAAACTTCTTCACCACAAACTTCACACTGTTTTTCGGAAGTCCGACCACGAACTTATACCCCGGAGCGAGTACGTTCGATACCATTTCATTCATAAAGTTCTTCTGTTGTTTCCCCGAAACAGGCGGCGGTTTCATTTCTTTCCTCGCTTCCACGTACTCCTGTGCGGTCATTCTTTTCTTCTCCGTTGGTATCGTCGCGGGAATCGGATCCTTTTGCTCCTTTTGCGCATCAACATCATCATTAGGGTTTAGAGGCGGATCCACCTTCCTGGCGTGCATCCGCCCCGTAGGCGGTGGTGGTGGAGGTTTCTGTTTCTGTCTCTCTTGTTCGCGCGCCGCTTTCCGGTTCTCATCATTCAGACGATAATTTTGATGATGCTCTTCACGGTGAGGAGGAGGAGGACGCGTGGGTGGCGGCATCCTTTGATGATGATGGTGTTCATGTTCGAGCGCGGAAACGAAGATTTTCTCGTCTAAAATTGGAAAGATTTTCAATCGCGAAACCAGTAAAACAGACGCCAAAAACGTGAGAAAGAGGCCCAGTTTTGTGCGAGAGGGAGAGGAACGAATCGTGCTTTTGCGTTTGGTGGTGGTCATTGAGGTGGTTCTTTTGTCGTTGATCGTCGTAAACATCTTTTATATAAGAGCGGTAAAAGTGAGAAAATTTTGAATTTTTCTCCCAACGGAAGGAATGGTTTGCTGATTTAGGGTATATACGAGTATGGAGAGACTCTCGTCTGTACGTCTCTCGTGTGTGTGTGTTTTGTCTGTGTTACGAGTTAAGCTTTGCGTGTGTTTATGTTTTTGTGTGTTTTTTAGGAGGTTGTGTGCAATTCTCGCCCTCTGTTGGATGTTTCGTTCTCGTTCCGTCAAAGTTCTCGTTTCCGTAACCCCGGGAGGGTACTTTCGCCGAACCGGGCTCGCTCTGTATGTTTTGTATCTCTTTTTCTCTCTCTGTGTGTGTTTTGTCTGTGTTATATTTTAAGCTTTGTGTTAGTATGTTTTTGAGGAGGTGTGCAATTCTCCGTTCACGTAAGTCCAACCGCGTGGTAGGGGACAGTTATTGTCGAGGAGGTATTGTACACATTCGGTGTGGTTGTTCTTGTGCGCTTCTTGTACGGCCCAATCGTTCCACGGCGCTTTGGCGGTTTCGTGTAAGTACTTCAAACAGTCCAAGTGGCCGCGTATGGCTGCATTTCGACACGCATATGCGCTGAATTTATCATACTTACGCTCAACATGGTATTCGAGTATGTGGAGATGACCATGTAAAGCCGCCTATCGGGCAGTTAGCGAATCCCAAGGCGCTTTGACTTCTTCGCGTAAGTATTTGAGGCACTCGAGACGACCTTGTGATGCAGCTTCTGCACACGCCATCTCATCAATAGGACACTGATTTGCAACGCAATACTTGACCATTTCCAGATTACCATGATATGCGGCCGCTTCAATCGTCCCTTCACTCCACTCACACTTTTTCTCCTCTCGCACCCACTTGAGTAACTCAAGTTTATTCGTGAGAGCAACTCGAGAGGAGAAATGTGATTCGTCCCACCAACTCGGCCACAACGATTTATTCTCCCACGCAACTTCCAAAGTCGATATCGACGACATCTCTTCAACTTCAAACCTCTTTTTCAACTCCCCCTTGCGAGATGATCTCTTAATCAACTTTCTCGTCTCCGTATTCACTCCGTACAAGAATTTAAGATCAGTTCGATTCAATCTCGGCAAAATATGAGTGAAACAAATATCGTCGCACTTCACGACCACATCCCACAACAACAAAGAATCCCTCTCGTCCCCCATTCGTCTTTTGATCACGGACGTCGTCGTTTAAACAACCAAGCGTTTCAAAAAGGAAGAAGAAGAACAAAAAGTGAAGACTTTTTTTTCTTCGCATGTGATTTCAATCCGAAACAGACCAAAAAAGACGGTTCAGATTTTGTGATCACTCGCGCGTGCGCATCTTCTGCATCTCGCTTTGAATGCCCCTGAAAATTCGTACAACTCTACATGTGTATTTTTTTGTTCTCCGTGAGAATTTTAAGCTCGAGAATCAACGCGACAGAGCAGATACGATGCACAGATAGTACAATGTAGGGGAAAACTCTCCTTTAGACGATTGTTTCCAAAGGGAACCAATTTCCCTCATTATTCAACTTTAGCGCACATAAACAACAACAACAGAAACGCACCATGAAAACGAACGAGAAAAGCTCTCTCAAGAACCAACGCGACGCGTACTTTCAAGCCCTTCAGGAAAACGATGAAAAGATGAAGAAGAATAAGAGAAAACATGGTACTACGAATACGAAATCGGAGCAAATGGAACGGAAAAAACAGCTCGATTCGAAGCGGAAACTCGCGCTCGAAAAGCTGCAAAAGAAGAACAAAAGCATCGTCATTACGAAGCATTCTCAACAACAAGAAGAAGTAACAGAGGACGAGAAAGAAGACCAAACGATCACCGGGATACCAGGGCCACCGACGGATGAAAAACCGCTCGCGAGAGAAGAATTAAGAAAATGTCGATTCTTTCGAGTGTCCTTTCCTTTAGGCGTGAAAGCCGGAGAAACGATACGAGCGCAGATTCCATTCGGACCGATCGTTAGAGTGACAGTACCAAACGGGTTAGAAGAAGAAACAGAAAAAGAAAGGACGGTGGAGTTTTACGTGAAAAATTGGGAAGGTATGGAGGACGCGTACGTTCCGCCGCCGCCGCCGGGGATGGAGAAACAGTATCGCAAAGCGAAGGCGCACGCGGAGAAAATGTTGGAACGAGGGAAAGAGGTGACGTGCGAAATCGTCGGGGAGGATATGGGGGTGAAAGAGAGACGGATTTTAAGTGGTGGGTATTAC
>JACLAA010007709.1_pt1 | contig 25106 bp, 14 predicted proteins | sample 8027891 | NCBI WGS metagenome assembly JACLAA01 (sample SAMN15724900, study PRJNA655200) | protist metagenome | isolation source: fluorescence activated cell sorting (FACS) single amplified genomes of... | place: Spain: Blaines Bay Microbial Observatory, Mediterranean Sea | collected 2016-01-19 | reverse complement strand
TGAAGGAGGGATTCCATTCGTGCCGAACTTGAAATTGATATCACAAGTCGTCGCTAACGCGCACAAATCTTTGAAACCAATGTGCGTAGATCTCGTCGTGACTCACGCGCAGGTTTTAGCCGTGCGATTGATTCTTAAACTCGTCGCCCCGAGGAAGAAGCGTTCGATGGAGTACTCCTTACGCGTCGCGCCGGTGATGACGTCGTACATTTTACTCAAGCACAAGCACAAGCTTCTCTACGCGGACAAACCGGGAAAACGCGCTTTGAGTTGGGACCAACAACATGAGTGGGGCGCGGAGCAAGTGGCAGAAATCATCGCCGATTTTGGAGGCTTTTATAGAAAAGTTGGTCAAATCGCCGGCACGGCTTCTCAGATGATGCCCAGGCCGTACGTGGAGAAGTTTTCGAAAACGATGGACGATAATCCGCCGACGCCGTTTTATGTCGTCCGGAAAATTCTAGAAACGGAATTGGGAGGGCCGTTAGGCAGTCACTTCTCTGAACTTTCAAGAAATGCGTGTGCGACGGCATCGATCGCTCAAGTACATTTTGGACGCTTATTAGACGGGAGAGAAGTCGCGGTGAAAGTACAAACGGCGAATTACAAGAATGTCATTTCCGATTTAAAATCGCTTTTACGAACCGCGCGAATGATGAAGAAGTTACACTTGGACAACGGCATGGATTTACCGACGATCTTCCGTGCATATTTAGACGTCATTGACGAAGAGTTCGATTTTAAGATTGAACACGAGAAGATTGATTATTTCGGGAAACTGTTCGAGCAAACGCCGGAGATTTGCGACAAAGTGTGTGCGCCTCGCGTCGTCGCGTCTACAAAGAAAGTTTTAGTCATGCGACGCGTTCGAGGCGCGAAATTGCTGACGATTTTCAATCGGGCTCGTCAAAACGGAAAACGTCCGCGTTGCCCGCAACAAGTTTCCCGAACGCACTCGTATTACGGCGGCGACGGCTGGGACGGCGTCTTCTTTTCAATTTTCCGAGCATGGGGGGAGATGATGCTCACGTGCGGTCATTTCCATTCCGATCCGCACCCAGGGAATTTCATTTTGAGAGGCGATGGGAAGTTATGCATTCTCGATTGGGGACAAACGAAAAGAGTCTCCGATAAAGAGCGCTTGCACATGTGTCGATTGGCGTTGAAAATGTCCACAGAAGACTACAACGGCATCGCCGCGGAAGTTCGCGACCACGGTACCGTACTCGTGGAGAAACCAACTAACGAAGCGTTAGTCGCGTTAACGTACGCGTACTTTGACACGAGACCGTCTACTTTAGCCGAAATGAACATAATGGATTTAGAAAATTCCCCGTTCACGAGGAATAAAATCACGCAAAACACTCGCGAAGGCTTTTTTGCCATTCGAGGCGTATTTTTGTTGCGGGGCATGTTGTCCACGTGCGGATTGCAAATGAGCATGGTCGAACACTGGCAAGACGTGGCTATTGCAAACTTACGAGATGCTGGCGAGTGGTATCCCGGACGGTTTCGGAGAATTACTACGAGAATAGTGAACAAGGCTGCGTTACAAACGCAACGTACGTTCAACTTTGGCAGCGGGGCGAAAATGAACGCGGTCGAAGCGTACGCCGCCGAACGCAAAGACAATTCGAAATCGGCGATGTACACGTCCTTTTCCAGTTTATGGTGAACGTTTAGTTTTAATGACGAGAGATGAAGAAAATGATGCTCCAGAAGGAGCGCTCGATGCAAAGAAATTGAAAAAAACAAAAGCGTGACGTCATGCCGTCTCTTACGTTTCTTAATGTACACTTATATCCTCCTCCTCCTCCTGTCTCACGTCGCTCGCTAAATTGCACTTCTTCAATAACCCTTTCACCTCTTCTTTCATGTACGGTCTGAGCGCTAAACACGTCACGTAATCTTCCGGTTGTTCTCGCCACGCGTAATGTTCTATTTTATTTTCGGTTAACTTTTTGCTCAACGTCAATAACTGTGGCTCTCCTTTCACCTCTAAAACCACTTTTGTCATCGACTGTAATCGCTTCGCCGACACGTACGTTTTCGTATCTTCGTGGTCTTTGAACGTTTCTAAAGCGGCAACGGAGGCGTGCGCGACTTGCGCGCAGATGGAACCGAGCGGCCACGATTTTTCTCTCCATAAATCTCTTCGGAGAACGATGTATTGCGTGAGTCTCTCATTCGTCGTGTGCTCCGAATCTCCAAAAGTCGCTCGCGCCGGCGTCGCGTCGGACATCTTCCGTCCTCCTCCTCCTCGTCGTCTACAACAACACGCGGTTAGCCGGCGCGCGAATGCGAGTGTTGTTGTTGTTGTTGTTGTCGTCGTCGTCGTCGTATTTGGTCGCATATATTTATGCTGCGCTTTTCTCGTTGTCTTCTTCTTCTTCTTCACAAAAAGGAAAACACACAAAACATTTCCAATAATTCATCATCATATCAAAGAGTCACATCATGCTCTTCGCCTTGCGACGAGTGCAGTGCGGGGTGTCAAAAACACATCTTCTCCGAGACACGACCACCGTCGTCGTCGCCACCGTCGCCGCCGCCGCCAATCGAGAGAAGACGACGGTTGGGTTCGCGAGAAGGACATCGACATCGGTGACAGCGCGGTCCCACGACGCGAGATGCGTCGTGTGTTTTCCAACGGTGTCTGACTCTCAAAGCGGTTACGGGGAAGACGCGCGAAGACGAGGACGAGGACGAGGACGAGGCGCGGGGAGGAGACGCGCGTCGTCTTCGTTTTCTGCATTTTCGTCGTCGGCGGCGGCGTCGATGGCGGCGGCGGCGGCGGCGGCGGCGGCGCATCATCCGTCCGCGGAGTCTATTGAAAAAGCGACGGTCCAATGGCTGGAAAAATTTATTATCGCTGAAAACGTCTGTCCATTTGCAAAAAACGTTCGCCAGGAAGAGAAATCGATGAAAATAGTGGTCTGCGAGCACGAAAACATCGAACTCGTGTTGGAGGATTTCATCGGGGAGTTACGACAGATTGCGTACGATTCCAATGAAGAAGGGATAACGAAGACGGTATTATTCGTCATCTCGCCAAAGTGTGAATTTGTGAACGATTTCGATAACTTCCTCGATTTCGCAAACATCATCGATGACGCGGCGTTACAAAATGGCGACGCGAGAGGCGAATCTGTGCTCGATCAACTCGATTTGAGGGGGAAAGTGCAAGTTGTCTCTTTTCATCCAGACTTTATTTTTTCTGAGGAGAAGTTAGGAGATCCAGGCGCGTTTACGAATAGAGCGCCGTATCCTTTGTTACAGATCTTGAGGGAAAAGGACGTGACGGAAGCGGTGAATTCGCATCCGAATGTGAGGGGGATACCGAAAGCGAACGTGGAAAGGATGAGGGAGATTGGTAACGAGAGTTTGAAGAGGATGTTAGATGGGTTGCGTAGTTTATAGAGAGTAGGGAGAAACGAATAGATAATTTTGTTTTTTAGCGTGTAGGTAGTATGTAAGGCGTGTTGCATTACTCATTATTGTATTTTTGCTCCTTCTATTCTCTGTTTTCTTTGCTCTTAGCCACTGGATCCTGTTGTTTTTCTTTTTCTTCTTGTTTTGCTCTTCAATGTGCGCCTTTGAGAATTGTTCTCGCGCCGCGTCCACTTCTCCTTCCGGTAAATTTTTGTTTTCTTCGTCTTTACCACCAGACGACCGCGAGGACGAAGTGTACGATTGCCACATCGAGATGTTATCTTTGATCAACTTTAAAATCAAAGCGGCATCCTTGTACGCTCTCGCATTCTCAGTTAAAGCGTCTAAATCCTCCAATCCTTCGTCCAATGCTGTTTGCGCGATTTCCAATGCCGTTTTCGTATCTTCGCGAATCTCATGGTGAAACACGGCATAGTTCAGAGCTAACCCCAATCGAACGGGGTGAGTCGTCGCCACGCCAGCTTTCGGGTCTCGAGCGATATTCAAAGCCTTTTCATACGCGTCTTGCGAACGCATCGCGTGCGGAATCCTCGCCTCGCCTCTTTGAATCTCAGCTAAATACCGATGATAATCACCAACCATTTTCAAATAGAAAATTTTCTGGTCGCTCTTATACCGGGGCGAGCGCGAAGCGGCTTCTGTGAGCAACATGGCGACCGTTTTAGGCGATTCGTTGTGGTGATGTTCTTCTTCGTCGGATCTGTTTTCTTGCACTCGTTCTTCTTGTTCTTCTTGACGTTTCGCTCCTCCTAACAACCTCGGCAACAACTTACATTCCACCAAATCAATCGTCTCTTTACAAATCTCTCGCAACTCGTCTTCGATCTTCCTTTGATACTCTCGCGCGATGTTCATAAAATCCTCTCCCATATTTTGCTGCTTCATTTGGTTCATGTTTGTTTGCACGATCACCCACTGTTGTCTTCTTCTCGTCGTTTCATTTTTTGACGCAACGGAGAGAAGGTTTCGTTCTTGCGGCTGTAGGTAAGTAGGTCAGTAGGTTAGGTAATAATATGCCACGTGGCAAAGAGAAAATATTGACTCATTCTTTAGATTTTGAAGAAAAGAAAAAAAAACTCTCTCCGAGCGCGCCCGCAAAAGCGCAAAATGAAATCGAGGGAACGTTCTTACGTCTAAGTCTTCGTCGACGGACACGATGAGCTGATTCATGATGCGCCGCATGTCTGCGTGTGGAGAGAAAAGTGCTCGTCAGTATACGTTTCGTCACCGCGTGCGCGCGGATTCCCCCTTAGAAAAAACAGATATCTCAAATACTTTTGCGGGAACGAGAAAATGTATCTTCGTTGACTTTTTTTCCGCGCGCGCGAGATGTAAAAACGTACCCGACCATCGACCGCAAAGCTCGGCGAGCTGCGCTTTCTGACGAAGCTGCGCTCTCGCATCCATCGCGAGCCGCGTGCGTTTGCGCGTATCGGCGTCGCACGCGCGTGTGCACTTCCGCGACAGATATTAATGGGGATTAATTTAATGTATTTTTTCGTTGTGGCTCTTCTCTTGGAGGGACAAACTCTTCAATAAAAATATTTACTACTTTTTGTTACCCCGTCTGAACGGCGACCGGAGCTTGGATTTCTTCTTCTTCGTTTGCTGCTCTGTTGGCGAAGCTTCGCCTTCTTTTTGTTGTTGTTGTTGTTGTTGTTCAACGCCACCCTCTTCTTCATCTACTTTCTTTTCCTTTTCTTTCTCTAGACGTTTTTCCATAGCCTCGGCAACGAGGCGAGCACGCTCCTCTCGAGTTTCTGGTTTTTTTATTGTTGCTTTTGCTACGTCTTCTTTTCGTTTGTTCTCGACGGCACTGCGTTGTTGTACCTCTTCGTGTTGTTGTTGCTGTTGTTGTTGTTGTTGTTTACGCTCGCGCTCTTCACGCATTCGCACGACGTGAACGTTTTCGCGAGGCGGCGGAATACTGCTCGTGTTTACACTACTACTCCCTACTTTTTGAGATTTTCCTGAAAATGATGCTCGCTCGACAGTATTAGTTCCACTCGCAGTACTTACTGGTAAACTAAAACCGCGTTGTAACCCATCAATGTCGACGTACCCGTTCACTTCTAACAAGTACCGTCCAATTTTCGTCGTGGATTCGAATCGTTTCGCTTGCACCGCGGACGGCACTCCACTCGGTCCACACATTCTCGGCAAGTATCGTAAGGCCACAAAAACGCAACTGCACCCTTCCACTAAGTTGTTCCCGAGCATGTACCAAAAGAACAAAAACACAAATGGTAACCACTGATTCGGCACCCGCGCGATGCCGAATATCGTGGTCGTGTCATTACTATTCCCACTATTTCTCACGATATTTCCTATGCACATCGCAAACGTAGAAGAGAGGACTCCAGGGCCGCTGATATTCACCGGGGAGAGTAAACTTCCCCCGAAGAACGGAGCGAAGATGACAGAAAACAGTAAAGTCCACACGTTCGTCAACAATAAACTCAAAAACAGTTGAAAAAAGCACCTGAATGAACCCAAATGTCGTTCGAAGTCAGATATGAATCGATAACTGATGAACGCATTGAACAGCACACCAAATAATCCAGAATTTACATAAAGGATACTCGTAAACAAGCGGTACCACTCAAATCTCGCGATGACGTCATAACTCGTAAACAGCACTTTCTCATCCAGTTTTAACAGCACGTTTAACGGGATGGAAGCGAATAACGAGAAATAGATTACCGTTTTTGATATCAGCGGTGAAGATTGGATGTTGGATTTCACTTTGAGGAAGAAGGAATTGATCGACGACGCGTGCGTCGGTGGATGAAGAGAACCATGGGTATTCTCCCGCATGCTTGCTTACTCTCTCGAGCGACGTGTTGCGCTTTTTTTTTGGCGAATGGAATTTTTTGGCGAATTAGGTATTTGATAAAAACGAGTGAGGTACCACAACGACCAACACACACGTGTATACCCACGACGACTTCACACTACAACACAAAGCTTCTCTCTCGTCCATCCCCAAATAGAGAGAACGTTTCGTTGACTTCCATCTGACGGTTCTTTCTTCGTCGTCGTCCGTACCTCGCGTCTCCTTAAACTCTCGCTACTACTACTCTCGCTGCTGCTACTACTACTCTCGCTGCTGCTACTACTACTACTACTACTACTATTACTCATAAATTTTCTGCCCGTGGATGGGTGATACAAACGCTCTCCGCTCGCACTCGCACCGAGCGCGACGTCGTTCATTATCTGATTTTCGTCATCGTTATCCGCACTATTCCCCTCGCTTGCACGTTCTTTCAAAGAGCTCGCCAACGGGTGAAATGTAAACGCGGCGACTAAAACCGATTCGTCCTTTGGCGGCGCTTTCCACGCGAACACTTCTTTCCCGTTCTGATCTAGATCGAAACATCTCAGTATACCGTCGTCACCGCCAGCGACTAAGTGTTTTCCGCACGGTTCGATATCAAACTTCGTTTTCGCGTTTGATCTCATGTTCGGTCTTTGAATGTTAGTCATCATCGATCCGTCAATGTTCGCCCGTAAATCCCAACATAAAATCGAGTTTGATTTCCGAGCGCTTGAAAATAACGCTTTCCCGCACGCGCTGAATTTCAGCCGCGTCACACCTCCTCCCATTTTCCCCGTTTTCTCGTTTCTGTGCGGATTCGCAATCGACATCACGCAGCAATCGCTCCCGTTAAATCCATCTCGTAAATCGTACACGCAGATACTATTACCGCTCTCGTACGATCCGGCGGCAAAGATATTTCCGTCGCTATTCTCAATAAAACCGTTATATTCGTTCCCCGTGGCAAAGCAACTCGTCAACTTCGATTGAGTATCGAAACCAACTTTTTGACACTCGTGTCCCGGTCTGTTCGTATCCCAAACGCACACTCCTCTCTCTTCTCTCCTCCCGCCGAGCACTTTCCCACCATTCCCGGAAAACGCGCACGATATCGAAGGTACGAGTTCGTCGTTTCTGTTTTTCGTCGAATACGTGCACCTTTCTCTCCTCCAATGCGGTACGACTCCACCAAATTCGTTCCTCTCCTCCTCGTCGTCATCACCATCCCTCGTATCGAACATCTTCAACCCGGACTCCTTCGATGCGCACAGCGCCAACATCGTGGTTTCCTGTTGCGCGTTCCCATGACATCCCGGGTACCAACACGCGTCGTAGTGCGCTTTTGGAAGCGTCATCTCGAGACAACATTTGAGTGGCGACGACGACGACGATGATGATGATGATGATGATTGTTTGTTGGACGTCTCATCACAACCGTCTTCTTTTTGTTCTTCTTCTTCTTTCGAAGGTCCCACCATCATTTTCGCGGGAACGTCGTACGTGCGAAGGATATCGTTCGAGGTTGTCGATAATAAGCGCGACCCATCTCTGGTGAACTCCAAATTATGCGTGACGTGGTGCACCACGCGATCCATTCGCGTGTCGTTCATCCTCGTCGCGCACCTCACGGGCACGTCGACGAAGGATTTTGGATCGAGATGATGATGATTATTATTATTTTCGGTTAAAGGGGTGTTGGACGATTGGGTTCGCATGGTTAACAGGACCATCCCCCCTGTCCTCGTCCGCGTCGTCCCCGCGGCGCACTCGGGCGGCGGCGGAGAGCCTGGCGGCGGCGGCGGCGGCGGTGGTGGTCGCATTCTCTCGCCGTTGCGTAAGAGAGAGAGAGAGAGAGGTTTTGTTGTCTCGCGTGTCTCTTTCCCTTTCTTTTCTTTTCTTTTCTAACGACTTTTCTTCTCTTCAAAAATTCTTCTTCTTCTTCTTCACTCTAAAACGAACACGAACGAACGAAGGTGGAAGGAACTTTAATAAAACTCTCGCGTTGTTCGACGACCCACGCGCGCATGCCACCACCGCTGAGAGCGTTCGGGGTGGCGTTTTTCTCCGCGTTAGCCGGCGCGTCGGTCGTGCACAACTACTACGCGCCGGATTTAAGCATCCCGAATACGAAGACGACGAAGACGACGACGACGGGTTTTACCACCAAAGGAGGAGGAGGAGGAGGAGGAGGAGAAAGAGGAAAGTAAAGAAGACGACCCGACTGAGTCGTCGTCAAAAGCGGAAAAGTGGGGAGGTTTGACGAACTCGTTCCGAACTTTGAAGGTGGCGAGAGAGAATGAGCGCGCGCGTTGGACAAACGAGTGGGACCAACGAGGAAGAGACGACACCTCTCACGATTGGGGAAGACGATGGGTTGACCAGAGCGGATGATGAGTCTTACGTAGAAAGACTACCGAAATGGTTCTCCCCGAAAAGATTGCTCTGCTTATTTTGCCTCGTCGCGATCGCGTTGTACGTAGATCGAGGAGTGGTTTCTTCCGCGGCGGTGAGTGGACAACCTCCAGGAGGAAACGACGACCAAGCCGCGTCGTCGTCGAACGCCAACGCGAAAGGATACGGATTGCAAGGCGAGTTCAACGTCGATTACGCCGAGTACGGCGTGTTACAATCGGTGTTTGTGATTGGTTTATTGGTTGGCGCACCGGTGTTTTCGGAGTTATCACGAAGCGTCAACGCGTTTACGTTGATAGCTATTGGTTTGGGTGCGTGCGCGGTTGGTGATTTGGGATGCGCGTTGAGTCCCAATTTTCGATTCTTGTTACTCATGCGAATCATCATCGGCGTCGGCGAGGCGAGCTTTGTAGCCTTGGCGGCGCCATTTATCGACGACCACGCGCCAAAGGGGATGAAGACGAGATGGTTGAGTTATCTATACTTGTGCGTGCCGTTTGGTGTGGCTTTAGGTATCGTGTATGGTGGAATCGTTGGGACGTACTTGGGATGGCGGTTTGCGTTTTTTGGCAACGCGCTTTTGCTGGTGCCGCTATTTGCGTTCTGTGCGACGAGCGAACCCATTGATTTGAGGAAAATGAAGCGGAGTGAGACAGAGCAACAGCAACAACAACAACACAATAAAAACGTCGTCGAAGTGTTTGTGTACGATTCTTTAAAGTTGCTCAAGATTCCAACTTTTTTACTCACGTTGAGTGGTTTTTCGTGGTATTCGCTCGTTCTAGGTGTGTTTAGCGCGTGGGGACCGAAAGCAGGTTTTGCGTTGTTCAAATACGAATTAGGGACTCGATCGAACGCGGATGCGGCGTTAGGTATGGTGACGGTGTTTTGCGGCGTGTTTGGTACGTTGCTCGGTGGTATCGGCGTAGACTATTTCGCGCAAAAAAGGAAAGAGCGGTTGCAAAATCATTCCAGGGGAAGACATCAACGAGGAGGAAGGAGACTTCGGTCGTTGTCTTCGTCATCTATGGACGCTGCCGTGTCTGATAATCTCTACTTCAGCGCGGTCTGCTCCTTCTTCGCATTCATCTTCGTTGGCATTTCCTTCTCCTCAACCAACTTTTACGTGTTTCTCTTCTTCCTCGCCGTTGGAGAATCGTTTGCGTTTATGCTCCAAGCGCCGATAAACGCGGTGGTCCTGTGGTCTGTCCCTACTGGTAGTCGACCTTTAGCGTGTGCTTTGTGCACAGTTGCCGTGCATGTCTTTGGCGACGTGTCATCGCCACCGTTATTCGGGTACTTTCTCGTAAAATCGAATGAGAATTGGCGATTGGTCATGAAAGGTTTTACGCTGTGCTTTGCGGTGGCCGGTGTCGTATTTTTTGTTGCTGGAATGATTTCATCTGTAAATGATCGCAATAGTATTAGGAATAGAGGAGAAGATAATAACGAGAGCGATAGTAATATCATTGAAGAAGACGAAGAAGAAGAGGAGGCAGAAAACGATGTTTAAAAATTTGCATTCGCAAAATAATTTTTGCGCGTACCCATGCGCACTGAGCTCTGCTTTGACTATCAAATCTTCTATACACACTACGAATTGTGCTCCCCATGTCGCCTTCTAATGTTTCGAATGAGCTGTAATGCTTTTAACGAATCACGCGTCTTTGATTGGTTTGCCGTTCTTCGGTTTTCTCGTTCATCTGCACCTTCCTCTTCACCTTCCTCTTCACCAGCGTTGGTTTCTTCTTCGTCGTCTGGGTCCTCTTCCGGTATCCCGTCATCATTATTACCGCACAAATACCGTCGCATATTCGAACTGCACACATTTTCATCGTTCACGGTAAATTCAACGTGTGACACTCGAACCGAATAATGAGCCTCTTCCTTATTTTTTCCTTGCCCGAACTTCGCGACGTACATTTTTGAATACGCAACGAGAACTTTACATCCAACGCGCAACACCCACGGATTATGAAACATTAATCCTGGTGCAATTCCACTCCCAACAACACCAACTACCGATCCTTTCATTTTCGTCCAACTCGAATCGAATGCGTCAGATCCCGCATCTTCGGAGATGGCGAGCGTGAGTTGCGTTCGCACCTTGTCCGGAAGTTTTATTACTCTTCGTTTGCGCGTCGTTGTTGCCGTCTCGGAATTGACCACCAGTTCTTTCAATACATCTCGACGTGTTGAGAGCGCATTGCCACGCCCTTCTTCTCCTTCTTCATCGTTTTCTTCTACTACTATTCCTTTGCTGCTGCTGCTGCTACTATCGCTATCGAATATTATTTCACCCTTATTGTGGTCGTTGAACGCGACGATATTCAAGAATCGTTGTCCTTCTCCACCTATTCTCCAGCTTTGCGCGAACGTTTTCGCTCCAGGTTCACGTCTCAAATCCCTGACTTTCTTCGCCTCGGACCAACGATTGTACGAAGAATCTTCTGATTCTGTTACATAAACGCCGCCGGATTGCGAGCGCAAATACATGATCAACTTTACATCACTTTTATCCTTACCACTGCTCTCGAAAACGCTCGGCGCAGTCAACGTCGTCGTCTTCGCACCAACCGACCAATTTTCGTCACCACCACCTTCTTCATCGTCGTCGTCGTTTTCGACGGGGACTTCTTCAACTTTACCTCGCGCATGCCAACTCGACCCTCCATCTTTGGAAATCAATATACCCGCAGATGTTGTTTTCGGGCGAATCGTTCTCGTCGCCGGCGTATCTGCCTCTCCATTTTGTTTCACGCGACAATGTGCCTTCCTCGAAGACGTGAACGATTCGCGTTTTGATTGTAAAACAGAGTTATCTCTCCAAAATGGAAGAATCAAAGTGTTCTCATCTTCGGCGTTTTCCAATGCCACGGCTGGATTGGCGATATTTTTTGGCACAAAGTTTTCCTCGTAAATCGAATATACCATTGCGGGTTCCGTCCATGGTGAAAGCTTATCGACGCGAGCTTCGTCTAAATTCCCCAGTCTCGAAAGATTTAATTTGATGACTTTAATCGAGCCTCCTGGGACGTATCGAATTCTGCCTCGATCGCGATATTCGCACCCACCGTCGGATTCGGCGTAAAACAATAACAAGTTCCCATCCTTATCAACGTGTGGTACTGGCGTCCACTGCGCGGTCACTTCTTCGTCCTCTATTTCACCTCCTTCGCTTTCGTCGTACTTCGAAAACAGCGGCCACGAGTTCCCGAAGGTCACGCCTTCGTCCTCTGACGTCGCCACTCGCACGTGTTGCCCGCGTTCCCCCTCCACGTTTTTCCCGGACTGCCAAAATGCCACAACTTGCCCAGACGGCAGTAAAAACAATGACGCTTTATCGTGATATTTTATCAACACGTTTCCTATCGTCACTTTCTTCTTGCTCAATTTCCCGAACTCCTTCTTTCTCGTTTGTATGTTTTGCCTTTCGAACCGTTCTGGCGCGTCCAACCACGTCGTCGTCGTTTCCACGTTACGATCTCTCGTGCCTGCGCACGGTTTTAATATCGCATCTAACATCTTAGTAGTTCCTTTTTCCTCCTCGGGAAATATAAATCTTCCTCCGTTACCTACTTCTAACGTTTCCAAAGGCTTTTCTAAAACCGACGCCTCGCGAATAATTCCTTCCTCGCTCAAAGCGGCGCGAATGCCGTTCTCTCCTCCACTTCCTTTCGCCTCCGACAATACGAACCGTTCTTTCTCCTCGTCTCTTTCCTTAAACTTCTCTTGTTTCTGTTTCCTCCTCTGTTCGTAATAATTCCGCACGTTCGCCTCTTTCGTCTTTCTCAGTCTTTCGCGTATTTTCTCTTTATCTCTTCTTTCTTTGTTCTTCCTCTCGACGCATTCCTCGTACGACGCCTTTCCCGAAAGCTTCTCGCACCCGGACGACGACGACGACGACGACGACGACGACGACGACATCAAGACGACATTATCTCCTTCTCTTCGTATCGTGTCGATGTTGCTTCGTTTCAGCGCGCACAACAGATTCACGACCGAACACGCGAAAAGAATCAGCGCGAAAACGTTGAGACGCGAGACGTTGACGATGCGATTCTTTTCGCGTCGACTTTTGGTGGTGGTCGTCAGTAACGGCGCGTCTCTCATCGTCGTCGTTTACTCGACTGTCCTCCTCCTCCTCCTCATCGTCGTCGTCGTCGTCGACGTCGTCGTAGAACAGAGTCGTCGTGAGACGAGTAGAGTCCTTTGTGTCCTCCTCTCGAGTAAAACTCTCTCTCTGGTGTCTGGAGTTCCGTCTTTTTTCTTCAAAACGCAAAGAAAAAAAAAGGATTTTTGAAAAAAATTTGTCCAAAAAACAAAAAACAAAAAATTTCTTTTTGTGGGGACTTTGACGAAAGATATGAAAGAGGACGACGACGACGACGACTCTTTTTTCACAATCATCTTTTTCCACGATACCCCCTTTTAAAAAGCGCGCTTGCTTAAAGTCGTCGTCAAAAGTCGATCGTCATCGAAACCACCACCACCACTAAACGAGGATGGGAATGGATTTTTCGTCGTCGTCGTCGTCGTCGTTTCCGACGATCGAGAAGAGACGCAGGGTCGTCGCGTGCGTCGTTCTCGCTTTGATGGCGATGGCGTGTGGTGGTCTCGCGATTGGTTTTTTCGCGTCGGGCGTGTCGTTGGTGTCGTCGAACCCGGACGTCGAGAAATCGTCGTCGTTTGCGTCGTTTTGGGGAAGAAGAATACGCGGAGGGTTCTTTTTGGCGGAGGAGGAAGGAGACGACGCGTGGGATGGACCGGTGCCGGAACCGACGTACGAGGAGGGTGGAAACGACCAAAACAAAGAAGAAGAAGAAGAAGAAGAAAAGAAAGAAAAATCGGACGATGATTTCGTCGAGTTCGATACGGCCTTGGACGAGCGAAAGTTTAATCGAGACGCCAGAGTGCACGGGAGAACAACGACGACGACAACAACAGCAGAACACGGGACGACACTATTTACGAACGTACCACAAAACGTGTGCCCTGGTCAGCCGACGAAGAAAGGCGTGCGTAACGGCGCCCCGAGGAAAAATAGAAGCGTCATCGAACGCAAGTTGGACCGCTTGGCGGGAGACGGAGAAAGCGTACCGCCGGCGGTGGGTCCGGGAGGAGACGAGTCGAAATACGTCAACATTAGCTGCGTGTATGTGACGGAAAAGTGTGCAAATCCAATCACGGCGGGTGGACGAGGAATCATGCGACGATTGAAGTTCAACGTCAACAGCGAGGAAGATACGAAGAAATTTTTAAAGTTGGCGGAGAATTTACCGTCGATTACGGAAGGCGCGTTAGGATCGTGCGCGATCGTCGCCAATAGCGATAACTTATTGAAAGGTAACCGAGGCGCGGAAATTGATATGCACGATACGGTTTTTAGACACAACACGCCGATGAAAGGTTTCGCCAAAGCCGTCGGAACGAAAACGACGTTTACGATTGTAAAATCGAACTACGCCGGCGGCGGCGGCGGCGCCGGTAAAGCACAAGGCAAAGGCGACATCAAACCAGAATTAGCGTACATGCTGCTCAAAAATATCGATTTAGTACCGAAATCGTTAAAAGTGGAAGGAAGAAAAGTGTTGTTGCGCATGGGAGGCGCGCATCCCATCGCTCGTTTACGCAGAGAATTATACCAACTTTCCGGGACGCCGTCGAAAATGCACCCGACCGGCGGGTGGGCGAGACCGTTGAACTTATTAGCCAGCAGATTGTGCGAACGAATAGACGTGTACGGGTTTAGCGGGAATAACAGAGGTGGCAAGTATTTTGCTCGGAAATTAGAAGTCAGACCGGCTCACAACATGCCGTTCGAACACTGGACCATGCGCTATTTGATGAGCACAGGGAAGTTGTGCGTGTACGGAGAATAGACGATACTCGTAGACATTTTTGTTGTCACTTTTACAAAAAATAAGGTAGCAAAAAATCAAATCATCATCAGCGTGTTTCTTCACAGCAAACGCGCGCCTTGGCGCGTTGCACACGACCATCATCGTCCATGGCGTGTAGTTCGGCACGACCACGACCACGACCACTCTCACGTGAGAGTGGTGGTGGTGCTTTTTTTGGTCGTCGTTTTCGTCTTCGCACAAAGCGCCCAATGCGTGTTGTGTCGACGACGATTCGGACGACGACGACGATGTCTTCTTTGCCTTCCCGGCAAAGGGAAGACGAAGAAAACAACGACAACGACAACGACAACGATTCGGATGATGTTGATGTCTTCGTTCGATACGATGCGGTCGCGCGCAGGGTACCCGCATACGTTGGCACGGCCTCTTTACTCGCGCTACTTCTGAACAGGGTGGTGTCAAACGTCGCGCCGACGTTAAACGCGGCGAGCGCGCAGTCCAGAGCGGACGTCATAGACGTCGTCATGAGCGCGACGCTGATTCTTACCGGGTTAACCTTAGTCTCCATAGCGCCGAGAACACCGGAGACGGTCGTCTTGGATGGACACGAAGTGAATTACATCGACGATACCATGCACGAACGGTGTAAAAACGAACTGCTTTGGGCAGGGAAGACGTTGCGAGAGGCGAGTAAGTGCGCGAGCGTGAGCGTCGTCGAAGTCGAAGTCGTCGTCGTCGACGACGACGACGATAAGAAGAGCGGTACAGTCGTATTTTACGACGGGACGTGTTGCGCGAAAGACCCGAAAGTGTTGTTTGAAAATCGAACGCGTCGAGTTGGATCCGTGTGCAAAGAAGTGTTAACGTCGGGTAAACAAAACTACATGGCCAACGCGAACTTATTCCCCGGGAGATTCGAGTTCATCCAAGACGACCAAGAAATGCTCTCGTTCCGAGAGACGCCGCCGCCGTCGACCGCCGCCAAAGGTTTTGGTTTACCTCAAAACAGCCAGGCGATTTGTTGCGTCGCGATTGGTGATAAAAGACTCCTCGTCGTTTCCGCTGATCGACAGAGAGGGTTCACCAAAGTCGACCAGGCATGGTTCGAACTCGTCGCGCAAAAGTTGGACAACGCTTTTAGTCCGCGAGAGATGATGACGTAAAAAAATCACTGCAAATGAATAGAAATAGAAAACGATGAAAAACCGGAACGAACGCGCGCGAAGCAATATGTACCAACACAACGAAAGTTTTTTAAAACGTCGTCAGAAGATGAGATGTGCTACGAAAACAATGTCAACTCTACCAGTACGTCCTCTGGCGCCGTTTTGTGTCGTCGTTTTCCTCTTTTTTTTGGTGTTGAATGAATGAATGAAAAACATACGGTAGGTAGGTACGCGATTCTCTTTTATTTATTTATTCTTTGGACGCCTTTGTACGTGTGCTTTTTTTTTGACATTTGACGTTTGAAGAATTTTTGAAGAAGTTTGAAGTTTGAATTTTTGAAAATTCCACATTTTTTTGCGAAGAAAACGTCACAAAATCAAAATCGCTTTCGTCGTCGTCATCGCGCATACGTTGGTGGTGGTTCGGTCGGCTCCTGCGTGGTTCTGAATCGCAAAACAAGTTCGATCGGTGGTCGTCTCTAAAAGGTCGTCTTTCGAAGAGCGTTCGTCTTCGTCGCGGTTGTGTTGGTGGAGACGCGTTGGTGTTGTTGTTGTTGTTGTTGTTCTCTGCGAGATTTTTTTTTGTGTGTGCGTGCGCCTTTGTCGATCGAAGAGGAAAAGTAAATAAGAGCGAGCGCAAAACATCATGAGCGCTCGTCCGTCGCGTCGCCACGCGTCGAAAACCGACCAGGCGAAGCAGAGGTTAGAGCAACTCAAACGTCTGAAAGAAGATGGCAAGAAACGGCTCGACGATATCGACGGCGACGAAGACGTCGCGAACGTGTACGATGAGGTGCGTTCTCCTTTCCCTTCTTCTTCGTCTTCTTCTTCTTCTTTGTGTCCAAAATCGAGGTCGATACTTTTTTTCCAACGTCGTTTGAAAAATTCAAAAAATGTGTGCACTTTGCCACCACCTCTTTTCCTTTGTCATCGTCTTCGTCCGTCTCCCGTCGTCTTCTTTGACTCCTTTAAAACGACGACTTTGACGACGAAAAAGAATAAGAATAAGAACGATGCCGCGAAAATACTTACACCAACATTCATCATCGAACCCACCAGGTGACGGAAGAAGAGTACGCGACGCTGGTTGCGAAGCGACGAAAAGAAAACGCGAACTTTGTAGTCGGCGCGGAAGAGAACGACGAGTATGTCGATATGGGCGAAGAAGAGGATTGGACGCGAGAGAATCCAGCGTACAGAGACGAAGAGGATGACAAGGACGGTGGGAATGGTACTGGCGGCATGGATGCGGAAGAGAACGAGGGCGGAGGGAATGGTACCGCGAATGCCAAGTCCAAGAAGGAGCTCGCGAAGGAAAAGAAGCGCAAACAGTTGGAGAAGGAAAAGTTGAAAGCGAGCAAAGGGATCGGTTTAGTCGGTTCGAAAATGGATATAAAGAAGAGAAAGGCAGAGTTGGAGCAAAAAGAAGCGGAAGCGGCAGACGCGGACGCACTCTTGGAGGACATTTTAGCCGGCGTGGATCAAGGCGACGATGATATGTTCGGCGATGCCGGAGTCAAATCGGCGTTGAAGAAATCTAAAAAGAAGAAGTCGAAGAAAGCCAAAATTATCGTCGAAGAGATGGACGCGAAAGCGAAGAAGAAAGCGGCATTTGCAAAGAAGAAGGGCGTCGCGTTCCCGGACGAACCGCCTTTGAAAGATACGGATGAAGATGCCGCGAAGCCAATGGGTGATGATAATAACGACGACGAGATGGATATAGGTCTCGCTGCGGTTGCTGACGACGATGATGTTGTCGACGATAAAGCTACAGTGCTGTCCTCAGATGTGAAGATGGGCGACGACGTTGTCGACGAAAAGGTTGAAGAAGGCGATGCCACGAAAATGTCGACTGCGAAACAGGTGCTTCCGACGGAAAACAAAGGCTCTGGTGCCGCGATTGCTTACGGCGATTACGACTCCGAAGAAGAAGAAGAAGAAGATGCCGAGCAAGCCATGCGTGCAAAGCTCATCGCTGAATGGGAACCTGATTCGCAGCTTCCATTGGATGATTTTGATAAAACGATGCCGTTTTACTTTTTGGATGCGCAAGAAGATATTGGTTCCCCGGGCACCGTCTTCTTGTTCGGTAAAGTGCCGATACATAGAAACCCGAAAACGAACATCTTGGATCCTTCTAAAGGCACTATCTCGTCTTGCGCCGTTGTTAATAACATGCAAAGATGCGTCTTTGTCGTCCCAAAAGTTGAGTTTGCGCCGCAATCATTGGATGATAACAATGCACTCAAAGCGTTGGAAGAGAAAGCGAACGCGAAAGATGCTTCCAAAGCCGATAAAGTCGCTCTGTTGAAATGGTTGCAAGTGAAAACGAAACCAGTCAAGGACGAGTTGAAGAAAATAATGAGCGAAAGAGGCGTCGATCAGTACACGATGAAACCAGTCTACCGTAAGTATTGCTTCGAAAGAAACGATATTCCAAGCGGTGGTCAGTACGTCATCAAACTGAAGTACTCGTACTTAAACTCTGCGTTGCCGTCGGATATCAAAGGCGAGACGTTCTGCGGCGCTTTGGGCACGCAAACGAGCGCGTTGGAACACTTGATTGTGAAATCGAAAATCATGGGACCCTCTTGGTTGGCTTTACACAATGCTGAGATGGTTCCGCAAACAACTTTGAAAGACAAAGAAGCCATGAAGTCTTGGTGCAAGTTGGAAGTCATTTTGCACAACGGACACAAGTCTGTCCGAAACCCGACATTGGAGGCTACAGAGGCGCTTGGGCTCGGCGGCCAACAGCGAGAACCGCCAACTGTGGTTGTCGCCGCATTGAAACTGCAAACGGTCATCAATCACAAAACGAACGCGAACGAGATTTGTTCTGCATCCGTCGTGTATTTGGAAGACGTGCGAGTGGATGTTGGAACGGATTGCCGAACGAACGTGAGAGATGCTCGGAGCGCGTGGGAAAAGAAAGCAAGACACTTTTCGTTGGTGCGCAAACTCTCTGGCGGTAACTGGCCATCGGGCTGGGAGCAACACGTTGCGAACGAAAACAAGGCTGCCAGACGAACAAAGTCAACAGAGTCAAACGCCCCTATCGTCCTTTCCTCGCAAGCAGATGAGAGAGGTTTGTTGTCCATTTTATTGGCTCGATTATCGAAAATCGATGCGGATGTTATTTGCGGGCACAACGTCGCTGGTTTCGACGTTGACGTTTTGTTGAACCGACTGAGAGAAAATAAAGTCGCGCACTGGTCCAGAATCGGTCGATTAAAACGCACGAGGTTTCCAAACTTATCTGGTGGGAATCAAGGTTCGTTTGGTGGCGGTGCGAGCATTGGTGCGCTTTCGTGCATGTCCGGACGCTTGTTAGCGGACACGTACCTCTCGGCGCGCGATTTGTTGAAGGAAGTTTCGTACACTTTGACCAACTTATTGAAGACACAATTCGATGAAAATAGGGCTGAAATCCCACAACAAGATGTTCCGTTACAATTCAACTCCACGCAAACGTTGTGGCAGTTGACTAAGAACTCTCAAACAGATGCGTTTTATTCGTTATGGTTGATGTTGCATTTGCAAGCGTTGCCGTTGACGAGGCAGTTATCAAACATTGCCGGGAATACGTGGTCGAAGACGTTAGGACACACGCGCGCCCAACGTGTCGAGTTTCTGTTTCTGCACGAGTTCCATAAACGCAAATACATGGTTCCAGATCGTTTGTCGGCCAAGGAAAAGAGACGCGTGCAAGCCGCCGAGCAGAAGAATGGCAACGGCGATAAAGACGTGGACGATAAAAAAGGTCCGCAATACTCTGGTGGTTTAGTTCTTGAGCCGAAGAAAGGTTTGTACGATAAGTACGTTTTGATGTTGGATTTCAACTCTTTATACCCGTCCATCATCCAAGAGTACGACATTTGTTTTACGACTGTCAAGAGAGGTAAAGACATGGCCGGTTTAGCGCCAGAGCTTCCTCCGCCGGTTGTGGGAAGACCCGGCGGAGAAAACGCCGCGGTTCTTCCGCAAGTCATTTGCAAGCTGGTTCAACATAGAAGAGCAGTGAAAGAACTCTTGAAGAAAGAAACGAATGACGTCATTCGCGCACAATTAGATATTCGACAGTTGGCTTTAAAACTTACCGCGAACAGTATGTACGGTTGTTTAGGTTTCAGTGCGTCTCGCTTTTATGCGAAACCTCTCGCCGAGTTGATCACTGGTCAAGGTCGTGAAATTTTGCAAAATACGGTGGATTTGGCGCAAAACTTATCGTATGATGTCATTTATGGCGATACCGATTCCATCATGATTAACACGAACAAAGACAATTTGAAAGAAGTGCAGAAGGTTGGGCAAGAGGTGAAACGAGAAGTTAACAAACGCTACAAACTTCTCGAGATTGAAATGGATGGATGTTATCGCTCGATGCTTTTGTTGAAGAAGAAAAAATACGCTGCAGTTGTTGTCGAACCGAGTCGCACGATCCCGGGCGAATTCGAAGAGCGCATTGAGAAGAAAGGTTTAGATACCGTTCGTAGAGATTGGTGTAAGCTCGCGAAAGACGTCGGGGATGAGTGCTTGGATAAAATTTTCGAGAAGCGTGCGGTTGAAGACACGGTCGAGAACATCCACGACGTGTTGAGAAAGGCACGAACAGACATGGTGAATAACCAAGTCACCGTAGAATCGTACATTGTGACGAAGCAGTTGACTAAATCGCCGAGAGATTACCCGGACGCGAATTCGCAGCCGCACGTTAAGGTTGCTTTGCGTCGCATCGAGCAAGGCAGACAAGATGGCGTCAATGCAGGAGAGACTGTGCCGTACATCATTTGTTGCGAGGTGAAACCAGAAGACGAGAAAGATATGACGAACGACGCTATTGCTAATGGACACGCGTCGTCGAAATCAGGGGGGAAAGGATTAGCTGAGCGCGCGTACCATCCAGAAGAATTGCAAGAGAATCCAAACTTGAGAGTCGATTTGCACTATTACTTGACGCAACAGTTGCATCCAGTCATTTCTCGTTTGTGCGCGCCAATCGAAGGCACGGATGCCGCACGATTGGCGGATTGTTTAGGCCTGGACGCTTCTAAATTTGCCGCGAGAAACATCGGAGCCGAGGACGACGACATGAATGCGAACCGATACGCGGCATGCTCGTTAGATGACGACGCGATGTACGAGAAGTGCGAACCGTTGAAGTTGTTTGTGAGCGATGGCAAAACGGAGTTTACGTTTCCTGGCGTCCGAGACATTCTTCTCGGGAAAATTTCCTGCGCAGACGCGTTGAAACCACCGAGTGCGAGAGGCGTTGTCAGTGTATCGGCCGATAAAGAAAATGTCACAGCTTCTGTGAAAACGCCGCAACCGAAAACGCCGGGATCTGGGACGGACGCGATTACACCGGATGCCACTCAAAAGAGCAAAACTGATGCCTCGGCAACGACAACAGTTCAACCGCTTTCTGTCGCCGCTTTTACGAATCAAGTGACAATGCAAGTTCGCAAAACGATTCAAAGGTATTACGCGCAAAAGTTGCGTTCCGATGATGAATTGTACCCGTGCGAAACCAGAGACATCACGTTGAAAGCGATGGGCGACATTGAAGTCGGCACGAAACCGTTGAGTACCATTTGCTCCGGCGTCATGAAGAAATCGTTCGAAGAGAGAGAATTGTACACGCAACTTGTCCATTTCAAACGTTTACTGAGCAGAAAAGATGCGTTGGCGAGAATTAAGGACAAAACCATTCATGGCAGCTGCGAGAAGAACATCACGAAGGAAATGTCAAAGGCGTTGGATTTGGCGAAGGACGAAGTCGAGGAAGTCTTGAATTTGAGCGCGTACAGGTGGGTGAACTTGAGCACTTTATTCGGCTCTTAACTATATATTATCGAAACAAGGACATTTAATAACACGACTATTGCATACTATATAAATAACGAAAATATTTGAGAAAAATGTACATGTACACGTTTATTATTACACCCCCGCGCGAGCGAGAACCTACATCTTTATTTAATTCATCTTTCCAACTGATGCTTTTCAGAGGTTAACGGTACATACACCACGCCCATTTCGTCCTTATATGTCGTCTCCCCATCCTCGTTTCTATCAATCACCATCAAAGACTGACTTTCATATTCCCCTCCAACTGGTATAATCATCCTCCCTGGTGAAGCTAGCTGCGAGAGAAGTGCCGGAGGCACTTCCGGGGCGGCGGCGCCGACGTGTATCAACGCGTACGGCGCAAACTTTTCGCATCCTAGTCTCCCATCTCCTTTGGTAATCGTAATCAAACCGCTCTTCATCATTTCTGTTTTCCCGTCGTTTTTCAAATTTTCCATCGATTGGTTCACCAACGAGTCTATGTGTTCGATACCGACTACTTTATTGTTGTTGTTGTTCTTCTTCTTCTTCTTCTTCTTCGCATCTAACGCAAGCATCTCTGCAAAACAGGCGACCAGATACCCCGACCCAGAACCGACGTCTAGCACCCTCTTACCTTCCGTATCGTCATCGCCACCATCAAATAGCCGTTCTCTCGCCAATTCTAAACACATCGCGTGCATATGCGGCGCGCTTATCGTCGCGTTCGACCCGATACCAACCGGGTGGTCTCGATACGCCTCCTCTTCGTGCGTCTCCAACACGTACCATTTCCTGTCCACTCTTCTCATGGCTTTTCCAACTCTCTCGCGCGTTTTAATCAATCGGTTCGCCTCCAGCGCGTCGATTAACGAGTCGTTCGTCGTCGTGCCGTGCGAACGCCAGCTCATTTCTTCTTCGTCGTCGTCGTCCCTCTCTCACTTTCGAAAGAGAAGAGATCGCGTAACGGTATAACGAACGAACTTTTTATCTCTCAAAAAACTTGTGAGAAGAAAGAAAGAAAGAAAGAAAGAACGGATCATTCCTCTTTTTTTTTTTCGTTTTTTTTGGTTTGACAGATCGCAGAATCGAAGATCGCGTGCCTTGAAAGGTCCACGTCCCGGCGTTTAGTTTTTTGGGGGGGGGGCGTGTGCCGGGCGTGTGCCGGGCCCGGCACACGATATAAACTTCATTAATTCAGTCTTTCTCCCATCCGACGGACTGTTGCCAACTAAAACATCGCCACAAATACGATGATAAAATCAGTGAATATGATATCGGGGACGTATACGCGTCTTTTTGCAATCATCTCGTGCGTCTTCGCCATCCTCCATTCGGCGAGAGCTAGCGGTGATCATGGTCACGATCACGATCACGGCTCCGTATCGTGCAGAGATCTAGCCGCCGACAAAGGGTGGACGATCGACTGCAACGACGTCACTGAGGTGAATACTGCTTTTGATTACTTGACCGCTAATGCTGTCGCGTGTAAAACGGCGGCATCATTTGAATGGGCTGGGATCTTCGATGTAAGCGGCGCCAACTCCCAAACCTGGACAATGGCAAAAAAGGATGGATCATATGCGGATCCAACCATGAAGGTGGTCCTCTTCTCCACAACCTCAGCGACAGAAGCGATAATGCATAACTTGGAAGCTAACGTGAAGGCGCTCATTGAGGGAACATGCGATGAAATTGACGATGGAGAAACCATGACTGGAATTTCAGCGACAGGGAAATGCTTTGAGTGGCACGTCGATACGTCGAAGGAAGTGTCTTCGTTCATCATTGACACCACTACTATCACTGGACTTGCCGCCTACACAGCGCATAGTCCATATGAATTCGAGGGCGATGCCCACTACCTTACAGATTCAAACGGTGATGTCGAACATGTTGCCGAAGAAACCTCCCCTGGTCCTTCGGATGATTGCAAGCACAATTACTGGCTCATGCAAATGCACCATGATCACTGCCCGCATGATGCGCTTGACAGTACCATCGAGAATGGATTACACGATTTCGAAGATTTTTACACTGATTGTACTATCAATCGTCTATATGATCCAAGCAAGGATGATTGCCCGTCAGTTTCATGTTCTAGCGTGAATGTTGACCTTGCGGACGCAGTGACAACCCTCACGGACGAAAATTGCAACACAGATTGTTCAACCACCACGTGCAAAGATACGTTCCAAAGAATTTTGATGGCGCACGATACGTGTGCGGAATCTCAGCTTCCATACGATCTTGAAACTGGACTTCACTCTTTCGAAGATGCCTGTAAGGAACACATATGTAACGCGGTTTCAGCCCCGTCAAGTTCTTCCTCAAAAGTCTTTTCGTGGAAATTGATTTCTGCGGTTGCTGGATCGGCTTTCTTCTTGTTGCTTTAATAAAAAAGTAAGGGAGCATGTCAATTCCGACGCGATGCTCTAACCAAACACTCAGCGCTTTGTTGCAACCGAGTTCAAATTATGTATGCCAAAGGGAGTACATAAAATTTTATAAACATTTATTCATTTATTCAATTATACATAAAATTTTATAAACATTTATTCATTTATTCAATTATATACGTACGGTACCGTACCCGGGTACCTACCGGTAACATGGTACTTAAACAATTTTATAACAAACTAAGTATGTATGTAGTAATTACGTATTCATTTATATAACAATTTCACACTTACGGTGTATTATTTGCGTTTATCCGTCGCATCCGCTTTAAAACATATGACCTAAATGCAAAGCAACTCATTTATTGTTGTCGTAGAAATTTTCGACGCAATTTCTACAGGTAACGTCAAAGTATTGAATTTCTTAGTCTCGCTTAAGTCATATGTACGAGGTCACTTTCTTCTTCTTCTTGAAAATGAATCCAGCGGACGGAGTAACAAGTATTTCTCTTATACAAAAAATAACTACCGTACACAAGCATTAAAAAGCCGGCAAGTGTGACCGAGACAGAGATGCCTATCACTGCGCCTTCAGATAATTTTCTCTTAGATTTTGAAAAATCTTCTTGATTTCCAGTGTACAATGCATTTACGTTCCCATCACTTGCACAATTTGGGGCGCGCCAAAGTCGCTCTTTGCACGCTTCCTCCGTGCAATGCAATCTTGATGACGCGTAAAAACGAGCATAATGCTCATCGTGGCCATCTGCGTCTTCACAGCTGCACGAACAATCAAGATATGTCGGAAAGTTCTCTTCCATGTGTTTTTCCAAACTTTCGACTGGACACAGTGCCGGGAATTCCCTCGTGCACACGGCCTGCGTGCACTCGTAGAGATCTCCCGCATGCATCATATTGTGCGATAAGGTTGGACAAGCATCGCCTTTGCAGCAGGAACACTGGCAATCTAAATATTCAGCTTTCACTTTTTCGATATCGCTGCACGCCGGCTCTTCGGTCATGCACGTCTCTTTCGTGCATCTTGAAGGGTCCCCAACCGTTATGAAGCGCTTTGACTCGTCCAGATCACAAGATCCGCCGCAGCACGAGCATTCACAGTCCACGTGTCGCCCGTTGTGTCCTTCCGCGCTTTTGGCGAAAG
>JACLAA010003152.1_pt1 | contig 25142 bp, 24 predicted proteins | sample 8027891 | NCBI WGS metagenome assembly JACLAA01 (sample SAMN15724900, study PRJNA655200) | protist metagenome | isolation source: fluorescence activated cell sorting (FACS) single amplified genomes of... | place: Spain: Blaines Bay Microbial Observatory, Mediterranean Sea | collected 2016-01-19 | reverse complement strand
CAAAACGCCGTTCGCGCGTACAAAGAAACCAGCAAAATGCTCCGAGAAACCTCCGACGGCGCTTTGATAGACGCCGAACCTCGATTGAAAGTCTTATCAGACGGGAGAGTCGACGCGAGAGTCTTAGCCGCGTTCGCCGCTTTATACGCCGGCGACAGCGAACTCGCAAACAACCAAGAAACCGACCGCGAATCCTTAAACGCCGCGCGCAAAGACGTCGCCTTGCGATGCGAACAGTTGATCCAAACCGTCCAAAAGCAAAGCGGCAAAGGCGAAGCCGAGGAGATGTTCTCGGAGGATAGCAGTAATAAAAGCCGTAATAAGAATAACAACAACAACAACAACAACAATAGTAATAATACGAATACGAATAACAGAATTGATATAGAAAACGTCGTGGATGCGTTCAGACGGCACAAGATGTTCATTTTGCGGGACTGCGTCCGGAAGTTGAGCGTCGCGTTGTGATTTCGAGAGACGTCTTTGACACAAGAAAACAGTTGTGAAATCCATCACAGAAAAATCACTTCATATTCGTAGTAAAGAAAACACACGCATCAACGCGCGAAGAAGCACTTTTGTTTACTCTCCTCCTCTCTGACCGTTTCCTCTTTGCTCTCTTTTTCTGCGCTTTTGCGTGTACTAAAGGTGTTATTGACGTGAAAACGATGACGGGAAAAGAACATCCTCCACAGTTGTCGTCCGTGCCTTCTTTGGAATTCCACGAAGAAATCGTGTCCGAATTACTCTCGAAAGACGGCATCGCGGTCCTCGCGGAAGGGTTAGGTGTAGCCACGGTTTTGGCGATGACGATAAAAAAGTCGCACGAAGAAGCGACGAGGACAGAGACGAGGAGGAAAGAGAAGATGCGTTTGTTTGAGGAGGAAAAGAAGGAGACGATTGGAGAGGCGTTTGTGCTTCCTGCTGCTGCTGCTAAAACTGCGACGACGACGCAGACGACGATGCAGACGACGACATCGAAGAAAGAAGAAGAAGAAGACAATACTAATAACAATATAGTGAAACCGAAAGTGGTTGTCATAGTTGGCGCGTCGGAAACGTTACGAACGGCGACGATTCGAGAATACGAACGGTTGTATCCGGAAGTCGCGCACGCGCCTTTAGACGTCACCGCGGACGTCTCGATGGCGATTCGGGCGAGGAATTACGCCATGGGAACGCCGTGTTTTGTCACGAGTAGGATATTTGCGGTAGATTTGTTGGCGAATAGGTTACCGGCGGAGAATGTGGCCGGGATGATTGTCGCGAACGCGCACTCGGTGGAAGATATTTCTGGCGAAGGTTTTTGCGCCAGATTGTTTCGCGAAAAGAACAGAAGAGGTTTTATGCGAGGTTTGACCGATCGCCCGTACGACGCGTCGAAAGCGTTTGAAGGCGTGGAGAGGTCCATGAAGTCGTTGTTTGTGAGGAACGTGACGTTTTGGCCTCGGTTTCGGATGAACGTGAAGAGCTGTTTAGACCCGCACGAACCGAACGTCGTCGAGTTGCGACAAGAGATGACGGAGGATATGAAAAAGATTCAAGAAGCTATCGTGCAGGTGATGGATCAGTGCATGAAAGAGTTGCGGAAGAGCGATTTTGTGGACGTGGCGGAGTTGACGGTACAATCTGGTCTGTTCAAATCGTTCGACGCGACGATTTCGAGACAGTTGGAGCCGATGTGGAACATCGTTCCGAGGAAGACGAAACAGTTGGTGAGGGATTTACGAACGTTGCGACGGTTAGCCGATTTAGTGTTAAAAATAGACGCGGTATCGTTTCTAAAACATTGCGAAATGTTGAAAGTCACCGAAAGGTATGACTCGTATTGGATGTTTTCGGATGCGGCTGGGGAGATTTTCAAACGAGCGAAAGACCGCGTCTATCGATTAAAGAGGAAACCAATTGAAATTTCCAAGCAGAAGAAAGAAGAGCTGAGAGCGTTGAACATTAAAGACGAGAAGAAGTACGAGACGAGTGTTGTCCCAACGTTTGAACCGATGCCGAAGTGGATGTTACTGGAGGAAGTCATTCAGGAGATTCGCGAAGATGCCTCGGATAGAAAGTTGCCGAAGGACGATCAGAGGATCGTCGTTGCGGCGAAAGACGAGGCAGCGGTGAGAGTGTTGGAGATGTTGTTAGTGCACGGATCGGAAAAGGTTTCGAACGCAAAGTGGGAAGACTTTTTGAAGTCGAGAGTAGGAAGAGCGTCCACGGCGGCGAAAGTGCAGGAACAACAGCTTCAGCAACAACACGCTGGAGTACGAGGTCGCGGCGGCGGCAGAGGCGGGAATTTTTACTCCGCGTCGTACGGTCGAGGCAGAGGCGGAGTAAGAGGCGGACGAGGTTCTGGACCTGGAATCGGTCGAGGCGGGCGCGTCATGGGGTATAACAACGCCCAAGGGCTAGCCGGTGGATTCTCCATGCCTGCGGACGAGCGAGACGCGCTGGCGAAAGAAGCCTTGAGGCGCGCCAAGGAGAAGAAACAGAAGAGAAAGGTAGAGCGCCTAGCCGCACGTCCGGACATCGACCCTTCTTCGTTAAACTCTACGGAAGAACAGAACGACGATGAAAGCGATGCAAAAGTAAAGAAGACAACGAAGAAGGGAAACGATGAAGACAACGAAGAAGACGAAGAAGACGAAGTCGCGCTCGCCTCGCAGAAGAATCGTAAAGAGGGCATTTACTTCGTTCCCATCGACGCGCGCGACCCATCGCAGTTAGCCATCTACGCACCAAGCTACGTCATCGTGTACGACCCAGACGCTGCCTTTATTCGCGAACTCGAGGTCTTTGCCGCGTCTCGACCGCAGAGGAAACTGACCGTCTACTTCTTAATGCACGATAACTCGACGGAAGAGGAGAAATATCTCGCCGCGATTAAACGCGAAACGGCGGCGTTCGAGCGCTTGTTCATGATGAAACAACACATGGCCGTGCCAGAAGAACAAGAAGGCCGCTTGTACGAACTCGGCGAAGAGGAAGAAAAGGAAGAAAAGGAAGAGCGGCAAACGAGCACGAACCCAATGCAGTTGGCGCTTTATAAAGAGCGACAGATGAAACTCAAAAAACCGTTGTTTGCAAACGACGCTTTAGATTTGAAAAAGAAGATGGAAGACGATGCCGTGTCGACGCGCAAAGCAGGCGGAAGAGTCATGAAACGACTGACTTTACTCCACGTCGTCGTCGATATTCGCGAGTTCATGTCCACGTTGCCGGCGGTTTTACACCAGTGCGGATACACTCTTCTACCGTGCACGCTCGAGGTTGGCGATTACGTGTTATCTCCGGACATATGCGTTGAAAGAAAAGCTATTCCAGATTTAGTCCAATCGCTGAAATCCGGTCGTTTATACACGCAAGCCGAAGCGATGTGTAAACACTACAAGACGGCAATTTTGTTGATTGAATTCGACAAAGATCGTTCGTTCGCGTTGCAACCAAAAGGCGAAATTCCCGCACAAATCAATCCGGATTCTTTGCAGACTAAGTTGACGTTGCTCATACTTAAGTTTCCAAAGTTGCGCATCATTTGGTCGCCAAACCAACGATTCACGGCGCGAGTATTTGCGGGATTGAAAAAAGTCGAAGACGAACCAACCATCGAGAAAGCGACGCGAGTGGGCGTGCCGGACGATTTTGCAAAAACCGCGGACGGCGAGGACGACGATCAAAACGTCGACGAACGCGGTTTTAACAAAAATGGCATCAATCAAGCCGCGGTCAACTTTTTGCGTAAACTTCCAGGAGTTACGTCCGGTAACTATCGCAACGTCATGCGCCACTGTCGCAACATCCAAGAAATTGGCGATAAAACGATGGAAGAGTTACAAACCATTTTAGGCGATAAACGACGCGGGAAACTTCTCTACGATTTCCTTCGCTACGACTTAACGCAATTCCACGACTCGCCAGATTTACCGAAATCGAGAGAAGTGACGCACGAGATGCGACAGAAAATCGTTGAGATCGGCGAAAGGGAGAGGAGAGAACGGTTGGAGGCGTGGAAAAAAGAACGCGAAGCGGCGGAGGTGAAAGCGAACGTCTCCGAGGCTGAATTAGAAACGTTAGATTAGGCACTAGCAGCATTAGCACACAGAAGAAAAGAATACTGAAATAGTATTGTTGGATGAAATACGAGTTCATTCCTATGTGGGTACTTTTACGCTACGAATTACAAACATAACTACTATTGCCTGCCGGTATTTATTTCTACTTGTTTTTTTAACCGATGCGTCGTCTCGGTTTGATCGTTCTTTGGTTCTTAAACACCTCCTCGTCGTCGTTTAACGGTCGCACTTCCCCGTCCAACGGTGCGACGTACGGATCTTTCGCGTTTTTCCCTAACGGCGTCACTAACAAAGCAAACCCACCCTTCGGTCTCTTCGCGGCGTGTTTTCGTCGACTCTCTCTCTTCAAACTCGCCCCGGTTACGCCCGTGTTAAAATCTAACCTCTCCTTGAACGTTTTCACCAACTCCCTCTCCTCTCTCATGGCTAACTTCTCCGGATCGACTTTTAGCCCCGGCGTCCTCTCGTTCGCTTCTTCTCCCGTCAACACCTCGAAACTTGGATACGTCGGCACGTCCACGTAGTGCCGCTCCCCGGCGCCTCTCTCCGACGTCCCGAACACCGCCTCGAACCGCGCCTCCAAATCGTAATCCAACTCCTTCCCGTTTTTAATCCACTCCGCCTCGCGACGTTTCAGCGCTAAAATCGCCATAATCCGTTGTTCTCTCACCATGTACTCCTTCGCTAAATTTTCCGAAGAATATTTCACCGGGTCTTTTTTGTGGTCTAAATACATCTTCGTTTTCACGCGGTCGCTTAAGATTGAGTTCTTTTGCGAAAGGAAATTATGGATGGTTTCCTTCCTCGGGGTTGCGTCGTATAACCACCCCCAGGGTTCGCCTTTTCGGTATTCCCAGGATTTTGAAACCAAGTTCTTTCGCGAAGCGTGTCGCATTTCCACTTTGGAGGTGTCGTTCTCTTCTTTGTCTTCCGATCCTTCTCCGCCTTTTCCTCCTTCTTCTTCTTTGTTGCCGTCATCGTCCGAAGACAAAGAAGACAAAGAAGAGAAAGAAGAAGAACACGCGCAGAATACTAATCCGTTGTTTCCGTTCCTCGAGGAATGACGTAACTCTCGGGCGACTTTTCGCAACAACATGACGACGACAAAAGTGTTTATTTATTATGGAGAGGTTTTTTCTGCTTGTCAAAAGGTCAAATTTTTAGACATCGAGCACGAGTGGACGATACGTTTGAGTATGCGTTGTTGTTCGGTATCTGCGATGAATGCTCGACGTGTATGTGTTTATAATTAGAAGTACAAATGATGAGCTAATGTTGAGTACGCATGTGGTACTTTAAACCAGTAGCGTGACGATACCTCTTCTCGCACACGTGGCATTCAAACGGTCTCTCGTTCGTGTGAATACGCATGTGCCTTTTCAAACCTTGAGAATGACGAAAACGCTTCTCGCAAACATCGCATTCATACGGTTTCTCGTTCGTGTGAATACGCGCGTGGACTTTCAAATTACTAGATGTACGAAATCTCTTCTCGCACACATCACATTCGTACGGTTTCTCGTTCGTGTGAATACCCATGTGCTTCTTCAAATTACCAGAATCACTAAAACGCTTCTCGCACACATCACATTCATACGGTTTCTCGTTCGTGTGCGTACGCATATGTCTGGCCAAATCGGATGGTTTTGCAAAAACCTTCTCGCAAACATCGCACTCGTGCCCTCTCTTCCTCTTCCCTCTCGTCGTCGTCGTCTTTTCTTTTCGTATCTCCTTTTGCTCGAAGATTTCAAAAACGACTTCGTCCTCGTCAGGAATCCTCAAACACAACACCGGTGGTTCTTCTTCTTCTTCTTCTTCTTCTTCTTCTTCTTCTCTCTCCTCCACAGCACTCGCAACCACCACCGTCTCTACGTTTACCGCGCGTTTCGGATGTTTATTCTTTCGTCTCGACATTTGATCAAAGAGCGAGAGAGAGAGAGGAGTATTCAGAGAGGAAAAAAAAAATTGAGACGTTTTGCAGGAATAAATGAGACCAATGTTGTGGAAAAATCGACAGAGTAAAAATGAGCGACCAACCTCTTCCTCCTGTTCCTCCTCCTCCTCCGGGAGAAAACGAGGAGGATATTCCTCCTCCTCCTCCTCCTCTGCCTCCGGCAGATGAAACGGTCTCTCTCGAAATTGATTTCGAAAAACTGGCCGAGCGCGCCGCGGTGATCGCGCGGGAACAACAACAACAACAACAACAACAACAACAACAACAGAAAAAGAGGAAACAGCGAGATTCACCATCGGGAAAGAAGAATATACCGCCACCGCCGATGCCGCCCGTCTCGCTCGGAGGCACAGTTTTAGACGAAGTGGATTTGGAAAGGATTAAAGTTGGAGATAATCGATGGGGGATCGCGCTGAGTAGCTGCGTGGAGTATCCAAACAAGAAGTATTTTTTCAGGTATGATGCGTTCGTTGGTGTTGTGTGTTTTTCCCAAACGGAATGAATATGCGCGAATATCGATGACGACGAGGATGATGTGGATGATGCCACCCGTTCGTTTTGTTTTTTTGTCTCTCTCTCTCTCTCTCTCTCCGTTTTGTCGTCGTCCTCGAAAAACGTTCGACTCACATCTCATTTTCTCATCTCTCTCTCTTCTCCCGTATCGTTGTTATTAAAAACAGCCGCAAAGACTCCAAAGTCTGCCAGTGGGAAACGCCGAAAGAGCTCAAAGGAGGCTTGCAAAAAAATCTGCGCATATGCCCGCTCGAAGCGACGTTACTGCCGCAAAACACCATGCCGGAAAGCGGGTGGGTGGAATTAACAACAACAACAAACGCAGCGAGTAGTATCGACAAACACAACGACAACAACAAAGAAGGCAAAAAAGAAAGCCGAACGGAAGAAGAGAAGACGCAAACGGCGAACGCGAAGAGTAGTAGTAAGAAAAAATATTACTGGCACCCGGCGTCCAAACAGGTCACCTGGCAAAGGCCGAGACGAGGGGAACACGAAGTCCAGGAGGCGGAGATTCTCCCGTTACAGTTTATTAGCGAAAGCGCCCAATAAGGCGTATAGGAAGCATAGAGATTTTGCCTTGACTAAGAGATTACTAAAACCCTAAACACTAATCGAATCCTGAAGAGATAAAATATAGGGAAAAATTCAGCTCATTTTGCTCACTAATCTTGACCCGTTTACTCTACATAAACACGCACAAAGCTTCGAGTTTAGAGGAAAAAACACTTTGACGACGACGAGGATAATGATGATGATGTCGACGAGGAGGATGATGATGATGCCGACGACTGCGACGACGTCGTCGTCCAAGAACAACAACAAGAACAACAAAAATGATGATGCGTTTTTTAGTCGTCGCAGCACGAATACTAATGGAAAGAGTTCGAAGAAGATGGTTCGCGCGATGGCCTCGGGAGGTGAAACAACAGAAAGGGCGTTCGATCCTCGCGAGTACCGTCGTCAGCTCGGGAAATCCGATCAGTACACGCGTAAATTCTTGAACGACCCAGAGGCGAAGAAAACTATGGAAGATGAAGGCATCGGGTACTCGATGACTGGGTTGGTGGCGCAAATGAAGGAGAAAAACTTTGTCCACGTGGAAGGAGAAGTAACGGTGAAACTGGCGGATAGCTACGGTTTTTGCTGGGGCGTCGAACGCGCCGTGCAAATGTGCTACGAGGCGAGGAAACAGTACCCGACGGAGAAGATGTGGATTACGAACGAGATTATTCACAACCCGACGGTGAATATGCGTCTGAGCGAGATGGGCGTGAACTTTATCGAAGAGAAGGGTGGGGTGAAGAACTTCGAGCCGGTGCAATCCGGTGAGGTTGTGGTGTTGCCGGCGTTTGGTGCGTCTATTCACGAGATGAAGTTGTTGGCGGAGAAAGGCGTGTCGATTGTGGATACGACGTGTCCGTGGGTCTCCAAAGTATGGAACGCGGTGGATACGCACGCGAGGAAGGAGTTTACGAGTATCATTCACGGTAAATACGCGCACGAAGAGACGGTTGCTACCGCGAGTTTCGCCAAGACGTATTTGGTGGTGAAAGATATGAAAGAGGCGAGTTGGGTGTGCGATTACATTTTGAACGGCACGGCGACCAAGGAGGAGTTTATGGAAAAGTTCAAAAACGCGCACTCGGACGGGTTCGATCCGGAAAAAGATTTGGACGCGGTTGGTGTTGCGAACCAAACGACCATGTTGAAAGGAGAAACTGAAGCGATCGGCAAATTGTTCGAGAGAACGATGATGGAGAAGCACGGGGTTCAAAATTTGGGCGAGCACTATTTGGTCACGGATACCATTTGCGACGCGACGCAAGAAAGACAAGACGCGATTTACAAGTTGGTGGACGAAAAGCCAGACATCATGATGATTGTCGGTGGTTTCAACAGTTCAAACACCTCGCACTTGCAAGAAATCTCCGAAGATGCGAACATCACCTCCTTCTGGGTAGACACCGCGGATAGAATCGATACCGAAAACAACAAAATCTCCTGGAGAACCTCGCACGGCGAAATGCGAGAGACTGAAAACTGGTTGCCGGAAGGTAAGTTGACCGTCGGCATTACCAGTGGCGCGAGTACGCCGGATAAGGTTGTCGAGGACGTGTTAGAGGCGATCTTCGCGTCCAAGGCGAAGACCGCGGCTGGCGTGGCTCGATAAAAAGTAGAGAGAGAGAGAGAGAGAGAGAGAGAGAGAGAGAGAGAAAGAGAGAACGTTTTTAAAGAAAGAACGCTCGACGCCGCCCGCGACTTGACTTACTTGTGCATCATATATATATATAACACGTACTTTAAACAGTAATAATACTCTCTTTACCGCATCATCATCATCCCGTTGAATTCGATTTTGCACCGCGCCATCCTCCCGTCGTATTTACTCCTTTCGCCACATTTTTCACCAAAACCTCCAGACTTTCCATGCACACATTCGCGACCGTCGAACGACACTCCTTGGACAACGGCGACCGGGGCCAAATCTACTGCGAATACATTTATGCAGAAAAAGACGACGAGTTCAGAAGTAAAAACGATAGAGATGACGACGGCACAAACATCGTGTTCCTCGTCGACGGCGTGTGCAACGACGGTTTCCAATTCGAAAAGTTCATCGAAAGGTGTTGCAGTCACAACTGTTACGCGATACGATACGATTACCGAGGCCACGGCCGATCGTCGAATTGCTCGAACGAGAAACCACTGACGGTGGAAACGTGCGTGTCGGACATGAAGAAAGTTTTAGAGCACTTTTACCGGACGCATCCGAATTTATTACTCAAAGAAGGAGCGTTAGAGGAGGAAAGAGGCCCAAGGAGGAAAAAGAGGCCGTGGTCTCGCAGACGACGAGTGACTTTAATTAGTTACAGCTTAGGCGCACAAGTCGCATTGAAGTTTGCGATCGAAGAAATAGGAAGCGTGAACGGGGTTGGAATCGTCAATGGGACGTTAGAGCCGGCTTTTTACGGGTTGTTTAGGTCAGAGTTTGTGAGCGATTGCGTCGTGGGAGCGTTGCGAAGGAGCGCTTCGTTCCAACTGTTCGTCGCGTTTTGGATCCGGATTTGTATGGTTTTACTCTCTTTGAACGGGTTTATCTCGTCTTTGTTGGCGTCGTATTTCGTCAAAGCGAGCGCGAAGAACTTCAAACCGTTTTGGACGCACGCCAGGCGCGTTCAAGCGCGATCGTACCTCTCTTTCCTCGTAGACGCGCACTCGAGAGAAGGCATGGATATTTTAGAGTGCTTGGGCTCTTCTTCTTCGCAGGTGGGAGGGGTAAAAAAGTCAGCGTTGCCTCTCTTATGCATCGTCGGCATGAAAGACACTTTGGTCAGAACACATAAAACAGTCGAAACCGTTCGACGTCTCGCCCCGGAATGCGACGTCGTCGCGGTCAAAGACGGTTGTCACGCGCTTCTCGTCCACGACGCGCACGCGGAAAAAACGGCGGACGTTTTACTCGACTTTGTCAATCGGTGTTCCTTCATTAACAAAAGCGCAAAAACGATGACGACGAGCAATGTGGAATGGAACGATCTATATGACGACGACGAAGAAGCTTACGATCGGAAGACTATGAACGCCCTCTTAGCGTAATAATACAATACTTTAAAAATGAACACGCAACATGTTTAGGGTGTTCAAACCTAACGCTAACCGCGCCCCATTTCCGTCAAAATTCTCCACTTTTGCGGGGAAGATACACACGACAAACGCTGTTGCCTTCTCTCTTAAAATGAACCCGCGATTGGCGAAAGAGGACCGGAAATCCCCGCTCACGTTTTTCCTTTTGCTCTCGGTGACTTTGTTTCTCTGCGTGGCGGTGTTCGGACCGGACGGGCCCGTGAGGACTCGAGGATCGAATTCGATCGAATCATCAGCCGCGCGGTTGGGGAAAGGAAAAACATCGTCATCCTCGGCGAAGTTTAAGACGACGATGAGGACGAAGAAGAACGAAGTTAAAGAAGAAGAAGAAGAAGAAGAAAACAACAACAACGCGTCAGAATCAGAATACGCCCAAATAAACGCGTATTTCGCAAAGTTTGCGGTGAAACGAGACGAGGACAAAAAGAAGAATCATCGGAAAGCAGGAGCCGGAGGAGGAAGCAGCGGAGCGTCGTCGCTCGGAGGAATGAAAACCATCTCCGCGTTCGGGAGGTACTGGGACAAACAAGTACCCATGGACAACGAAATCAGAAAGAATCGAGCGAATTCGGACCGAGTGTCGGCGATTTTAATGCCACCGGAGTCGTCCTCGCACGCGTCGAGTTTGTTAGCGTTACCGAACGGGGACGTTTTGCTGGCGTGGTTTTCCGGGAAGAGCGAAGGCGGGGATAACGTTGGCATCGCGGTGAGTAAACTGAAGAAAGGGGAGACGAAGTGGAGCCAAGCGAAGTTTGTGAGCAAGGCGCAGCACCGGTCGGCGCAGAACCCGGTATTGATGAGGAATAATAATCCAAACGATAAGGAGGATTCGAAGCACGTGAGGATCGTGCACTCGAGTCAAGCCGCGTATGAAGGACAAGGGACGTCGGATATGAGGTCGTTGTTTTCCACCGACGGCGGGGAGACGTGGTCGAAACCAGTGGTCGTAGACCATAAGAACGGGGCGTTCCCGAAGAATAGCGCGATTCGAGCGTTGAATGGGGATTTGATTTTGCCGATGTATTACACGCCGAGCGGATTTTTTGACGCGTCTACGCAGTATTCCGAGTTGCAAACCTCCAAAGACGGCGGCGAGAGTTGGCATCCGCTGGTGGAGATGCCCGGTACGAGAGGGAACTTGGTGCAACCGACGATTGTGAGGTTGAATAACAACGACTTGCTCAGTTTCTTTCGATCGCGCACGGCTGATTTTATTTACGCCTCGAAATCGACGAACGACGGTAAGACGTGGACGGAAGCGAAACCGACCAAGTTTCCGAACAACAACGCGGGGATTCAAATGATCAAGCTGAGAGACTCGAGCAAAGATGTCCTAGTGCTTGTGTTTGATAACTGCAACGAAGGGAGGTTCCCGTTGTCTATCGCTTTGTCCGAGGATGGGGGTAAATCGTGGGACCACATTCGCGATTTGGAACCCGACGTTGATTTCGATCACGAGCAACCGAACAGAGACAAACACACCAACGACGGCGACGGCGAGTATTCCTATCCGTCCATCCAAGAAGACGGCATTCACGACGGGCTCATTCACGTCGCGTACACGTTCAGACGCGAAACGATTAAATATTCCGCATTTATGACGGATTGGATTAAAGATAACTCGGAAGAGGCAAAATCGATTGGGAAAGTGCAAAAGATTGCGGACACGTTCAACGACGCCGTGTATACGGAAAGAATCAACGGGAAGAGAAACGATTGGGAATTTGACGTTGGTTCCGATAACGACGGGAACCCGAAGACGGAATACATGTTACCGAACCCAGAAGAGTTGCCGCCGACGGAGTTGCCGTTATAACTAAACGAAGAAGAAAAAAGCACAAGTCAATTATTTTATAGCCATAAAGGAAAGATTTGAAACGTCTCTTCTTCTAAAACATCCAAGTAATAAACCACCAGATCATCATTTGTAATTCTATATACCTCTACTACACATCAAGACTGAAAAAGAAGAAGAAGAAGAAGAAGAGAACAAAACTTAAAGCTCCAAGCTCTTCGCGAGCGCTCTCAGCTCATCCACTTCCATGCGCATTTCCACCATCCTGTGTCTTTGCTTGCAATCGCACCCTCGATTCCAGTGTTGCAAACACCGCGCAAACGATCTCCCAAACTCGCACTCGCACCTCACGACCGCCGCAAAAGGCATCGCTTTACACACGACGCAACAATCTTCCGGCCCATCCATTTCTGGGATGTTTTGACACTTGTAAAAGCGCAACGGATCGCCTTTGATAAATCCGTCGCCTCTCTGTTTCCCATTCAAAATCGATTGCCAATTCTCCAACTCGTCCGCCAACGTCTCTAAATCCGTTCGTAAAACTCTGGACATGTGCGCCATCCATTTGCCTCTCGATTTCGTCGTTTCAAATATTTTCTTCAAACTTTTCGCCGCGGTTACGACGACGCGGTCGTGCGCGAACACCGCGTTTCGTTTCCCGTTCCCTTTGACGTAGTTTCTGCACGCGACTCGGCCCATCTCGATCCAATCCACGGGTGCAAAGTTCACCGCCTCGCCGACATTAAAACCGTGAGAAAAGCCGCTGTGATAGGCTCTCGGAAACGTCACGACGAAGTCTCCGGGCTTTTGCACCAACTTGACAATCTTAATTTTGTTTTCAATCAACTGCCCTGGAGGGACTAACATCGTGATGTGATGTAACTTGTCCGGATTTTCTTTAAACAGCGAAGGGACGGCTGTTTTCGCGATGGCTTCAAACTTTTCCGCGTCGCTTCCGGGAATCCCGTACCAGGTTTTCGCCGAACCTTTGTGCGCGTAATTCACGCTGGCTAAGTAATGATCTTCCACGTGCCAACAAAACGTCGCGAACAACATCCCGCAATACACCCACGGAGTGGTTAAACCGGGAATATCGTCATCCACAAACCTTAGCAAATTATCGGGATGCTTCGACAACTCAAACATATCCCACGGGTGTTTCTCCGTATCCTCTGGATCACCGCTAATCCCAGCCGCGAACCCGCTCTGAAACCGTCTCGCGTCCACGTCGCTGCCGTACTCTACTAAAACCTCGCCTTTTTTATTCACATTTTTCGTTTGAATCAAGCTCCCGCACTCCGCTTTCGCCTCGTTCGGATTGGTCTCCACAATTCTCCAATACTCGTCTTCTATTCGTTTGAGTAGATCGTCCTCGTCTTTGATATCTTTAAACGTCTCCGGGTGCGCTTCTTTATAATTCTCCTCGAACGTATCCGCCATTTCCTTATATTTCTCTAACCCGACGTACGTCTTCCCCGGCGGGAAACTCTCGCCCTGTTGTAACCTGTTCACGTTTTGATGTTTCGTTTCGACCAAACTCTTTTCTCCGAAACAGCACGCGCGGTTGAAATTCGGCGCGTATCCATCCGGAGGCACGATTTTACAAATCCCAAACGCTTCCGCTTTCGATTGAATCGAACAAATATACGCGATCGGGTCCTCGAATTCCTCCTCCGTGGGGTAAAATATCGGTGCTAAAGGAATGTCCGAGCCGTCCGTTCGACATCTGTTCGTGATGACTTTGGACGCTTTGATCGCCTGTTTGTTGTTATAACATGTTGTGCGTAATAATAGAAAAACTTGTTAATATTCACATTGTTTCACGTGTTTGAAAATCAAAATCATCATCATCCTTAAGAACAAGAACAACAACACGAGACAATCACACGAAGAAGGACGACAAAAACAGCGAGAGGACGACGTAAACGTAAACGACAAAAGTCCTCCTCTTCTCGAAAATTCAACGCTCTTTTCCTCGAGATGTAAGAGAACAAAAACACGACGATGAAAATGTTGTAAAAACGAATCCACGCGTACGTTTTGAATCTCGTGCGCTTCAAAGTCGTTATCGTACACCGCTTTCGGCGCCCGTCTCGCGCGTTTCGAACGGGCGCGAGGAATACGTTCCTCCTCCTCCTCGTTTACGAAATCGTTCTGTGTGGGTTTTAGTGGGAGGCCTTCTTCTTGGTCTTCGTCTTTGTCGTTGAGACTGAGCATTGTTTTAAAGTCGTCAAAGCGCTTTCGTTTTGAAGCATTTTCGAGTGGTGCTTTGGACGAGATGTGCGATATAAGCGAGACGAGAGTACGAAGCGTTCGAAATATGATGCGTGAATAATAATAGTGTTACACGTTCTCTTTAACTCTCTCTCTCGTACTGGTTACTCTTTTGTTTCGCTTTTGGCCAAAACGTAAGAAGAGTTTCTCTTCTTTTCGTCTCGTAAACTCTCCCGGAGCGACTTCGCGAGAACGAGCTCGTATTAAGGTCTGATCCCGCCGACGTACGCCACCGCGACGAGCGCCAAGACGACTAAGATAATATTCGCGAACAAATTCGACGGCATTGCTTTCCCAGGTACGCCGCCTAAACCGACCGATTCGTTGAGCAATTTCGCTCGCATTTCTTTCGAGACTCCGCCGGAGCTTTTTCTTTCGGGAGGTTTCGAAGACGACGGATCGTCGTCGTAGAACGAATCCGGAAATTCACGTTTTGGTTTTTCCGGTGGTGGGAGTAAATCGTCCAGAGATTTCATCGTCTCGTCCATGCTGTCGTTTTCCGGGTTCGCCCTTATCGTCGTTTTCATCCTCTCTCTTCTCGCGTTGGTATAAAAACTGCTCCTACTACTCCTCTTGTTTTCGTCAAAACTCCTCGCTTTTCTTCCGATGATGTCGACGCTGAAAATGCTGTCGTTCCCCGTGTTTAAACTCCTCCCTGCTTTCGCAACAAGAAATTTGGGAGAGTTTTGCTGCTGGTCGTTGTTCCTCCTCCCTCCTCGTGCTGTCCTCCTCCTCCTCGACGCCAAAGAAGACGTCGTTTCCGTCCTCGTCACAAAGGAGCTCGCATTCGTATTTGTCGTCATTATCATCGTCAGCATTGGTGAAAAAATGAAGGCAAAACGAAGCTTTTTGCGTCATAAATATCAAACACAACATTTTATACGATGACAATCAACGATCACGATCAATTCACCGGCTTAAACGCCGTCCACGTCGCGGCTTCGGAAGGGAACGTGAAACGCTTGGTGGAGTTGATGGACGACGGGGCGGAGTTGGACGTTCCTGCGCTCGGAGGTATGTTTATTTCGTTTGTTTTTAGAGTAGTGTAAGACTTCATCAGGGATGAAAATTCTCTCGTAAATGTCTCTTTTTTTTTGTAACCGAATTGTTCTACGAGATCTCGTGTGCGCGTGAGTCTCCTTTTGTCGTGTGATTTATTGCGAAGGAGAAAATCAACAAAAACGGAGATTTTCGAGACGATCGCATTTAGATGCGCGCTCTCGAATGCGAGTGAGGGTCGTTGAGACGCGAAGGCCTCGTCGGCGGCGCGCAATTACGAGAGACTTTTTCCTCATCCGCTTTTTGTGTGTTCTTCTCGTTCTTGTTGGTGTTCTGTTCTTGGAAAATCGAGAGGAAAATTTCAACCAAAAAACAACAAACTTTGAACGACAAACGTATTAATAATTTTTTTCTTAACTCTTTCTTTCTTTTATTAAAACAGAAAACGCGGGAAAGACAGCGGCGATGATTGCCGCCGGCGCCGGCCACGTGGACGTGCTCAAAGCCATGCAACGCGGTCCGTCCATGCTCGACTTGAAAGCGGCGGACGGGGGCACGCCGGCGATGTCCGCCGCCGTGCACGGATACAAGGAAGTTTTGGACTATTTGATTTCCAAAAATGTCGATTTGAACGCGCAAGACGAGGACGGTTGGACGGCGTTGCACTTTGCGGTGATGGCAAACGCGGCGAGTTCGGTGAAGGCGTTGTTAGCGGCCGGGGTGAGAACGGATATTAAGAATTCTGACGGGGATACCGCGGAGGGGTTAGCGCAAGGATCGAAAGCGGGGATTAAGAAGTTGTTCGGTAAAGGGGGATCGTCGAAGAGGTTGGACGGGGTAAAGGAAGGGAAGAAAGGGTGCGTTGTCATGTAAACGATGAACAACACGAAATGATTTTTGGGGGGGTTGAGAGGAGAGAAGGGATGATGACGACAGGACGCACGAGTGAATAATTTAATAATACACGCAGCGAAAAGAAATGTTTCTCGCGAGATTTAATAATACGAAAGTCCTGTAGAGTATGTTGTTGTTATTGTAGAGACCGCACACACATAGATAATAAAGACACGTGAATCATACGAAGGCGTTTTATTAAAACTCGTTCAGATTTCGTCCAGTAAACCTTTCTTCCCGTCCTCGGGCGGCGAAGGCGAGTCTACTTTTTCTTCCTCTTTTCCTTTCTTTGCTTTTTTCATGTCGCCGCCGCTGCTCTTCTTCGCGTTCTTTTTGCTACTACTGCTACTGCTGCTAGTGCTACGATTCTTACTACTGATGATGCTTTTTTTCTTGCTCTTCTTCGTTCCGGTTTCGTTGTCGTCGTCGTCGTCGCCGGTGTCCAAACCATCCGTGGGAATATCGAATAAATCATCGAGAGACATTGGATGCGATTCCTTCGGCTTCTCTCCTTCTTCTTGAACGTCGTCGGCGTCGCTATTTTTCTTGTTCGCGGATGATTTCTTCTTTGCTTTCTTCGCCGGATGAAGTTTCTTCATGACGTCGTTCTCAACAGTGTTCACGGTGTCGATGTTGGACTTCTCGCTTTGCTGCACGGCTTCGATCAAGTTCTCGAGAACTTCCGGATCGACCTCGCCGCTCTCGATCCGTCCTCTCAAATCGGCTTCGTTGAGAAACTTGTCGACGGAGTTCTTCGCGGCAGTTCTCGCGAGCCACTCGTCTTTACCTTTCTCCTCTGCGAGACTTTGTTCGACGGCGTTGAGTTTCTTTTCCAACTCTAGACGAGATAATACGTCGTCCTCGGTGATATCCGAATTTTCCGGCAACGCAACGTCGTCGGCGTGCGACCACAAAATGTCCTCGTCGTCCGAAACGCCTCGGACGTCGTTTACCATCGATCGCGCGATTCTGTGCGCAAAATCGTCGGAGGCGACCGTATCTCTCACGTTCTTCGACCACCCTTTCACGCCTTCTTTCTCTTTCAAACGCGCGATGAAATCTGAGACGGACAACTTGACTTCCTCGCGCGACATCGCGTTACCTCGCAAGTCCGCGTCAAAGTGTTGTCCGCGAAGAATGTCCTGCTCGGAAACGTCCTCGGTGAGCCCTCCCTTCTTTGACGAAGAACTCGATTCATCTGAATGACTCGTACCAGGCGACGTGCCTCCCCAAGGGTACCTAAACGGTGCGTTCGCGTTGTAATACGCGCCCGTCTTGTCTCGATCGTTGTTTTCCAGAATTCTGTTCTTATTCGCAATCTTCTTCGCCATTTCGCCGCTTAAACCAACCTTAGCGACAGAAGAGGAGGACTTAGCGTCATCGCTATCATCGAATTCGTTCAGAAGCTCAACTCTTTCAATCTGTAAGTTCGTCAATGTTTCGTTCAATCCTCTCAATTCGACTTGTTTGCGATCTTTCGGAAGCGTCTTGGAGTTTCTCACTTTTTGCATCAATTTCTTCGCCATCTTGATCTCGCGCTCGTTTACCGAAAGCGCCGCTCCAGCGCCGCCGTCTTTATCAAAGTTCTCGTCAAACTCCGAATCATCCTCTTCCTCTTCGTCCTCGCCCAGCTCTACATCGTCTTCGTCTTCTACTTCGTCGTCGATTCGAGAGTTCTTTTTCTTCCTCCTACTCCTCCCGCCGTCGTACGCCATCGGAGGAATGTACTCTTCGCCTCTAAAATACGCCAAGCCTCTCTCGTAATAATGCAACTCGGTGCCTAAAATAGTCGCTAAAACTACCACTAATACGAGTAACACGCAAACCGCAACTCTGGAAACCCACGGACTTCCAGAACACAACCACATCCTTCTGCCTTTTTCCAACTCTTCTTCGTCGGCTAATTTTTTCCTCGTCGCGAGAATTTCTTGCTTCTCCAGATCGTACAACTTTGCATTCATCGCCAACTGCTCTTTTTCCTTCCTCAGTTGCTTCTTACTGCTCTTCTCGCTGCTTTTCACCGAACTCTCTTTGCTCCCGTGCGTGCCTTTCTTCGTCTTGGCGCTTAGGCTTTCGTATTGCAATCGCTTCGCGACTTCGTCCTCGTCTTCGCTCGAAACCGACTGCGAACTCCGTCCGTCGTATCGCGACCGACGTCGCCGGTCTTCGTCGTTCTCATCTCCTATAATCGCGTCGTAGTTTTCTTCCTTCTTTTTCTTCGTCTTCTCCTTTGATTGAATCGTATTCGTGTGATTGCTTCCGTACTTCGCGTTCGTCTTTTTCTTTTTCTTGCACCCACACAAGCCTTTCTCGACGTCTTCGTTTTCTTCTGTCTCTTTTCCTTTCGCGTCTGCTTCTTCTTTTCCTCGACCGCGTTCGTGTAACGTGTTCCAACGAGGCACAGAGCTGCGAGAACTCGACGCGCCCATACTACTCTTTCCTCCTTTATTCGTGTGAATGCGAATTAAACGAACAGCTCTTCTTCTTGTTCAATGGTACTGTTCCGCGCGTGAGAAGCCTCTAGAGAGTTCTTCGAGGGGAAATTCGAACGAGAGAGATGTGATATGAACACGACAACAAAAACAAAGAGTAGAGTTACTTTTAATTTCCGCACAACAACTCTCTTCTATTCGTTCGATGATGATGATGAGGGTAAAAGTGATGCTCTCGATGTTACGCTCGTCGTCGTCGTCGTCGTCTTCATCGCGTTACTACTCTCTCGATTGTAGTAATGAATGAGTGTGTCGAGCAGGCCGCGGTCTGTTTAGGGTTTGTAAAAAACCCTAAATAGAATGTAACAAAGGAGAGCCACGAAAAGAGAAAAAGTGTCTCTCTTTCGGAATAAAACGACCACAAAAGAATACAACGCTTTATTATTATAAGCGCGACGTTTATCATCATCATCATCAAAAGAAGAAGAAGAGAAGAGCAGTATTCGATAATACGCTTTCACGACGACGACGATGGTGGCGTTTTCTTTGCGAGTACAACCTTCGTCGTCGTCGTCTCTTTTTTCTTCGCAAAATTCGTCGGTGAGAAGACAAAGAAGGAAGATGAGATTAGATAATGTCGTCGGCATCAGAAGCAGAAATCGGGCGAGAAAAGTCATGTCATCAGCAAAAGAAGAAGAAGACAAAGAAGAAGATGAACAAACTTTTATAGCGAAAACAGAACTGAATTTGGGACGGTCCGCCATGCTCGGTTTCGCCGCGACGACATATTTGGACGTTTCCACGAACGGGTTAGGTCCAATAGAGCAACTCATCGGAGAGGAGAAGAGTTTAGTCACCCACGTGGTCAACCCTTTGAACTTGGCGCGAGACGTGTTAGAGGTGACGGGGTTGTACGTGGAGAGCATTATATTGGTGTGGGTGTTTTTGAGCGGGGTTTTTTTACTCGCCGTCACGAGCGGGTTGAGGAAACCGTCGACGTCGACGATGAGCGGAATGTCGCGTCCGAACGGCGAGAACAGAGTAGACGCGATGGCCGGTATCGTGAAGTCCGCCTGGAGAGAACAAGTGAGAGAGAATAAAAAGTATGAAATTTTTAACGGGCGTTTGGCTATGCTTGGCATCACGGCGTCGTTTATCGGGGATTATTTCCTCGCGGAAGGGCCCATGGAGCAAGTGGCGCAAGAGTTGGGAGTGCCCGTCATCGACCAAGAGATTTTCGCGTTGGTGTTTCTCTCCGCGGCGAGCTTTTTGTTGGTCTCGACGTTGGTGAGAGTCGGGAGAAGAGCGCTGACGGAGAGCAACTGATTCCCTCGAGGAGACGATATTACTTACTTTTGCGCTGTATATTATACATGATTAAACTACTACCTACAAGGTACCTACAAGGTACGCGTGCTAATCGTCGCTATCGCTAACAATCAATTCGCCTCGGAATCGATTTGGATTGTTTTCACCGTCGTCGATATCCGAATCGTCGTCCGAGGAAGAAGATTCAATCATTAAATCGGGGTCGTCTTTTATTGCTAGAAGTGTCGTCGTGTTCTTTTCCTTTTCGATTTGAAAACTTTCATCCTCTAAGTTCTCTTTTTTCGAAGCGTTTAGCTGCTTTAATCTCTCCTCTTTCGCGTCTCGAAACCAATCTTCAATTTCCATCCCGGCGTCGAAGAAATCCGTCGGGTACCGAACGTTCGCGTTGAACATCTTTTCACCTTTGTGTTTGTGCGAAAAGTACGATTCGCACGCCGACTTATAATCGCCTCTGGAAACTTTCATCTCAATCTCTTGGTTCGCGTCTATGGAAATCTCTCGCTTCCATCGATGGTCGTTCGCGTTTAACGCTCGATACTGGTTCAAAGGCATCGCGAATGGACATTTCGCCGCGTGCGGTTCCATTTGAGACGTTTTAATCAACTTTTCGCAATCGTGTTCGAACTTTTCTTTCATTTGGCCTTCTAAACCAAAAACGTGTCTCAGTTGATACGTGTGTTCGTTTTGGTAGTTGCCCATGGCGCCGTGAGGGAACACCGCGGAGCGCCAGACTTTGAATATTTCTTCCAGAGGTAAACCGATACCTTTTAAAAACAAGTTCAGCTCGTACCGTTTGAAATGTCGAAGATGTTTTTTCACGTGCAACTCGTCCATGACGTCTCTCATGCACGGCGGAAACACTTTCGCGTGCGCTCCAGTGGCGCCTTCTTTGATAACTTTCAACGAACGTTTCAACTCTTTCGATGGTTTTCTCGAGTGGTACGTTTTCATTTTCCCGTTTTCGTCTTCGTATTCTAACATTATCCCACCGCCGCCACCTAATCTTTGCTTCTTTCTTCTCGAGTCCCTTCGGACGACTCCCCAGTTCTCGGTGCCACCGTATTTCAAATTCTTCTTATTCCCAGCGGTCGCATTCTTCATTAAAATTTTGTTCCTTTCCAGTAAATCTTTCGTCGCGAGCGCCATCAACGGGTGAACCTCGCCCCCGTCCTCCTCGTCCACGTCCGGTCTCCACACTTTCAACCGGTCGCAAACGTCTTTTAAACCCACATCGAAGGCGTTATTTGCCAACGCGAACCGCTTCTCTCGAAACGCGCGTTCTAAATCTTCCTCTAAATAGTCCTCGTACGCCGCGAACCAAACGTACGGCACCAGTCTCTCTCGAACCAAACACTGACCTCTCTTCATAATCGTTACTTTCCGCGCGCGTATCAGTCGTCGACACTTTTCGAACGGAAACCAATAACATCTTTCCTTCTCTTCTTCTTCGTGTTCTTTGACTTCTTTTTCTTCGTCGAAAAGAACGCCGTCTTCAAAGTCAACTTCCTCGGGCAATCCTCGAACCGCGTTTAATCTCACCCGTTCTTCGAACAAATCCACCTCCCTCGCTTTCAACCACTCTCGCATCATTCTCGACGAATCGCACAGGGCGATTTTCAAAGTCTTCCTCGACAGGGCATCTTTTCTCTTAAACGCTTCGTCGTTTTCGCGAGCATTCTTTCCATCGACATCATCATTTTCACCACCATTAAAAGAAGAAGAAGACAACAACGACAACGACGAAGACTTCGAACGATGATGCAACGAAAGCACGATTTCATTTCGAACATCCTCCGACGCGAGCGAAAATCTGGCCGTTTCTAACGCGTAATGCGTCGCCAGTCGCTCTCGAGCGAGCGCGTCCAGCTCTTCCACCGTTACGTATGATCGCGTTAAAGTTTTCTTCATCATCATCGCATCCTCCTCAAAGGTTTCTTCTTCGCACTCATCTTAAAGAGGAGCGTGGTAAAAGTCTCTCTTCATTTTTCGCTCTCTTCGCGTCTTCTTTCTGTGTCGTTTTTGTGTGAAAGAGAGGAAATTTGAACGCATCGAGGGGGTGCTCAAATTTGCGCAACTCAGTGTTTAGGGTTTTATGCGAAATTTTATGCGAAAATCGTCGATCTCATTCTTTCTTCTTTCTCTCACGTGTTTTGGATAATCTTCTCTATCGTGTGTCCTCATATATAGTACTCCTTTTCTTGTCACATCAAACGACGGGCTTTTTGGGTGCTTAATAAATTAGTTTATAATAGGTATAAAATGGCGTCTATCTTATCTGTGTGCACCACGACTGCTGCTGCGATGAACGCGGTGGTGATGAACGCTTCGCGACGAAGTTCGTCTTTGTTTTCATCGTCATCATCATCATCATCATCATCATCGATGAGATCTTCTTCTTTCCCTGGAACGAGTTTGAAGACGAGTTTTAAGTCGTCATCAAAGTCTATAAAAATGGAGCAAAAGAGAAGAAGAAGACACGACTCAGGACTCATCGTCACGAACATGGCGGCGGGGGATAAAGTGGACGATTTGAACATCAAAGCGTCCGAAACGAACGTCTCGGAGACGAAATTAGGAGGCGACGTGAGACAAATATTGGGCTTTAAAGGCGCGAGTACCGAGGACGTGCCGGTTTGGAAAATTCACATTCAGTTGACGAAACCAGGGACGTGGGTACCTTTAATTTGGGGAGTCATGTGCGGTGCCGCCGCGAGCGGGCATTACGAGTGGAATTTAGACAACATCGGGAAGGCGTTGTTGTGCATGACCATGTCCGGGCCGTTTTTAACCGGGTACACGCAAACCATCAACGATTGGTACGACCGAGAAATCGACGCGATTAACGAACCGTACAGGCCGATTCCGAGTGGTGCGATCAGTGAAACCGCCGTGAAAGCACAAATTGCGGTTTTATTGCTCGGTGGTTTGGCGTGCGGGTGGCAGCTGGATCAGTGGTGCGAACACGATTTCCCGGTGATTTTCTTGTTGACAGTGTTTGGGAGTTGGGTGTCGTATATTTATTCCGCGCCGCCGTTGAAGCTGAAAGCAGAAGGTTGGAAAGGATGCTACGCGCTCGGAAGTTCGTACATCGCGTTGCCGTGGTGGGCCGGTATGGCTACGTTTGGTCAGTTGACGCCGGACGTGATGGTGTTGACGGTGTTGTATTCCATCGCCGGTTTGGGCATCGCGATCGTGAACGATTTCAAATCCATCGAAGGCGATCGAGCGTTAGGTTTGCAAAGTTTACCCGTCGCATTTGGGGTTGAAAAAGCGAAGTGGATTACGGTTGGAACCATCGACGCGACGCAATTGTTCGTCGCTTTTTATTTGAGAGGCATTGGCGAAGATTTTTATTCCAACGTTTTGTTTTGCTTGATCGCGCCGCAAATCTTCGCGCAGTTCAAGTTCTTCTTGCCGGATCCGATTAAAAACGACGTGAAGTACCAAGCCGCGGCGCAACCGTTTTTGGTGTTTGGTCTTTTAGCGACGGGTTTGGCGTGGGGGCACCACGTGAACATGCTCGCCGCGTAAATCATCAACAAAACGATGGATTCAAAATATGAAATAAACGAAACGCGTGAAAGACATTCATAAAATACACACTTCATATACACACAAGACGACACCTTTTGGATCCTCTCTTTTTTTACAACTAGTACGATAATAAATATGGCACGTAAATAAGCACGCCCACGATGTGACCACCATCGCTTCTTAATCATCTCTTCTTCCACCCACTCGTTTGAGGAGTAGTGTGAACAGGTTTCTCTTTTTTCTTTGAAGAGGCGAACGAGGAAGAAAAGCCGCCCAGCGCGAACGCGACGACCAATCGCCCGAGCGTCGGCAACAACTTGGCGCCATACTCGGTCCCTAAAATCGTCTCCACCATCCCTCTCTTCAAAACTTTCGGCGTTTTATACCCCGGATCTTTCGACAGTCTCAAATATTTCTTCCCACTCGGTACTTTCACGACTGAAAAGTCCCCTAAAACTACCTGCGCGACCTCGTCCGGCGTGGACGGCGTCACGCACACTTTCTCGCCTCTCTCCCAATTCGCCGGCGTCGCCACGGGATACTCGTCCGTCAACTGTAACGAGTCCACCACTCGTAAAATCTCGTAAAAGTTTCTCCCCGTCGTCGCCGGGTATAAAATCGTCGCGCGTAACTTCTTATGATCGTCCACGATAAACACCGCGCGACACGTCAACGGTTGCCCTTTCTCGTCTTTTTCCTCCGGGTCCAACATGCCAAATTTCACCGCCAACGCTCTCTCTTCATCCGCTAAGATTGGGTACGAAACAGTGGACGTGGTTTTCCCGCAATACCCGCTCGCGTCGATATCTTTGATCCATTTGCGGTGCGACTCCGCGTTGTCGCAAGATAACGCTAAAACTTTGCAGTTTCTTCGTTCGAATTGCGGCAAAAGTTTCGCCAACGTCCCGAGTTCCGTGGAACACACCGGGGTGAAATCACTCGGGTGCGAACATAAGATGGACCAATGTTCGTCGCCGACGTGATCGTAATAGTGGATTTGACCGACGGAGGAGTCGCAGGAGAAGTCTGGGACAGTATCGCCAAGGTTTAACGGCATTTTCTTTTCGATGTGTAATACGTTTACGACGAATTTGTGGAGAAAGAGTTTACGTTTGTTTGTTCTGAACGATCCCCTTTTGTGTATTTATACGCGTAGAAGAAATATTCCTCTCAGATGGTGGTTCTTTAGTATTAGATATTCGTGTATTCTCAAGAAGAGAGAAAGGACTACGATGCGTTGCTATTATTAAGAGACGACTACATTTTACTGGTAGATTTCACCATCGAGTCTTCCCCCCCTCCTCCGCCGTCTTCTCCCATTTCTTCTTCTTCGGCGGCTTCCGCTCTCAACATCTCCAAGGAGAGGCGTTTCAAATCTTCCACGCGAACGAATCCTTCCTCGTCGGATAAGTCTTTTAAGAGCTCTCTCAGTTCACTCTCCGCGTCTTCGCCGACTTCGGTGGTTTTGCACACGTTGGTGACGTTTAGGAGTTCTTCGAGACTTATGATGCCGTCGTTGTCGGCGTCGAGGAGTTTGAATTTTTCGCCGATGGCGGTTTCCGCCGCGGAGAGTTCGCTTTCGACTTTTCGGAGCATTTCGTCGACGCGGGCGGAGACGTCGTCGGCGATTTTATCCGTCAAGGAAGCTTCCTCTTTGGAGTGGAGACTCGCATCTTGCTCTTCCTCTCGCATCTTTTTCA
>JACLAA010001020.1_pt1 | contig 25148 bp, 13 predicted proteins | sample 8027891 | NCBI WGS metagenome assembly JACLAA01 (sample SAMN15724900, study PRJNA655200) | protist metagenome | isolation source: fluorescence activated cell sorting (FACS) single amplified genomes of... | place: Spain: Blaines Bay Microbial Observatory, Mediterranean Sea | collected 2016-01-19 | reverse complement strand
AGAATAAAAATACAAAATTCGAAGACCAACAATTTATTCAAAAATCAAAAGAAAAAAGTTCGACAAACGAACGAGAACTTGCGCTTAAAAATGCACTTGATGATGGAAATTATTCACATGCGATTAAATTAACGTATCCCACTTTTTGGTATAATGCTGAAATGACAACACAAATTGCTTCTGAAGCAATTAAATATTATGTACCCCAAATTTATAGTTTCAGTTGCTTACTCTGGAACAGCTTTTGGATTATTTTATTAACACCAATTCAAAGCATCCTAAATATTGTAGCAATCCCAGTAGAATACTGTTTAGAGCTCTTTTGTGAAAAAGCCTACCGAACAAGTCAAATTTCTTTTAAACAAGGATATAAAGATACGCGATTTTGGCTTGGACGCGGCCGTGGAAATACCTATGTAAAAGCAATGTATCAACGATGCCTTTACGTGGTGTCTTATTTCCGTATTCATAAATTTTATGTTCTAGATCAATTTATAAAAAGTAGTTTTACAATTCGACGTGGACTCCAAGCGATTTTACCGATTAGTATTACATATTTGATTGTTCAACGTACAATTAGCGCACCACAAACAGTTTATTCAAAAGGCTTAGAAAAAACTTCTAAAACATTAAAAACACAAACACGCACTGCCATTTTAAAACTCTCAGTTCTTGAAAATTTAGAAGGTGTACTTAATCCAAAAAAAGAATATTTACGTGATTCACAAGGGATTCTTTTTACACGTAGTAAAGGTTTAAAAACTGAATTTGTTGAGGGAAAATATACGGATGTTGAAAAAGAAGTACTTAGCAATTTTACACACCCAAATGAATTTCTTGCAGTATTTCAAAAAGATAATACAACATTAAATACTAGTTTCAGCCATGAGGAAGAAATCGGACGTTATGAATGGTCATCCGCTGATGAACTTGCGCAAATGCCACCTCGAGAAGAAAAAGCAGAAGATGAAGAAGATGAAACAGAACCACCACCTTTTACACCTGAACCTGTTTACAAACGTCTTCAAGCAAAAGATAAAAAACTTTTAACAAAGTATAAAAAACGCCCACGTTTAACAAAACGACGTGCCAATACACAATTCACACAACGCGGAAAACAAATTTCCGATCAATACATGCCCCTCGAACCAAGACTTGGGCAATTTGCACAAAAAGATCTTCTACCGAAATGCTTTGCAGATCTAAAATATAAACCAATTCGAAAAATAACAAATATTCAAGCAGCCCCACTTGTAAATTCAGTAGATTATAATGTTCCATGGGCCAAAGATATAGATCTTGTCAATTTCCTTCATGAAAGTGCAAATGAAGCAACTTTTTTAGAGCAACTTTATAAAGATGTTGAATTAAAAAATAACCGTGTAACATTTTCACCATTTGGGATTCATTATCACATAGGAAAAACGGCTACATTCCCATTAAAACCATTTACTGCCCAAGAAACAAAACTATTTCATTATAGTTTTTCAGACACAAGCTTAGAAGTTTTCAATCAACGTCCAGATGCTTTTGCAATGATTGAAAATCACCCATATCGTGCCGTGCTTCACGAGAGAACAGCACGTCAATTACAAATTGTAAACAACACAAACCATAATGATTTCGACTCATCAGTAAAAGAGTTTTTTCCATTGGAAGATGACGCGAATGGGAAATTTAGCGAAATTAACGATATTGATGTAGACGAATTAGATGATGATTTAGAGGATGATGATTTAGACGATGATGGTTTAAATGACGCTGATTTAGATGACGCTGATTTAGATGATGACGATGATTTAGATGATGATGATGATTTAGATGATGATGATTTCGAGAATACGGACAATGAAATCTTTAGTGAAAATGACGATGTCGAAAATGACACATTAAATGACGACAATTTTACATCTAATAATGAGAAGAGTTTTGAATTAAACCACAAAACAACTACTCCAGACTTAGCTTCAAACGAAGAGTTAAGTAATTTAAGTAAATCTGGCCCACTTTGGTTCCGCGAAGGAACACTCTTTTTAAACCCGAATCAATATGAACCATGGCAAGATCTTGCCTGGAAAGGGATTGTACTTCAACTTTTAATGTATGCCGGAATTGAACTCTGTGTTCGTATTGAATGTCGTGGTATTATCGGTCGAACAGCACCCCATGTAAACGATTTCATTGCGCATATTGATCGAATGCCCGAGGCCATTCGTATCAGTGAATATGTTGGGGAAAAGATGAAAACCCCGCCAGTTAAAAAACTTCTTTTAGCATTCCAAGTACAACGTGGAAAAGAATTATATGGCTATTCAACAGGATTAAAAATTTGGAATACCGGAATTCGACCAAATCTTTCATCGGAACAAGAAAGCAAAATTCTTGTTCAAATGCAAAAATTGAAAACACATTTCGAGAATTTCTTTACAATACAAGAAGAGACAATCACTTCTTTGACATATCAACCACGTAATATTCTCGAGTCGACAAGTCTTAAACAATCAGATTCTAAAGATATTCTCCCACGTTATTCATGCTTTAACAATTTCACAACAGCCGCCCGAAAATATTTAAGTACCGTAACAGAACAAGGTAATACAATTGATTCGGATGTTTTAAAAGAACGCCAAGAACTCTTTAACCGTTTAGGTGGTGAACCAGCACTAATGCAAGCATTACAATATGGAGAAAATTTCCAAAATGAAATGCGACAACTCCCATTATTTTCATTAATTAAACCTGGGACAGAGCGTATGCGCCAACTTCCAAAAGGAATGATTTTACTTGGAGAACCAGGAAATGGGCGTACATATTTTGTTCGTACCTTAGCAACCGCATCACGTTTACCACTTTTAATTACCGAAAGTAACCGTTATTTAAATGAAATGGATGGATTGGTTCGCCTAAAAACTTTATTTAAACGTGCCCGTGAACAAGCTCCAAATATTCTTTTTATCCGTGATTTAGACTTTATGACTCGTCATCGTGAACGTTATCCAATGTTCGGCTCAGTACGTGCAACAACACAACTTTTACTTGCAATGGATGGGTATAGTCGAGGAACTGAAACAATTGCTTCACAACAAGATATTTTTGTAATGGGAAGTATGACAACAACTTCGATGATGGATGATGCCTGTATGCGTTCGGGACGATTTGAATGGGTATTAGATTTCTACTACCCACCGGTAAAAGAACGTCATCAAATGCTTTTACTTCATAGCCAAAAATCTATGATCAATACTCCAATTGATATTGATTGGAATTATTTTAGTGCCATGACAGAAGGATTTAGTTGCCTTGATTTACGTATTCTTGTAAATACTTCATCAGTATATATGATGAAACAAGGCCTTACAAACATCCATACAAAAGAAAGTATGGCTTTTGCATTAGGCTCAATTAATCAAGTACACGATCTTTCACAAACACGATTTGTCGATGCTTCCTCAACTCTTGGGTTTTTTCCAACATTTGCATTCAGTGTGCGTCATAACCAACCAACACAATATGCACCATTTTTTACACAAACAGGACAAATCCCAATGTATAAAAAATTAATGCATGTGTTCCGTAATATGGTGCCAGACGAGACAGAAACACTTAAGGAACGTTGGAACACAACAGCTCAAATTAATAACGTAGAACTTTACACAACACCACCTATTAGTGTTGCCGACGGATTACTTCCTCTTTTAAGTGAAGGGTTATTTATTTATAATGCTCAAAAAACAATGGGACCACCATACCCAGTTGTTACATTTGAAACATACTGTTGCCCATTATTCTTTACAGCAAAAGAAGCTATTGATGTACTGACAAGTCAACATACACTTGAACGTATTACAAAAGAGCATATGTTTATCACAAGTTTTGACCTCTGGCGCCGAACACAACTCCCAACGCCATATCCAATGGGAATCACTTCAGTCAAATCAATTGATATGCGCACCCGTGCAACTTCACTTTTACGTGCACAACGTTTCAGTAAAGAACATTCTCTTATTGGAGGTTTAAACGAAGTTCAATATGAAATGCTTTTCGGAGCACCACCAATTGCAGACAAAATTAAACACCGTCTAAATTTTTTAACGAAAAAACAAAATGAATTTGCTTCACGTGATGCCAATATTTTTGGGACATTTGAAACAAATAATGATCTTTCGTTCAAATGTCGAAAAGAAACAACGGCACGTCGTATTGATCAAGTCGCAATGGAAATTATGACTTTAATGCAAAAAAATTGGCGTTAACGACGAATCAACAACAATTCGCATTTAATTTTATAGTCAGTCCCTAAAGCTTTTTTTATCAGAAAAAGCTTAGGTGTAAAGATTCGGACTTTTTTTTACATATTTTTTTGCAATTCCTCAGTCGAAAGATATAATATAATCGAGCCTCGTACAGATAAATTAAATTTCAATTTTAATGCACGGGCTTTTACAGAAATGTTAAAGGAGTAACCCATATGTCAGGTTCTACAGGAGAGCGTCCTTTTGGTGACATCATTACAAGTATCCGTTACTGGGTGATTCATAGTGTTACAATTCCATCTTTATTTATTGCAGGATGGCTTTTTGTAAGTACTGGATTAGCATACGACGTGTTTGGAACACCGCGTCCAAACGAATACTTTACAGACGAGCGTCAAACGCTTCCTTTAGTGTCAGATCGCTACGGCGCACTTGCACAAATGGAAGAGTTTTAATACTCGCTTAAGTAAATCTAGATAGGAAAACAAACGGGCATTTTTGCTTTTAGTTGAGCATGTATCCAACTGAGCAAAAAAAAACATATGCGCGCCTTTTTGGTGCATATGCTATGTATACGTTATTTATTCGACCTGTTTATCAGGTATATTTTTATTATGTCGATTAAAACATATCCAATTTTTACATTCCGTTGGCTTACAATTCACGCATTAGCTGTACCAGTGGTATTTTTCCTTGGTTCTATTACAGCAATGCAGTTTATTCAACGTTAAGAGGAGAGTTGTATGACAAATCCAAATCCAAACAAGCAAACTGTTGAGTTAAACCGTACAAGTCTTTACTGGGGTTTACTTCTCATTTTTGTGCTTGCGGTTCTTTTTTCAAGCTATATTTTTAACTAAACACATTTGTAGGGGAAAGATCTATGTCAAATACGACAACAGGACGAATTCCATTATGGTTCGTAGGAACAGTAGCTGGACTTGCAGCACTTGGTCTTTTAGCCATTTTCTTTTATGGTTCATATACTGGTCTCGGATCTTCACTTTAAAGATTCAACCAAACTTTATTATATGTAAAAACATATAATACTTTACTTTTATTGGGCTAGCTTAAGAAGCACCCAATGACATCAGGAAACTGAGCACCATTAAGCTTTTGTCCAGCTAAATGCTGGGCTAAATGCTTATTTTAAATTTTGTTATGAACAAACTGGCCAACTGTGAACTCTATTTAACTTTGCTTCTTTTTTTTTATAAAAAAGAAACAGTAAATAGCCAAGCCTGAAAAAGGCATTAATCTTTTTTGAGAGAATTTTTATGAGTAAAGTATATAATTGGTTTAACGAGCGTCTTGAGATTCAAGCAATTGCAGACGATGTAACAAGTAAGTACGTACCGCCACATGTAAATATCTTTTACTGTTTAGGTGGAATTACACTTACGTGTTTCCTTGTACAAGTAGCAACTGGATTTGCAATGACATTCTACTACCGTCCAACGGTAACAGAAGCATTTGCATCCGTACAGTACATTATGACAGAAGTGAACTTCGGATGGCTTATCCGTTCAGTACACCGTTGGTCAGCAAGTATGATGGTATTAATGATGGTTCTTCACGTATTCCGTGTATACCTTACGGGTGGGTTTAAAAAGCCACGTGAGCTTACATGGGTAACTGGGGTAGTTCTTTCAGTAATTACTGTATCATTTGGGGTAACAGGGTATTCACTTCCTTGGGACCAAGTTGGGTACTGGGCTGTAAAGATTGTAACAGGTGTACCTGATGCAATTCCAGTAATTGGATCATTTGTTGTAGAACTTCTTCGTGGAAGTGTAGGAGTTGGACAACCAACACTTACTCGTTTCTACAGTTTACACACATTTGTACTTCCACTTCTTGCGGCAACATTCATGCTTATGCACTTCCTTATGATTCGTAAGCAAGGAATTTCAGGGCCACTTTAAATTGAACAAATATTTATTTGTTTAATTTAAAACAAATTGTTTGCGTAGATTTCACTACGCAAACAAGGAAACATAATCAAAAGAGCTCTAAGAAAGAAGCTTGTATTCTCTACATAAACCAATTACTATGAATTTACAAGAAAGGGTCAGTAACTCAGTGGTAGAGTATTCGGCTTTTAACCGATTAGCCGTGGGTTCGAATCCCACCTGACCCAAAACTATTCCAAATTTCAAAATCTCGGATAAGAAACTATACCAATCATGAAGAAATATGATAGAATCTTAATTACGAGATGACCTCTTTATATTCATCCCGTTTAATCGCTAAATATTCTTTCCTTTTATTACCCGTTTACTATGTCTCACGCAGTAAAAATTTACGATACATGTATCGGATGTACGCAATGTGTACGTGCTTGTCCAACTGATGTACTTGAAATGGTACCTTGGGATGGATGTAAAGCTGGACAAATTGCTTCAGCACCACGTACCGAAGATTGTGTTGGATGTAAGCGCTGTGAAGCTGCTTGCCCAACAGATTTTTTAAGTGTACGTGTCTACCTTGGGTCAGAAACAACACGTAGTATGGGACTTGCATACTAATTTTTCTGTGGTTCATTTATGAACCACGGAAACACCTCTTGATCATATTTGATCATTATATGGCTATGTTTAAAGTTAAACATTGCAATACACTAGCCCGTGAGAGCTTTGAATACATTTCTTTATTTAAAAGAAATCGTATTTTTTTAATTATTAACTATAGTCACAAACTATAGATATTACTTTATTCTTAACGAATTTATTCTTTATTATGACTCCATCAACTAAGACTGAAACAAACCTTGGTCGCATTACACAAATTATTGGACCAGTACTTGACGTTGCATTTGCACCAAACAAAATGCCAAACATCTACAACGCAATCGTTGTAGAAGGGAAAAACGACATTGGGGAAGATTTACGCATTGTAGCAGAAGTACAACAACTCCTTGGTGATAACCTTGTACGTGCTGTATCAATGAGTGCAACTGATGGATTAATGCGTGGTATGACTGTAGTAGATACAGGTGCTGCACTTTCAGTACCAGTAGGTAAAACTACACTTGGACGTATTTTCAACGTTCTTGGAGACCCTGTAGACGAACTTGGGCCATGTAATGCAGAGGGAACACTCCCAATCCACCGTAATGCACCAGCATTTGTAGATCTTGATACTGAGCTCTCAATTTTTGAGACTGGAATTAAGGTTGTAGACCTTCTTGCTCCATACCGTCGTGGAGGAAAAATTGGTCTCTTCGGAGGGGCTGGAGTTGGTAAGACTGTGCTCATCATGGAATTAATCGTGCGACCTGTGCGTACGCTCTTAGCAGCGTAGTAGCAACCACACATAGTGTGGTATTTCATATAGAGGTGGGTATGTACCACATAGTTTTATGGGAAACTATCCTGGGTCCACTTGTCATATTGTCTCAGACGACATTATGGTAAGAAGCATTGGAAGGAAGAAATTCCTGGATTGATCTCTAGATCGAAAGATTTTCGACATAAAGAACAATTTCTCAGTATTCGATATGACAGCTTCATAGGGAAACTAGTAAAAACGGTTGTAGAGGTAATGTCATAACTCGAACCGCATAATAACTACAATCCCAACTTACTTAGGGATCGAAGTCCAAACCATGACGCTTCTTAAGAATTATCTTAAGGATTGAGGACACATAGAAAAGTGTGAAACGGCATTTGATAATACACACGTCTATGTACATCTGATTTCAACGGCGATTAGCGTTGAAAGCCCAAAATAGCCGCAGTTGAGACACGGCGGCAGATATTCGGTCTATTGTAGGGGTCTAAGTCGAACAAAGCAATCTATATAGGAAAAAGGGGTGGGATTCGTATCTAACCAAATAACGGTTCACCCGGAACTTTGGGAGTTAGTCTGAAATTCGATACGAATCTGCAGGACATCTTGCAGAAGTTAATTAATTTGCTTGGAAGGGTGAATTAACAGTATTCAGAAAGCGAGATGGGTAGAATTGATATGATTACAAATGTAAATTTATTGTATTTAAATATGAGCATTAAAGCGTGGAAGGAGATTGACTGGACTCTTGTAGAACGTCGTCTCCGTCGTCTTAAATACCGAATTTATACTGCTAGTCTTAACGGGGAAAAAGATAAAGTACACTTTCTACAAAAGCGTTTGCTGAGTAGCAAGGATGCCAAATTTGCAGCCGTAAGACAAGTTTGCCTTATTAATAGAGGGCGTAAGTCTGCTGGAATTGACGGCAAAAAAGAATTGTCCGCTAAAGAACGTTTCGATTTAGCAAATGATATGAGAATGACCGGCAAGGCGTCTCCGATTCGTCGCGTGTGGATTCCCAAGCCGGGCAAAACAGAAAATCGGCCCCTAGGCATCCCAACATTACATGATCGTGCACTCCAACAGCTAGCTCTTTACGCGTTGGAACCTGAATGGGAAGCGAAATTTGAGCAAAACTCTTATGGGTTTCGCCCAGGTAGATCTTGTCAAGATGCTATTCAGGGAATCTTCATTCACCTGCGCGGAAAATCAAAGTATGTTTTCGACGCTGATATTCGTAAATGTTTTGACCAAATTGACCACACGAAACTGTTAAATAAACTGGACACATTTCCTATCATGCATGACCAAGTCAAGGCGTGGTTGCGTGCGGGAATTATGACAGACTATGCCAACAGTTCAAAGGACGCTATTGCAAATGAAACTGGAACGCCTCAAGGTGGAGTTATCTCACCGATTCTTGCTAATATTGCCCTACACGGACTGGAAACAGCCGTAAAAGATTACTATACAAAACACCTGTTTAGTGGATCCAAACGTTTGGCCATGAGAGACCGTAACAGACAAATTGGAATCATTAGATACGCGGATGACTTTGTAGTTTTACACCCATCCGAAATTGTAATCCGTAAGTGCAAATTGTATATTAGCGAATGGCTCCAAGATCAGGCTGGTCTCAGCATTTCCGAGGAAAAATCGAGCATTAAATCCTCTTTTGAAGGATTTAAGTTCCTCGGATTTCACATTATCACTGTTAAAAAAGGTGATCATGAGAAGTGCAAAATCCATATTCATAGCGAGTCAAGAAAGGCCTTTCTTGCTAAAACTCGCTCAATTTTTCAAGCCAATCGCTCAGCATCTGCCGGCTCTTTAATCCGACTGTTAAATCCAGTTATCGTTGGATGGTGCAATTACTATCGTTATTGCGAATGTGTATCCGACTTTAAACAAGTCGAATATGCCCTGTTCCAGCAATTAAAAACCTGGGTTTTTCGACGCAAATCCGAAGGATTAAGAAGTAAAGCGCAATTGAAACATAAATATTTTCCTGATAACACCAATGTGACATTCAGAGGAACAACGCATAAAGGAGACTGGATCTTTGTTGGAACAACAATCGAAGCCAACCGTTCGGACAAAAGTCCAAAAAAGGTATTCCTTGTTTATCCAAGCTGGGTAAAGTCCGATATATGGGTAAAGATTAATGGAACAGCTACTCCCTACGACCACAACACCCTTTACTGGGCGAAACGGAATGTGAAGTACAGCGGCTTATCCGCCCGTGTATGCAAGTTGGTAGTGAGACAATCACTAACATGCCCTTTATGCAACAATGTATTCTCCAATGATAGCCGCATTGAAGTGGATCATATTAAACCAATTGCAATAGGCGGAACCGACCGCTACGACAACTTACAAGCTGTGCACGATTATTGTCACAAGAGTAAGACGAATAAAGACCTTCAACTAATTCGTGAAGAACGAGCCAGTGGTAAAATTCCAAAACGAAGAAGAAGAAAGTCTTTAAAGAAATGAGCCCAAATCTATTATTAACACCTCTGGAAGTGTAAGATACGTACATGTTTATCCAAAATTCGTATTCTATTATTGAATCTTGGGAGGACTTAACTATGGGCAGCAAACCAAGTAAAGGACTTAACATGGCGAAGTCAGCTTTCGAAAAGCGTAAGAAGGCTCGTCAGAAGCGACAAGAGGAAGGTAACGTACAAGCTCCTGAAACCCTCATTGACTCTGTTGCTGACGCAGCAGCGGAAACAGTAGAGCTTCAGAACACTCTTAGAGAGCAAAATGATGCGAATGTACTTAGTGCAATCACATCAGCGCTCTTTCAGACTGTAATGAGTAACCCACTGGGCAACCTTATGCTCCAGATGCAGCGTGCTCGCGAAATTAAGAAATCGCAGAACGCAAACCGTGCGATTGCTGACAAAGCATCGGACGTAACTGTCTCTGGGGCAGTAGGAACTGCACTATGGTTTACAAAGAAAGTTAGCCGTGTATTTAATCCAGTACTCTGGATTATTAATACCATCGCAGCTCTCTTTGGGTTAGGTAAGAAGCTCCTCCTAATGGGAGAGTTCACTACTAATGGGGTTAAATACTTTGGTATTGGAATCAAAGAGCAGTACAGCTCTGTATTCATCACCATCGTATCAATTTACCTCTACCTTATTGTCTGGCGTGCTTTTAAGACGATTGTGCGCCTCGTAAAGAAGGTCTTTGTAGTAATCTAATTATTCTAGGCAATCTATGCATTGAATAATACAAGTGTTAATATTAAGCCAAACAAGTAATCATAATTAACCTACCGAGAGCCGGATGAAGCGAAAGTTTCACGTCCGGATCGGAAGACGGGGGTACTAGGTAACTAGGCCCCTAGTTTAACAACAATATTGCAAAAGCACACGGTGGAGTTTCAGTATTTGCCGGTGTAGGTGAGCGTACACGTGAAGGAAATGACCTTTACCAAGAAATGTGTGAATCAAAGGTAATCAACCAAGATAACCTTGCGGATTCAAAAGTAGCACTTGTTTACGGACAAATGAACGAGCCTCCAGGAGCACGTATGCGTGTTGGATTAACAGCTCTTACAATGGCGGAATATTTCCGTGATGTAAACAACCAGGATGTACTTCTTTTCGTTGATAACATTTTCCGTTTTGTACAAGCAGGTTCTGAAGTATCAGCACTTTTAGGACGTATGCCATCAGCAGTAGGATACCAACCAACTCTTAGTACAGAGATGGGTGGACTCCAAGAGCGTATTACATCAACAAAAACTGGATCAATTACATCGATTCAAGCAGTATACGTACCAGCTGATGACCTTACTGACCCAGCGCCAGCAACAACATTTGCTCACCTTGATGCAACAACAGTACTTTCACGTAACTTAGCATCAAAAGGAATTTACCCTGCAGTAGATCCACTTGATTCAACATCAACAATGCTTCAGCCATGGATTCTTGGTAATGGGCACTATGATGTAGCACAAGGTGTAAAGAACACTTTACAGCGTTACAAAGAGCTTCAAGATATTATTGCTATTTTAGGACTTGACGAACTTTCAGAAGAAGACCGTTTAGTAGTATCTCGTGCACGTAAAGTAGAGCGTTTCCTTTCACAGCCATTCTTTGTAGCTGAAGTATTTACAGGATCACCTGGTAAGTACGTAAGTCTTGCAGAATCAATCCAAGGATTTACTATGATTCTTGGTGGTGAATTAGATGATCTTCCTGAGCAAGCATTCTACCTTGTTGGGAACATTGACGAAGCTGTAGAAAAAGCAGCTAAGTTATAATCAATTAATATTAAGTTTCAACAAAACTCAAATTAATTAAGTCTTACGAGTCAGTAAAACAAAATTCTGGTCAAGAAAAACTAGTTTATTCAAACTCGAAAACCTTGACCAGAACTCTCTCTTTTGAGTAATTCAAAAGAACTGAAGAAAAACAGAGGTAAAACATGGAAGTTTGTATTGTAAAACCGGATCGAATTTTTTTTAAGGAAGATGCTGAAGAGTTACTCCTTCCAACAAGTACTGGATACATTGGTATCCTTCAAGAACACGCACCACTCGTAACAGGATTAGACAACGGTGTACTTGCACTTCGCCAAGGAACATCATGGAAAATTCTTGCTCTCCTTGGAGGGTTTGGTGTAATTAAAGAGAACCGTGTAAACATTCTCTGTCGTGATATTGAAGATGCAGCTGAAATTGACGTAGATGAAGCAGAACGCCGTGTAGCAGAAGCTCGCACTGGTATGGAAAAAGCTGAATCTCGTAAAATCTATATTGAAAACCAACTTACGTTTGACCGCGAACGCGCACGTATTGAGGCACACACAATGTGGAAAAACTCAGCAGGTGGTGCACCTGTATTTGGTGGATAATCTTGAAATAAAGATTTAGATGTGCGGGCCTATCAAGGCCCGCAACCTGTATATATAAGTCTATAGACATTATTTTAAAAACATGTTTAGGTAATAAAATAAACTATCACCTAAACAATTAAAGATTAAACATTATTATTATCATTTGATGCAACAAGATCAACAAGTCCGTACTCACGCGCTTCACGTGCAGAAAGATACTTATCACGATCAAGATCACGTGCAACAGTCGACGCAGATTGCCCTGTTAAATCTACATAAAGACGACCAATTAATTTACGTAAACGAATAATCTCTTCTTTTTCAAGAACAATTTCAGAAGCCTGCCCTTCCATACCACCTTGTGGTTGGTGAACCATAATTCGGCAATGCGGTAATGCAATACGGCTTCCACGCTCACCACCGGCTAAAATAAAAGAAGCCATAGATGCAGCAAATCCAATACCGATAGTTGTTACAGAAGCATCTACATAATTCATAATATCAAATACTGAAAGACCGGCTGTTACCGATCCTCCAGGAGAATTAATATAAAGAAATAAACGACGGTTTGAATCTTCGGCACTTAAATAAAGCATAATACCATTCAATTGGTTTGCGAGCTCATCATCAAGAGCAGAACCAAGGAATAATACACGCTCACGATATAAACGATTATATAAATCAACCCATTGTGGGACTGCTTCACCGGGTAAACGATAAGCAACTTTAGGGACTCCAATTGGCATAAAAAAAAGAAATAATTATATATAGTATATATCTAATAAATGGCAATTAAATGCCTCGATACTAAATAAATATCTTATCAAATAAAAGTTTCTAGACAAAGCATAAAAAGGTCCCTATAATAGAATTATAGTTTTTATCTACACACATACTTTTATGGCAGTACCAAAACGACGAATGTCACGAGCAAAATCCGCAATGCGTAAGTCTCATTGGCAACGCAAAGCAATTGATGCAGCACGTAATGCTTTATCATTAGGTAAGTCGTTAACAACACGTAACGCAAAAGGATTCTATTACCCGCCATCACCTGTTGCGGGAGTATTAAACGAAAATGTACAAGGTTTTGGAAATTCAACAGAAACAGAAGAATAACAAACCATGGTTGTAGGTTTTAACCTACAACCAAAAAACATGGGCATTCCATGAAAATATAAGATATAGACTGACGAACTGAGACGTGTTACTGTATAATAAAAACAAACGCAAAAAGTAGATTTTGCAATCTCTATCGTTCGGTATGTCTATCTTAACTACAAGTAAAATATCAACGTATATCAAACATAAGGACAGCAAATAACAAACTATGCAAAATTCTTTCAGCTTAGGGTTACTCCATGGAGCACTCTATGGAATTACCCCACTCACTCCATGGTTTATTGGACTCAAACGTTATGTATTTGAAGGACAAGCAAAAGGTCTTTTAACTTTTGCTGGTCTTTTCCTTGGACAAGTCGGTCTTTTACTTGTCGCTTTTTTTGGTGGAACAGAACTTCTTTGGATTTGGTACTACCTTGAACCAGTACTTATGCTTTGCGGTATGCTTGCAGTCGTAAATGCAATGTTTCTTTGTTGGAAACCATGTGAACTTCCAACACAACTTACAAGTCGTAAAGAAGCAGGCCTCTATCTTTTAACCGGAGTGTTTTTTGCACTTTGTAACCCGAATGGTCTTATGTTCGGGGATTCTCTTCTTACAACACTCCCAGAAAATAATTTTGCTTATCTTGGAGGATTTGTTCTTTTATATACAAGTCTCTCGTTTGGGCTTGTGTATATTACATGTTTATCCCCACTTGGCCAAAAAGCATTTGGAGCATGGTCAATTGAACGCATGCTTAACTTTACAGAACCATCACTTGATTTTTTCGCAATTCGACTCCGAAATGTGCAAATTGTAAGTATTGCAACACTCTTTGTTCTTTTCCTTCAATTTTTTGAATTGTTCCCAGATTCATTTACAACATACTATGTTGATACAATGTTTGGTGCAACACCTGCAAAAGGCATTATGCCTAAGCGTGATTTACATTGGATTGAATCTTCTGAAGAATCTACCGATGAAGATGGTTTAGAAGGTGAAAATACGACGGTAAAAGTTTGGAAACTTCAAAGTAAAGCAAATATGAATCGAGCATTTGAAACAGATCCAAGACTTCCATTAGATGAAGCAAGTCCATGGAACACTGTTTACAAATATAATTCATTAAATGAACGACTTGAACGTAATGAAATTTCAAACGAACGAAAAGAACTTGAAGTAGAATATTATGAAGAAGGTGGTTTAGATACATATTTAAATAAGTGGCTTCACCATCCAAAACTTCGTTTAATGTTTAAACCTGATTGGGATACACGCGAAGACATGAAAGCAAGTTGGCTTCAGCAATTAACAGAAATTCGTTTTCAAATGGATGATATTCTTCGTATGCAATATGCGACACAGTATAATGAAGCACGCCCACATCTTCCATTTAATATTGATTATGAGTTTGATTATGATTTTGATGCCGAAAAGCTTGCAAAAGATGATATGGGCATTACCGAAGAAGTTGTACTTGATTTAAAGAATCTTAAGACTAATCCAGATGTACAAGCAAGTGGATTCTTCAACCAGACTTACGAAATGGTTCACCGTGGGGGTGAATTCATGGACTTTTCAATTGTAAAACTCCAGAATTTACCACAAGAAGTTAGTTTCCCGTGGGATTATCCAGTGGTACATGCACCTAATGTGCCTGAAATTTCAGCTGGTATTCAAGAAGCGGATGAGACAGATGTGGCTCGTCGAAATGATGTTCAAAATAAAAATGTTTGGTTTTTAGACCCAATTGCTTTAAATACACGCTTCTTAGCGAATGATCCATTACCTGCTACACACGACCGTTGGGTAGGGTCGGATATGCTCGAATTACGTGCACCAAATACAACACGTCGTTGGTGGCTTGGGGATGATCTTGCAACTGAAGAAGATGTGAACTTTCCAATTCCCTCGGCTCGTGAAACCCTTATGGGGAAAGGCGGTCTCCGTCGATAATGTTTGATTTTCCTGTCTTGGTGTTTTCCTGAAAAAATGGATAAATTCCGCTATACTAATCATATAGCGGGATAGAGCAGTCTGGTAGCTTGTAAGGCTCATAATCTTAAGGTCACAGGTTCAAATCCTGTTCCCGCCATTACATTGACATTTCGATTAACAAAATTGCACATAGGTATTACAGTTGAAACATAAAGTGGTTGCAAGATAAATATCTTGAGGAAAGTCCGAACTCTCACGATAATGTACCATAACGTGATAAGTTCACGTACAGAAATGGGAGGAAAGTGCCACAGAAATTAAACTTGCTTCTTTTGATAAAGGAGTGGAGGTGTAATAATGGTTTATTTGTAAAAATAAATTTTGGTAGACCCTTATGGAGAGCAAAAGGTAAATTATCTTGATCACATTTCTTGAGATAATGAACTTGCTAGAAAATTCCAAATATGGAATTTCCAGATAAATAACCACGTAAACAGAATTCGGCTTATTTATGTTTCCTCTACTTAGGTGCATTTTGGGAGTGTAATGTAAGAAAAAATTTTTAGAAGCTCTAGACAAATCCATATCTTTTGATATGATATACATAAGCGGGTATAACTCAATGGTAGAGTGCCATCCTTCCAAGTTGGACGTTGCGTGTTCGAATCACGTTACCCGCTAAAAATACAAAATTCTCTTAAAGTGTATAGACAGAGTCTCTGAGATTTGATATCCTCATATACAAGTGTCTGGCGGGCGTAGCCAAGTGGTAAGGCAATGGACTGTGACTCCATCACTCGCGGGTTCGATCCCCGTCGTTCGCCCGGAGAATGATGTGATCTTCCACGTCTCTTGACGTGTGTGGCGTTTCAAACTCAATAATTGAATTCAAATGAGGCCTGTTATGAAAGTTCGTTCATCTGTAAAAAAAATGTGTCCTAAATGTCGTGTAATTCGACGTCATGGGCGAGTAATGGTAATTTGTGTAAATCCAAAACACAAACAACGTCAAGGCTAATTCATTTTACCTTGATTGCCCCAATTCTTTATTTTGGGGCATTTAATCAGTTGCATGAAACGGATCTTATCATGTATACTGTGTATAATAAAACAAGGGGCTATAGCTCAGTTGGTAGAGCGCTTCGTTTACACCGAAGATGTCAGCGGTTCGAGTCCGTTTAGCCCCATCTAAAAAATTACTTGAAAAATATGTATTCTGTTTTGGCATCCTCTTTGAACTTATGCTATACTTTCGTATAGAAAGTCAATTAACTAATATTAGAATATTAAAAGAGGTAGCTTATGGGATTACCATGGTACCGTGTACACACGGTTGTATTAAATGACCCGGGTCGCTTAATTGCAGTGCACCTTATGCACACTGCACTTGTAGCTGGTTGGGCTGGTTCAATGGCTTTATATGAATTAGCTATTTTTGATCCATCAGATCCTGTTCTTAACCCAATGTGGCGTCAAGGAATGTTTGTACTTCCTTTCATGACTCGCCTTGGAGTAACAAACTCATGGGGTGGATGGAGCATTAGTGGAGAAAGTGTAAGCAATCCTGGACTTTGGAGTTATGAAGGAGTAGCGGCATCGCACATTATTCTTTCAGGACTTTGTTTCCTTGCTGCTATTTGGCACTGGGTATTCTGGGATCTTGAACTTTTCCGTGATCCACGAACACAACAGCCAGCATTAGACCTTCCAAAAATTTTTGGAATTCACCTTTTCCTTTCAGGGGTACTTTGTTTTGGTTTCGGAGCTTTCCACGTAACAGGTCTTTATGGTCCTGGTATTTGGGTATCTGATCCATACGGACTTACTGGAGGTGTTGAGCCAGTTGCACCGTCATGGGGAGCTGAAGGATTTGATCCTTACAACCCAGGTGGTATTGCATCGCACCACATCGCAGCGGGAATCGTTGGGATTTGTGCAGGACTTTTCCACCTTAGTGTTCGCCCACCACAACGTCTTTATAAGGCGTTACGTATGGGTAACGTAGAAACAGTACTTTCAAGTAGTATTGCAGCTGTATTCTGGGCAGCATTTGTTGTAGGTGGAACTATGTGGTACGGATGTGCTGCTACACCAATTGAACTTTTTGGTCCAACACGTTACCAGTGGGATCAAGGATTCTTCCAACAAGAAATTGAAAAGCGTGTACAGAAGAGTGTTTCTGGTGGTGCTTCACTCTCAGACGCATGGTCAGCAATTCCTGAAAAACTTGCATTCTATGATTACATTGGAAATAACCCAGCGAAAGGTGGACTTTTCCGTTCAGGACCAATGGATAATGGTGATGGAATTGCAGCAGGTTGGTTAGGACACGCAGTGTTCACAGATAAGCAAGGGCGTGAGCTTTTCGTACGTCGTATGCCAACTTTCTTTGAAACATTCCCTGTAATTCTTATTGATAGTGATGGTATTGTACGTGCTGACGTACCATTCCGTCGTGCAGAATCAAAGTACAGTATTGAGCAAGTAGGTGTAAGTGTAACATTCTACGGTGGGGAACTTGATGGATTAAGTTTTACTGATCCAGCAACAGTGAAGAAATATGCACGTCGTGCACAACTTGGAGAAGTTTTCGAGTTTGACCGTGCAACTCTTCAATCTGATGGAGTTTTCCGTAGTAGTCCACGTGCGTGGTTTACATTTGCTCACGTAACTTTTGCTCTCCTTTTCTTCTTCGGGCACATTTGGCACGGGGCTCGTACAATCTTCCGAGATGTATTTGCTGGTATTGATCCAGACTTAGATGAGCAGGTAGAATTTGGTGCATTCGCTAAGCTTGGTGATGTAACAACTCGACGTCAAACTGTATAATTACGAGGTAAAATATTATGGAAGCTATTGTTTATACTTTCTTACTTGTTGGGTGTCTTGGGATTCTTTTCTTTGCAATTTTTTTCCGTGAACCGCCACGTATTGCAAAGTAAGGTTTTTTCAAGAAGCTTATCTTTCTAAGCTTGAATTCTTTATAGTTACATATAGAGACAATTATGGGCTGCCTTATTTTTTTAAGGTAGCCCATAGTACGTACTCTCTTTTTTTATAATATATATATATATAAATATAGTCGACCGGGGATTAATGATTCATTAATCATAATTGGAATAGACGCAAGGTCGTAAAAAGCTACTCCCTAAATAACATAAGTGTTTATTTAGCCACTACATTTAATTATTAAGCTCATGATGCAGGTGATTCGAACAATCTCATTAATTCTCTGGCAAAAACTACTACCTTTTTTCCATTTTTTATGTGCATTTTTCCGTGATTTGGTTTTTGGCCTTATCTTTCTTACCGTGCTTACCATTCTAATGTATGGTTGTTGTATTAAAGCTGGATAAAAAATAAGGTTTTATTGATGTAAAAATTTGTGTTCTTTTTGTTTTTGATTTGATGTTTATGTTTTGTGAAAGAGGCAGACCTCATGTGCTTTTATGAGTGCCAGCTATACTCGTATATGGAAGCATTAGTTTTTCTAATCTTCTCAAACACATCAAGGAGAGTTTGATCCTGGCTCAGAAGGAACGCTGGCAGCGTGCATAACACATGCAAGTCGAACGATGAAGCATTCTTCGGAATGTGGAAGAGTGGCGAACGGGTGAGGAACACGTAAGAATCTGCCCCTCGGTCGGGGACAACTCTTGGAAACGAGAGCTAATACCCGATACGCTGTGGAGTGAAAGAATTTCGCCGAGGGATGATCTTGCGTCTGATTAGCTAGTTGGTGTGGTAATGGCACACCAAGGCGACGATCAGTAGCTGGTCTGAGAGGATGGACAGCCACATTGGAACTGAGACACGGTCCAAACTCCTACGGGAGGCAGCAGTGGGGAATTTTCCGCAATGGACGCAAGTCTGACGGAGCGACGCTGCGTGAAGGATGACGGCCCGCGGGTTGTAAACTTCTTTTCTCGAAGAAGAAACAAATGACGGTATTCGAGGAATAAGCATCGGCTAACTCCGTGCCAGCAGCCGCGGTAAGACGGAGGATGCAAGTGTTATTCGGAATGATTGGGCGTAAAGAGTCTGTAGGCCGTATAGAAAGTCTTTTGTTAAATGCCTCGGCTCAACCGAGATCCAGCAAAGGAAACTTCTATACTTGAGGGAAGTAGAGGTACAGGGAATTCCCGGTGGAGCGGTGAAATGCGTAGATATCGGGAGGAACACCAATATGGCGAAGGCACTGTACTGGGCTTTTCCTGACGCTGAGAGACGAAAGCTAAAGGAGTGATTAGGATTAGATACCCTAGTAATTTTAGCCGTAAACGATGGAAACTCACTGCCGAGCGAAATACAACGAGCGGTGGTCAAGCTAACGCGTGAAGTTTCCCGCCTGGGGATTACGCTTGCAAAAGTGAAACTCAAAGGAATTGACGGGGACCCGCACAAGCGGTGGAGTATGTGGTTTAATTCGATGCAACACGAAGAACCTTACCAGGGTTTGAAATCATTTCAAAACTCCTTGAAAGAGGAGCCTCCTTCGGGATGAAATGACAGGTGGTGCATGGCTGTCGTCAGCTCGTGTTGTGAAATGTCGAGTTAAGTCTCGTAACGAGCGCAACCCATGTCTCTTGTTGCTCACTGAGTGCTTAAGAGAGACTGCCGACCAACATCGGAGGAAGGTGTGGATGATGTCAAGTCAGCATGCCCCTTACATCCTGGGCTACACACGTACTACAATGGTAAGGACAATGAGCTGCGATCCTGCGAAGGCTAGCCAATCTCAAAAACCTTATCTCAGTTCGGATTGCACTCTGCAACTCGAGTGCATGAAGGTGGAATCGCTAGTAATCGCTGGTCAGCTATACAGCGGTGAATACGTTCCCGGGTCTTGTACACACTGCCCGTCACACCATGGAAGTCGACTCTTCCCTAAGTCGTTACTCGAACCCATTGGGACGAGGATGCCGAAGGCAGGGTTGGTGACTGGGGTGAAGTCGTAACAAGGTAGCCGTACTGGAAGGTGTGGCTGGAATACCTCCTTTTTAAAGATGAATTAAGCGCGCATTTTTCAACCGAGTTGGCTTGCCACTACAATATGAAAAATGCACCACGCTACGGGCTATTAGCTCAGGTGGTTAGAGCGCACCCCTGATAAGGGTGAGGTCTCTGGTTCAAGTCCAGAATAGCCCATGGCACGGGGGTATAGCTCAGTTGGTAGAGCGCTGCCTTTGCAAGGCAGACGCCAGCGGTTCGAGTCCGCTTACCTCCAGCCAAGCCTAAGTAAATGACTTAGGCATATCAGAATTGCGGTTATTTCAATACACAAAACAAAATCAATCAATAAAGGGCATATGGTGGAGACCTAGGGACCTAGAGCCGATGAAGGGCGTGACAACCGACGATATGCCTCGGGGAGCAGGACGTATGCACTGATCCGAGGATTCCCGAATGGGGCAACCCAATGCATTCCTTCTTGAATTCATAGAGAAGAGAAAGACAACTTGGTGAACTGAAACATCTTAGTAGCCAAAGGAAAAGAAAGCAAAAGCGATTCCCAAAGTAGCGGCGAGCGGAATGGGAACAGCCTAAAAGGACTTAACAGTAATGTAAAGACCAGGTCATGGGACCAAACATATGGCATTGTATGGCATGAGAAACGAAACAGCTGAAACCTGTACCATAGATGGTGAAAGTCCAGTCGTTGAATCACTACCAACTCCAGCCGTTTGGCTCCCGAGTAGTATGGGACACGTGAAATCCCGTATGAATTTGCGAGGACCACCTCGTAAGGCTAAATACTCCTAGGTCACCGATAGCGAATAGTACCGCGAGGGAAAGGTGAAAAGAACCCCTTTACGGGGAGTGAAATAGAACATGAAACCGTATGCTTACAATTTGTGGGAGGATGAACACATCTGACCGCATGCCTGTTGAAGAATGAGCTGGCGACTTAGAAGAAGTGGCAGGTTAAGATTTTCCATCGAAGCCAAAGCGAAAGCATGTCTGATAAGGGCTCTCGTCCCTTCTTCTAGACCCGAACCCAGGTGATCTAACCATGACCAGAATGAAGCTTTGGTGATACGAAGTGGAGGTTCGAACCGACCGATGTTGAAAAATCGACGGATGAGTTGTGGTTAGGGGTGAAATGCCAATCGAACTTGGAGCTAGCTGGTTCTCCTCGAAATGCGTTGAGGCGCAGCGGTTGATTATGGACTTCTAGGGGGTAAAGCGCTGTCTCGGTGCGGGCTGCGAAAGCGGTACCAATCTGTTGCAAACTCGGAATACCTAGAATGTTTTCAATCAGCCAGTGAGACTGCGGGGGATAAGCTCCGTAGTCAAAAGGGAAACAGCCCAGACCACCAGCTAAGGCTCCTAAATAAAAGCTAAGTGGCAAAGGAGGTGAAAGTGCAGTGACAATCAGGAGGTTTGCCTAGAAGCAGCCACCCTCTAAGGAGTGCGTAATAGCTCACTGATCAAGCGCTTTTGCGCCGAAAATGACCGGAACTAAGTTTTTTGCCGAAGCTGTGGCTACATCACACAGATGATGTAGGGTAGAGGAGCGTTCCGCCCAGGGGGAAGCCAAGCGCGTAAGCCGCGGTGGACAGGGCGGAAGTGAGAATGTCAGCTTGAGTAACGCAAACATTGGTGAGAATCCAGTGCCCCGAAAACTCAAGGGTTCCTGCGCAAGGCTCGTCCGCGCAGGGTCAGTCAGGACCTAAGGTGAGGCCGAAAGGCGTAATTGATGGCAAGAAGGTTTATATTCCTTCACTAGTCTAGGCTTAGTCCTGAGGGACGAACAAATAACACTCGGCACAATGGCCTTCCTTGGCAGGAAGGAACAACCCATTGTTGTTTGATGGTATTTTTTCCAAGAAAAGCTCATTCGACTTTGAGTCTAGACTACCTGTACCGTAAACCGACACAGGTGAGTGGGTTGAATAAACTAAGGGGAGCGAGATAACTCTCTCTAAGGAACTCGGCAAATTGGCTCTGTACCTTCGGAAGAAAGAGTGCCCCTCAGGGGGCCGCAGTGAAGAGATCCAGGCGACTGTTTACCAAAAACACAGGTCTCCGCAAAGTCGTAAGACGACGTATGGGGGCTGACACCTGCCCAGTGCCAGAAGGTTAAAGAAGTTGGTCAATCTTTGATGAAGCTAACGACTGAAGCCCTGGTGAACGGCGGCAGTAACTATAACTGTCCTAAGGTAGCGAAATTCCTTGTCGGGTAAGTTCCGACCCGCACGAAAGGTGTAACGATCTGGATACTGTCTCAGAGAGAGACTCGGTGAAATAAAACTATCTGTGAAGATGCGGATTACCTGCACACGGACAGAAAGACCCTATGAAGCTTTACTGTAACCTGGAATTGCTCTCAAGCTTATTTTGCGCAGCTTAGGTGGGAGGCTATGAACCTTTTCTTCTGGGAAGAGGGGAGCCATCAGTGAGATACCACTCTTGGTAAGCTAGAGCGCTCAGTCTTCACCGTCATCCGGTAAGACGACAGTTTCAGGCGGGCAGTTTGACTGGGGCAGTCACCTCCCAAAAGGTAATGGAGGTGTGCAAAGGTTCCCTCAGGCTGGACGGAAATCAGCCATAGAGTGTAAAAGCATAAGGGAGCTTGACTGCGAGACTGACATGTCAAGCAGAGACGAAAGTCGGCTTTAGTGATCCGACGGTGCTGTGTGGAAAGGCCGTCGCTCAACGGATAAAAGTTACTCTAGGGATAACAGGCTAATCTCCCCCAAGAGTTCACATCGACGGGGAGGTTTGGCACCTCGATGTCGGCTCGTCGCATCCTGGAGCGGAAGTACGTTCCAAGGGTTGGGCTGTTCGCCCATAGAAAGCGGCACGCGAGCTGGGTTCAGAACGTCGTGAGACAGTTTGGTCCATATCCTGTGTAGGCGTTTAGAGCATTGAAAGGATCTCCCCTTTGTACGAGAGGACCAGGTGGGGACAGACCGCTAGTGTACCAGTTATCCCGCCAGGGGTAAACGCTGGGTAGCTATGTCTGGAGTAAATAACTGCTGAAAGCATATAAGTAGGAAGTTCACCTTAAGATGAGTGCTCTTTTGTCTCAACCGTTCAGTTTTACTGGCAAATGAAAGACAAGGAAGGTCACGGCAAGACGAGCCGTTTGATAGGCATGAAGTAGAAGTGCAGTAATGCATTCTGAAGCTGACATGTGCTAATAGACCGAGGGATTTGATTTTGTATACCATAAGCAAGACTTGCTAGAATTTTCTAGGAAGCGATCGAGCTACTTTGTATCACAGAGTAGTTCTTTTTCTTGGTGTCTTCGTCGAGGTCGAGACACAGCATCCCTTTCCGAACTGCGTGGTGAAAGGCCTTTGAGATAACGATAGGATACGGGTAGCTGTATCTGAAAACATATCGATGCCAAGAAATATTCAATTAGAATGTTTGTTCTAAGATGGAGCTTTATGCTCCATCATAAATTCATAACTTTATAGACTTTTAAACAGAACTTTTTATAAAACGTACGTTTTAATTCATTTGTTTTCACCAGCAATTTCAAACACACTTTAAATAAATTAGATTAATCTATATGATTGTTATAAAACGTCTACATTCAAACTCTGTGTTAGTCTTTTTAGAAGACCCAGTTTCCCTGTATTTTCATTTTTTTTGTACCATTTGATTTACTCACTATGGTATACTAAAAAGTAACAGGTCTAAAACATTTTAGATTGTGTAACTCTTTATAACTATTTATTTCTTCTTTATTATGACTGCAACTTTAGAGCGTCGCGAAAGCGCAACAGTATGGGGACGTTTTTGTTCATGGATTACTTCAACTGAGAACCGTCTTTACATCGGTTGGTTCGGAGTATTAATGATCCCTACTTTACTTACAGCAACTTCAGTATTCATCGTAGCATTTATTGCTGCTCCTCCTGTAGATATCGATGGTATCCGTGAGCCAGTTTCTGGATCACTTATGTACGGAAACAACATCATTTCTGGTGCTGTAATTCCTACATCAAACGCTATCGGTCTTCACTTCTACCCAATCTGGGAAGCAGCTTCTCTTGATGAGTGGCTTTACAACGGTGGTCCTTACCAGCTTATCGTTTGTCACTTCTTCATCGGAATTTGTTCTTACATGGGTCGTGAGTGGGAGCTTTCTTTCCGTTTAGGAATGCGTCCTTGGATCGCAGTAGCTTACTCTGCTCCAGTAGCAGCAGCAGCAGCTGTATTCATCGTATACCCAATCGGTCAGGGTTCTTTCTCTGATGGAATGCCTCTTGGTATTTCTGGTACTTTCAACTTCATGATCGTATTCCAGGCTGAGCACAACATCCTTATGCACCCATTCCACATGCTTGGTGTTGCTGGTGTTTTCGGTGGTTCACTTTTCTCTGCTATGCACGGTTCACTCGTAACTTCATCTCTCATCCGTGAGACTACTGAGAACGAGTCTGCAAACGCTGGATACAAGTTCGGACAAGAAGAAGAGACTTACAACATCGTAGCTGCACACGGTTACTTCGGACGTCTTATCTTCCAATACGCTTCATTCAACAACTCACGTTCACTCCACTTCTTCCTCGCAATCTGGCCAGTAATGGGAATCTGGTTCACAGCTATGGGTATTTCAACTATGGCTTTCAACCTTAACGGATTCAACTTCAACCAGTCTGTAGTAGATTCAAACGGACGTGTAATTAACACATGGGCTGATATCGTAAACCGTGCTAACCTCGGTATGGAAGTAATGCACGAGC
>JACLAA010006363.1_pt1 | contig 25163 bp, 19 predicted proteins | sample 8027891 | NCBI WGS metagenome assembly JACLAA01 (sample SAMN15724900, study PRJNA655200) | protist metagenome | isolation source: fluorescence activated cell sorting (FACS) single amplified genomes of... | place: Spain: Blaines Bay Microbial Observatory, Mediterranean Sea | collected 2016-01-19 | reverse complement strand
TCGTACTAGAGTAGTAGTAGTAGTAGCAATGCGAGAGTTAGTTTTTAATTGTTCTTCAGATACTGCCACTTTAGAGAACGACGAGATTTTTGGATACTTCAATATTTTCTGCGCACTCGATCAAAATTTTATCAAATGTCTGTCAAAGCAACAAATCCCCCATACTAAAAATAAGGGTGATGATGGAGGAGGAAAACAACAACAGCGAGAGGAAGAGGACGAAGAAGAAGGAGAAGAAGAACAAGAGGAAGAAGACTTGTTGTGACGATGACGAAAACATTAATAATGGGGGTTTCAAGAAGAATAAGAGTTCTTCTTTGTCTCCTCCTCCTCCAACATTTGCGTTTAAAGAGCAACTGTCGTGCAGCAACTTTGTGTTGAACAAAAAATGCGAAGCGTGCGTACGAAAAGTTGAGAAGATGAGGCGCGAATGTTGTTTAGATGGTGAGGAGGATGTGAAGAAGAGTAGTAGTAGTAAAATCGTTTTGAAACGACCGGAGGAGTGCGAACGATTTAAGAGGTATCATCACCACCAAGAAGAAGAAGAAGAACAAAATGCGAGAAACAAAAAACAATCAGTCGTTGGCTTGTACGCGAAAGGCGACCGGATCTTAACCGTCGGCGACGGAGATTTAACGTTTTCTTTGAGCTTGGCGAAACGATTAAAAAAGGTAAAGTTGATCGCGACGACGCACGAGACGAGGGCGAGCTTGGAGAAAGCGTACGGGAAAGACGCGATAAAGGCGACGTTGGCTGAGTTGGCGATTTGCGGCGAGGACGTTTTGGTGTTGCACGGGGTGGACGCGGCGAAATTGAAAGAGAGCTTGATGGATGCCGCCGCCGTCGCCGCAAGTAATAAGAGAGATGTTCTCGAGCGAGTCGAAAAGTGCATAGATGAAGGTTTCGATAAAATCGTCTGGAATTTCCCGTGCGTCTCGAGAGAAGAGGACACCGGCGAGGCGAAAGACGGCGCGCGAGAAGGCGCGGATGGTAGAAACCCAGCCGACGTGGAGCTGAATAGGAATTTGACACTAACGTTCATCGCGAACGCCGCCGTCATGTTAAAAAAGAAAAAATCGAAGAAGAAAAGAGGCGCGGGCGAAGTACACGTGACGCATAAAGTCGGCATGCACCCGTCCTCCTGGAACGTTCCCGAATTGAAAACAACCACGACAACATCTTCTTCTTCGCGGCCCCGGGGAGTCATTCGAGCCATCGCTTCCGTCTTCTTCGACCGAATGGTCTATCTCCCGTACAAGCCTCGCAAAGCGTTGGTCGCCAAAAGCTTCTCCATCGCCGACGCCAAGACGTTCATCTTTTGCGTATTCGAAGAAGAAGAAGAACAGCAATTTTCTCTCAACGCGTGGATGAGACAGAGGAAAGATGTCCTCGAAAAGCTTACTCCGTAGTAGTAGTAGTAGTAGTAGTAGTAGTACCCAGTAGTAGTAGTACAAGTAGTATATACGTGTGGCATACCCTGATGAAGTAGTACATACAGCAGCCGCTTACCACTTTTTTTAAACCACGAAAAGTGGTAAACGTACAAACAGTAGTAAGTTCGTCGTAACACGAAAAAAATTTCATGAGCAATTATTCTCTTCTCACTTTTATCCCCAAACACTAAAAAGAACAAACGCGGCCGGCGTGTTGTGTTTGTGCTTACGCACATAAACAGGAAAATTTTCGTCCGTCCTTCAATTTCCTCTGCGCGCCGTTTTCCGGACCAACAAGATGGGCAACGCTTCTTCTTTTAACGCCGCGGGGGATTCCTCTCGAGAGGAAAAGCAAAAATCTATGCTCGAATCGATACGCGAGATGAATGCGAACGAAACCGGTTTCGACGCCGTCATCGTCTGTTGCTCGACCGAACACCAAGCGACGTACTGGGGAGAACGGTTGGTGCAAACTCGAGGGTCGGCGTGTAAGAAAGACGCGTTAGTCTACGCCGTGTGCGAGGACTGGACGAACAAAGACGGCGCCGGGAACGGATTGGGCACTCTCTATGCGTACGCGAAAGCGAAAAAGTTGGCGGAGGCGAAAGACGCGAAGGATTTGGATTTGATTTTAAGCAACGGTGGGTCGATCGGTTTGTACCACACGGCCGGGAAAGGGACCAGGTTAGCGCCGTTACCCGGGGCGGAGAATAACAACAAACCTGGGGTCAAGTTACCCGCGGTGGTGGAAGTCGCCGGGGAAGCGAGAAACTTGACCATCCTCGAGGCGGTGGTGAGACAGACGAACAGGTACGCCAAAGAGCGACCGGGAAGAGTCTCCGTGTTTTGGGGCGACCAGATTTTCATTCCATCCGCAGGGCACAACAAATCTGGCGAACACCACGCGGATATTTTAGCCGTCATGGGCCCAATGCCGAACGAAACAGAGTGGAACGAGAAAGGTTTCTCCAACTACGGGTTAATCGCGGTGAACGGCGAGAACGAGGCGACGCAGGTTGAAAAAGTCAGCCACGCGACCGCGTCGGAGCTGTTGAAATCGTTCGGATCGGTGAAACAAGTCGGTCCGAGTTTAGGATCGTTTTCGTTGGGCCACGAAATGTTAAGTTTGATGTTGAGCGAGTTCGAGAAGGAGTTGGCGGGGAAAACCGCCAAGTTTGATTCCGATCCGCACTTTTGGATGCCGTTGACGATGACGAAAGAAAATTACGCGAAGATTATGCAAACGAAAGAGGAGACGCGAGAGCAAGCGGAATCGCACCACGACCGCATGACGAAGTTCAAACAAGCTTTGTTGGAGCAGTTTCCGGAGAAGAAGTTGTTCGGCGCGGTGGACGTCGGCCAAGGCTCGTATTGGTGGGATTACGGCTTGTTGAAGTTGTACAGAAAGAACAACTTGATGGTGACTGGAGACGATGCCGAAGCAGAGGCGTTGAGATTGTATTTGAACATCCCGAGTCGCGACGTGAAGTTGGCAAACTTTCAAGCCTCTATCGACGACGAATCGAACAAGTCAGTCATCGTCGCGTCCACGGCGAAGAGCGGGTCGGTAAAATCCTCCGTCGTGAGTAACGTCAACTGCGGCGACATTCAGGTCGAGAACTGCTTATTGGTCAACGTCACCGCGAAAAAAATCAGAGCCTCGAACGCAATCATATATAACGTCGTCGACGAGAGCGACGACGGGTTGATTTTACCGGACGGCCAAGTGTACACGAACGTGTTCATGCCCAAGTCCAAGGAGAAGTTGACGATGACGAGTACGATATCGCAGTGCGGCGGCAAAGTGTTCAAGATTAAAATGGCCACCAACCCGCACTCGTTCAACGACGTCTACGCGATGAATGGTGAGACCGATGTCAGAGAAGCGTACGCGATGGGTGACAAAGCACACGCGGATTGCAAGAAGAAAATTTAATGTTTGTTTGTTTGTTTAATATCGTCTCGACGAGTTTTTTAATTACTACGAGTACACTTTTTTGTTTCTTTGCTTACACGCTAATGTTACAGTATGTTGCCGCGCGGCGCCGCGCTATCTATAGCCAAAATTCTTTAAGTTTCGTTGTACAGTTTGATATCGCTCGCTAATTTTCCTCTCGCTCTGATTGGAATGAACCCTTCTTCGTCTGCTTCAAATTCCATTCTACTCACCCCTGGGTCTGACTTTAATCTGAGCACGCCTTCGTCCGCGTCGACGGTCATCTCACCTTGGTTCATTAAAACCGCTAAACCGGCAAAAATGACGTTCGATTTTTCCTCGAGGACGCCGTCCCAAGGCACTTTGAGCGGCAGACAAAGAAACAAACACTTCCTCGTGCACGTGCGAATGGACGACCCGATGGCGACGGAGCTTTTGTTTCCTTTCACGTCTGTAAAAGTCATCGCGGCTTGAAACGCGCCATCTCGAAAGGCTGAATTTTCGTATAAATCTTGAGACACTAACAATCCGGTCGTCCCGCTATCGAAAATGACGTACGTCTTTTCGTTCTTGTTTTTAAATTTATGTTTTTCCCCGTTGATGTACAAATCGTCCAACAGAACCGCGTAGTGATACACCGGTGATCCGAGTGGTCGTAAATCAATCATCGCTAAAACGTTCGCATCGTTTCTTCTATCGATTAAATTCTTCCTTGAGAGCGTGAGCGTTTCGTTCATAAAATTCATGGAAAAAGAGCTCACATCGGTTTGTTCTAAAAACGTCGGCCGAATCCAGTCTTGTCGGTATTTAGTCAATCCAACGAACGACGCATTTGCGCCGTTTATAGACCCGCCCACGTTTGCCATGGAGCCGGTGACGACGCCTAAAACCATCTCCCGTAAATTCCAATCGCGCGAACGCGAACGCGAATCATCGTTAAAACCGGTCGTGAACCGCAAATCACCCAAGCACCACACGGTGCTCGAATCCACTTGTAACCCGTACACTTCGTACGTCTCCCCGTACGGGCTCGGCCGAATATCATTTTGCGTCACAAACCCCCAATTTTCGCTCCCATTCCCACCTTGAATGGTTATAAACGGAGACCCGGTATCCACCACGCCTCTCACGCTCGCGTCGCCGATGTAATAATCCAACACGAAAGACGCGCCGTCGTACTTCATCGGTATCTCTATTACGGATTCATTACTATTAGTATCATTTGTATCATCGTCATCATTGTTACTCCTTTCATCGACTTCCGGTTGTAACGCGTACAACCTTTGCGTTTCCAACAGTCTCTTCCTCGCGTTGATTTCGTATTTGTAATACGTATTATTATTAGTAATACTGTTGTTGCTCGATATTGAATACATATCTTCTTCTTCTCCATTACGAGCAAAGCTTTTCGTCGTCGTCGTCGTCGTCAAAGCCAACACGATGTCTCTTCTCCTTCTTTTGATTTTGGTGGTTTTGTTGGTGCTTCTCGTCGCATCCTCTTCGTCATCAACTTCTTCTTTATCTTTGTCTTCATCATCTTCATCTTCTATCCGAGGAGGAGCGTTTCGAAGCGCTTTGCATCTTCTTCTTCTTCTCGAAGAAGAAGAAGAAGAAGAAGAAGAAGAAGAACCCCGACGACACAATTTCAAAAGGCAGGGTTTTGGTTTTGGTGGTCGTGAAGATGACGACGACGATGAAGAAGCCGTGACGACGACGCGTGAGTGCCCTTCAATCGTCACGGACGATGCAACAAAGCGCATGCTTGAAATTTTATGAAGAAGCAACAGACAGACAGAAGAATTTTTATTTTTTTTCATGCAACTGTTTCGTGAACAAAATTCGTCATTATTTCTTATTTACATCTCACAAACACGAAGCAGAGGAACAAAAGGTCAGCACAACAAGAGTCACAAGTGTAAAGCGACGATGACTTTTGGATGCTGCTACCGGTGCGCGCCATCGTTACCATCATGCGCGTTCTCATCGTCGTCATCATCGTTGAGAAGAAGAAGAAGAAGAAGAAGTAACAGAAGAAGAAAAAGTAATGCTCTCATCGTGGAGAGTAAATTCACATTCCTCCCGCCGTCTGCGGAAAGTTTCGGAGCGAACGCTATAAGCGACACGACGACGTTTCTGGACGTGGCGAGAGCGTGCGCGAGACGCTTACGTTTGGCGAAAGAGTTACACCCGAGCGGTAAAGACGCGCAAATTATAGTCGGAATAGCCGGGCCACCGGGTGGTGGGAAAAGCACGTTAGCGAAACAAGTGTGCAGGCAGTTTCGAAAACTCGAAAGAAGGAAGAATGCGAATACCGCGAGCAGCAGCAGCGGCGGCAGAGGAGGAGGAGTAAACGAGGAGTTAGAAGAGGACGAGGACGAGGAGAATGAAAACGAACAGAATACTAATAATAATAACAACAACAACGATAACGCGGCGTATGATATAGCGATTGTCCCGATGGACGGCTATCACTACTACCGAAGCCAACTGGAAAAGATGGACAACCCGCAACACGCGTTGGCGAAGCGAGGCGCGCCGTTTACTTTTGACAGCGAAAGGTTCGTGAACGATATCGTGAATTTACGGAAAACGGGGAGCGGTTCTTTTCCGAGCTTTGATCACGGGACGGGCGATCCGGTGGAAAACGACATTCTCGTGGAATATAAGAGACATAAGATTATTTTAGTGGAAGGGAACTATTTATTTCTTCCCGAGCAGCCGTGGTCGAGACTTTTAGACGAGACGTGTTTCGACGAGGCGTGGTACGTCAACTGTCCGGTGGACGAGGCGACGAAAAGGGTCATCGATAGACACATTCGAACTGGAAAGACGAAAGAAACCGCAGAGTTGAGAGCGTATTCGAACGACTTGGTAAATGCAAAGTTAGTAGACGCGAATAAACGGTTCGCAGATGTGATGATACCGAACGCGAAAAGGTTTTCTTGAAATAGCAAAGAATTCTTGATACTACTAACAATAATAATATTCATTACTTCATCAAACTGCAGCGACTTTACTACGGTCACTCAAACTAACTCTCTTCTAAAAAACTGTCAATAGTCATGTATTTCGAAAACAAAAGCGAGCCTCGTCCTTTGACAACCTCTTTACCTTTCGGTAAGGTTGAACTTTCGTCTTCGGCGGCGCCGTCGAATTCAAAGCCTCGAGAGGTGAACCACTCCGCCGTTCTCGTCGTCAATAAAAACAAGCGTTCGCACCCTTTCTCCGAGGCGTGCTCTTCCAAATACGATAACAAAGCGTCGCCTCTCCCTTCTCGTCTGTATTCTCTCGCGACGGCAAAGGAACCAATTTCGTAACTTTTCCCGTTTTCGTATTCCGTTAAGGACGCGCACGCGATGATGTTGCCGTCGCGTTCGGTCACAAAGAAGGAAACTCTTTCGTTCATCACCGAACGTCTCAATTCTTCTTCCGTGCGATACACGACAATGCCAGCATCCGCCAAAGGTTGTAACATGTCGTGAATGCCAATGCAGTCGTAAATTGTAGCTTTTCTCGTGCCTTCGTATCGATCGCCAGCAACCATGGTTCCTTCGCCGTCGGACGTGAACAATTCCATCAAGAGACTTCCGCTCTTGTTCGGATCCACCATGTGAACTCGCTTCACGCCGCAATGGCACGCAAACGTCGCTGCACACATTTCAATCGGGCACGACGGCACGCGCCACTCGTAGTCTATCTCTTGCGCGCGCATCCACGAGTTTACTTGAATATTTCCCCCGCTCGATGTAAACGGGTTCTTTGTATTCGTAGACGCGCCGCCGTTTCCGGGAACATCCGATGACCCGTTACTCGCGTATCCACTTCGCAACCACGCATACGCGCGATGGTTTTCCACCAGATCTTCGTATTCAGTACCTTTGGCAAAATTTTTCATCCACTTCTTAGCATCCGAGAGCGTGAAATAACTCTTCACTTTCCCGTTTGTCGTTTCATCTCGAGGTAAATACCCGTCTTCAGGTAAAACGATTAATTTATCCGCGTTGAGTTCTATGGCCGCAGCGACTGCGATATCTCTCGACACGCAATTAAAAACCTCCCCCGCGGCGTTAAAGCCTAAACTCGAGAGTAGCACCACGTCGCCTTGCTCTAAAGTCTCCAAAATTGACGTTTTGTCAATTTTCACGACTTCCCCGGTTAACCCGTAATCGACGCCATCGACGACTCCACGTCTTCGAGCGTACACGTAATTCCCGCTCGTCGCGACTGGAAAGTTTCGCCCGTTGTTTTTGATATCTCTAATGTTATCTTTTCTGCCGCCATTGTTGTTCCCACCCCCACTAAACCCACCGGTATCCGAATAATGGTCGCCGTGTTTCCTCGTCAATCTCACATCCGGTCCTCGCGTTAACTGCGCCTGGACCGCGATGTTGTTTCTCCCGCACGCCTCCATCGCCGCTTCCAACGAAAACTCGTCCGTAATTCTTCTCGTCGCTCCAAACTTGCTCACCGAAAACTTTGGCTTCTCTCCTTTCAGTGCAGTCAAATCCGATATTTGCGAGTCCGAACCTAACACTAACACTAACTTCACCCCTAATTCTCTCAAGATTATGATATCTTGCATGACTGATTTAAACACGTTCGACTTTTTGTCTCTCATCACGTTTCCGGGGATGTGAATCACAAACACGGATGATTTGTGCATGGTGATGTACGGTAAAGCCATGCGGAAAAAGTTCACGAACTGGTCTTTGGACAACGCAGAAGGAGTTGGTGTTGTTGCTAAATTCGCCGTCGCCGTCGTTTTTTCTGAATTGGAGGAATTGCTGCTTGTTGAAGAAGACGTGCTCGCGTCCGCTTCGGACTGCGCTCTGGTCAGGAAGCGATGATTGCGACGAAAACGAGGACGGGGACGAGATGATGGTGATGATGATGATACTGCATTCATCATCATCACCATCATCACCATCTTAATAATACTATTATAGACGACTAATAATTATCCTTTTGCTTTTGGTGTGTTGAAATAATAATAATGAGGAATTTTGATCGGACCAAAAACTACGTAATAGTACTACCAGATTTGCACTCTAACTCGGCGACTTTAAACCTATCGCAGATCTCGTCGAGGAGCGCAGAAGAAGAAGAAGAAGAAACGCTCTCATCATCATCATTTTCGTTTTCTTCTTCTTCTTTATTAGTATCCCGCCCGCGAGAACGGAGGATCAAAAATATGTTATAGCCTCGTTGGCGTAACTCTTTTACAAACTTTACCGAGCGTATACACGAAGATGTGAGTTTCAAAAGTCGTCTGTTTTCATCGCTCGTCTTCTTGCTTTTGGTTTTATCGTGCCATTGAAGCATGCAGGAGGAAACTCGTAACCAATAGTTTTGGTCGAAACGATACGTTCGAAGCACGTCGCTTCGAGAGAGCAATTCGAGCGCCGATTCGAGGTCGTTGTTCGCACCTAAACACGCTAAAGCGACGTTGTAAGCGTTTGCTGCGGCTATTTGTTCATCGTTAATGATGTTGTTCGTTCGATCTGTAGAAGTGGACGTAGACGCGAGACGTGCTAATCCAATTGCTTTGGACGTTTCGTACGCGCCATTTCGAAGGAGCACGGCGGGAATATCGTCGTAAAAAAAGTTTGCGTTCTGCTGCGTCCGCGTCGGCGATGGTGTTGTTGTTGTTGTTGTTACATCTACTGAATCCTGTTCAAAATTTTCTTGCTCGTGTTCTTGTTTACGCGCATTAGCAACGGATTTGTCGCGCTTCTTTTTCTCCAGTCGTTTCTTTGAAATCTCTTCCACGCACTTGCACTCGAGCGTTTTTGTCTCTTCTTCGATATCGTCATCCTCCTCAACCTCTACCGCGGACGTCGACGATACGATGTCATCTTCTTCGTCTCCTATCAAACTTAAAACGACCAAAGCGCACAAGTAGTCTCCGTTATTAAACAAGAGTTTTGCGAGGACCAAGTCTGCTCTTCTTCTTCTTTTTCTTCTTTTTGTTCTTTTGTTTGATGCTCTTCTTCGCTCGCGCTTTTCTTCTTCTTCTTCTTCTTCTTCTTCCGTCTCATCACAAACACGATGATGATTTTGAGTGAAACAAAGAAAATGTAACCGGTACACGTCTAACGCGGCAAAGGACCTTTCCGCAATTTCTTTCGCGCATCGAAAAACGACGTCTGTACTTTCTCTCTCTTCTTCCTCGTCCAAGTGTTTCCAAACGCACTTTTTCTTCCCCGCTTTATTTTCCTCATCCTCATCCTCATCAACAAAATACAGTTGAGAAGAAGAAGAAGAAGAACCACCACCACGTGATTTTGATGAAAAAACCATCATCATCATCCGTTCCAGTACCATTCGCACTCTGTCCTCCTCCTCCTCGTTTCTACCACCACCAAAACCACCACTCGTAGGAGCAGTAGGAGTGAATGGAGGTTTCATTTTTCTATCGTTCTCGCATCATCGTCATCATCCTTCTTCTTGGTGTATCTTTTGTCTGCTGCTTTTTCGTTACTTATAAGCTTTTCTTCATCGAGTGCAGTGCTTTTTTTTCCTCAAAAATTTTTGCTTCATTTTGCTTAAGAATTCTTCCTTTTTTGCTTCATTTCGCTTCAAACAAAAAAAGCCAAACAAAACGAATTAGCAGACACAACCATCATACTAATGGGTGGCGGCGGCGGCGTGAACTCGGAGAACTCGGACGAGGAAGCCTGGGACGCGTTAGAGCGTCGATTGGACGATCCTTCTTCGAATCATCCGACGACGCGTCCTAGTATTGCTGCGACGACGACCACTCGTTCTTCTCGTGGTGGTGGTACTGATGATCATCATCTGAAATCATCGTCGAAAACGATTTCCGACGACGACGAAGGCGGCTTGAAGAAAAAAGAAGAAAGGAGGAGGAAAGGACGCGCCGATGACAGAGAAGACGAGAAGAAAACGACGTCTTCGATAAACGAGCAAGAGTTTAGCGGGGACGATGAGGTTGATGATGATGGTAGTGGGAGAGGAGGAAAAAAGAGAGCAACTTCAGACGAGAAGAGAGGGAGACGAGGAGGAAGGGAAAGGGAGGAGGATGGGAAACGACTAGACAGAAGAGGTTCGTCTCGAGATCGGTCTCGAGAACGCGAACGCGGTGGTGGTGGTGGTGGTGGAGGGAGCCGAGGGGAGAAAAGGCAGAGACACCGGTCGCGCTCGAGAGATTATCGCGATAACGGCAGACGAGGCGGCGGGAGCGGAAGAGGTCGGGACCGCGAACGCGACGACTCGAGAGATCGAAGTAATAATAAACCGCGAGAAACGTCCGCGGAAAGAGAAGCGAACAGGAGGAGAAAGAAAGAAGAAAGAAGAGCTATGGAAGAGAAACGCGCGTTGGAGAAGATTGATAGAGATACGCGGACGTGTTTCGCGTATAATTTGAGCACGAAGAGCGACGAACGCGATATTTTCAAATTTTTCATGAAAGCCGGGGAGGTCACGGATGTGCGAATTATTTACGATAGAAACAGGCCGATATCGAAAGGAATGGCGTACGTCGAGTTTCAAGATAAATCGTCCATTCCGAAAGCGTTGGAGCTGACCGGGGAGACGTTGAGAGGACAAAAAGTAATGGTGAAACATTCAGAGGCTGAGAAAAACATCGCTTGGGAAGCCGAGCAGGCGGCAAAAGGCGTCACAGGGAAAGGGAAACGAGGAAATGGCGATGGAACGCAACAGAGTGGACCGTGTGCGCTTTTTGTTGCCGGTTTACACGAAGGTTTAGCCGAAGAAGACGTAAAAGCGGTGTTTGAACCGTTTGGCGCGTTGGACGCGATTGAAATTTCCAGAGATGGAAACGGGCAATCGAATGGACACGGAATCGTTCAATATCGTGAGTGGTCGCACGCCATGCTCGCCGTCTCGCAATTAAATGGGTTAGAGCTCGTTGGACAGGCTTTGAAAATATCCGTCGCGGCAGGACAAGGTGGTGCGAAGAATGATAACAAAAATAGAAACAACGATAGAAGCGGCGGTGGCGACGTCGGCGGCGGCGGCGGCGGCGAGGAGGACGATGACGATCGCGTGGGTGGGCAAATGGACGATACCGCGACGTATGCGAAGATGGATGCAGCAAAAAGAGCCGAACTTATGCAGAAATTAGCCGGCGGCGACGCGACAACTATTGGTGCTATCCCGACGGCGACCTTGACGCACAACGCGGTAAAAATCAAAACCAAAGAGGAAGAGAAGAGAGAGTTGATCATGATGACGCAAGGCTTTTTCGGTCCATCATCTCCGATCCCCACGAAGTGCGTGTTGTTAAAGAACTTGTTCGACCCCGCGGAAGAGACAGACGAGGAGTGGTGGTTAGACATCGAAGAAGACGTGAAAGGTGAAGTCTCGAAATACGGGGAGTGCGTGCACGCGCACGTTGATAAAGAAAACCCGTACGGTTTTTGCTATTTGAAATTCGACGACGTCGAAGCGGCAAAGAAAGCTCAGTTTGGCTTGAACAATCGATGGTTTGCGGGCAGATCGATCATATGCGACTTTCAATTCGTGGAGCCGTACAACAAGCACTTTAAACTCTGAAAAAAAATAACTTTGTTAATAGTACCCGCATTTTACAATGCTCTCCTAACTTTAAAATACAGCGCGAGCGCTCGCTCGCGCGCGTGTCCCTCTCTCTCTCATCTGCTTCTATTTTCTATTCGTCCTCGTCCTCGTCGCTACTTTCTAAGAAGAACCCGTTCACAAACGTATAGAACGTTTCGTCGAGCGTCTCTCTTTTGCTCTTCTTTGCTGTTTTCTTATCTTTTGAACTTTTCTTTGGAGTCGTATCGTCGTCTCCCTCTTCTTCTTCTTCTTCTTCTCCCAACTCGCGTCTTCTTTTCTTCATTTCTTCGTAGTGCTTACTTTCTTCGTGTTTCCTCAAATCGTACCTAGATTTGAAGCAACGAATCGGGTTGCACGATCTACACGCCCATTTTTGCGAGTGGTGTTTGTTCACGTGCCTGTGGAGAGAAGTTCTACTCGTATACGTGCCATCGCACTTATTGCAAAAGAACATTTTCGCCCCGTCGAAGTGCTTGACTTCCATGTGCGTGTTGCGTGAGGCGAACGATTGGAACGCTAAATCGCACTTCAAGCACTTGAACACTTCAGTCGAAGCATCGAGGCTGGATAAGTTCACTGGCGTTGGATCTTCTTTCGTTTTGTTCTCTTTTTTTTTCGTTGCCACCGTCTGTTCTCTTTTTAGCCTCGCCGCGCGTTCGTTCTCGTTCTTCAAATGTTGCTCTTCGCTTTTGAGGTAAAGCGTAAACGCATCCACGACCAACGCAGCCTTCGATTTGATTTCACTCGATGGAATTCGCGAGTCGTCGCCTCCCACGCGCACGAGCTCTTTATTTTTCGCATTTAATTTTGCCATGGACTGTATCACGCGCTTCTCCAAAGTTTCCGAACGCTCCAGGCAGCGCGCTATGATTTTGAAACCCGCCTTCTCGCGTAACTGCTCTTTGGCCTCCTTTTGCTCTACTTTTTCTAATTCATCTTCTTTCTTTCCCACGCTTCCGCTTAGTAACACTTTCTCTCTGCTCTCTTTCACGTATGCTCGCAGTTTTCCCACGCTTTCGTTCAATATCGACACCAAAGATACGCACAAGTCTTCCAACTCCTCCAGCTCAACTGTTTTGTTTCCGGCGTCGTCGTTCTCGCTCTCTTCATCGCCAGCGCCGACGACTACTGACAACAATCTTCTCTCCCATTTCTCGCAAAGTGATCCAATCATTCGTATTCGCTCCGTCGCTGATCTGATTTTCCTCGTCACTTTGTACGCCGCCGTTTGTGTTCGCAGTTTGACTCTCTTATTGTTGCAACTCTTTTTATTGCTATTACTATTATTCTCAGCATTCATCATCGACACCATCATGGAATCGTTTTCTTTTTCGTCTTCATCTTCATCTTCCTCCTCCTCTTCCTCTTCCTTTGCGCCGCTGCCACTTAAATCTGCGATCATTTTCTCAATCTCCTCTCGCTTCTCTCGCTTCTTCTCTCGCATCGCGCGCCATCCGTCTTTCGCTTTCTCGAGCCAATTTTTTTCACTTTTGTCATCTTCGTTGTTTTTGTTCTCGTTGTTCACATCTTCTTCACCAGCATCATCAACATCATCTCCGTTTTCCACTTCTTCTTCTTCTTCTTCTTCTTCTTCTTCTCGCGTACAAACTCTCATCACCTTTTCCGTCGTTCCATCGCGCGCCTCTTCTTTCTCTGAAGAAGAATAAGGAGGAGGAGGAGGAGGAGGACCGAGAGACTCTTCTTCCATCTCTTTCAAAACTTTTCGGCGGACGAAAAGTGTGAGGAAGTTAAAAAAAAGAGAGTCGAGAGTCCAACAAAACTGGTGTTGTTTGTTTGGCAATAAAATGAAAAAATGAAATCAACGCGAGGCAGATTTGGTGGCAAAGAAGGAAAAATGCCGAAACGTCGTCAGAATATAAACAACACACTTTTACCGAAAATGTCCGCGATTACTACCGCTACTTTCCAACCGATCTCCCAAAAGATGAGTTTGGGTTCTTCGAGAAGATCCTCCTCTGTCTCCTCCTCTTTCCAACGAGGTCACGCGGCGAAGATTGCCGCCTCGCCGATGATGAAGAAGGTGGGTGTGAAATTGTATCGTGATCTTTCTCAACTCTTTTTGAATTTGAAAGAGAGGAGATATTTTTCCCTAGTCTCTTGGGTCCGCGCGCGCCCGGCGCGAGGGTGTGCACTCCTTTATTTTATTACCCTTCTTGGAACGCGCAGATCTCGGTTTGGGTATCACCGCTTTAACGACGCGTGGTGGTATTTTTTTTTCATCGTGCTCACCTTCTTCTTCTTCTTCTTCTTCTTCTTCTTCTTAACAGAACCAACAACGATCCGCCTCTCGCTCTTTAATCGTTCGCGCGGAGAAGTTTGACACGAAAGAACTCGTGAAAACTGTCTCGGAAAAGTGGGACGACACCGAAAACAAAGGCCAAGTGATCACGTACGTCGCCGGTGCGACGGCCGCGTTGTGGTTGTCCTCCACCGTCGTCGGAGCAATCAACGCCATCCCGTTGTTGCCGAAAGTCATGGAGTTGGTCGGTTTGGGATACTCCGCCTGGTTCGTGTACAGATACGTTTTGTTCAAGGAATCGAGAAAGGAGTTGGAACAAACCGTGGACGATTTCTTGACGAAGATTTCTGACATTTAATAACACGTGCAACGCGTTATTATATCGTCATAGAAAGAGGGGGGGAGAGAGAGCGAAGTGAGAGAGAGAGAGAGACTAAACTCTCGCTCGCTCGCTCGCGTTTTATATACAAAAAGAGAGGGGGTGCTCCAGCAACAACATCACGCAGCTAAAATTTGAGCAATTTTTTTAATATACATGTCCGAATGTCTTGTACTACATAACTAAATATCTAATTCATCAGCATGAGCGAATCTAAACGCGAGCGCACGGAGGTCAGGATCTCTTTCTTTTCCTTCTTTTTCTCTCTCTTTCTCTCCGCCGTTCTCAATATTTTTTGCTTCAAAGCGCTGCTTTCGTCTTTTCTAGTTTTGGCCAAACCTTCGAGTTCTCTTCGTAGGAGCTTTACCTGCCGCATCAACGTGTGCACTTCGTCGTTTTCATCGTGACGGTGATGATGATGATGTTGATTCGATGTTACGTTTCGGTTGGAGGCGTCTCCGAATGGATCTAAGCAGTTGTAATCGAAATCTTCATCATCTCCTCTGGAGACGTAACTTTTCGATTCCGGCGAAAACGGATCGTCGTACTCTTCTTCTTCTTCTTGTTCAGAAGTTTGATATGCCCGTGTGCGATGATGGTGATGAGCATGGAACTCGCGTTGATGCATTCTCTCTTCATATTTTTCAAACTCTCGCCTTTTGTCGCTCGTCATTTCAATCGCATTCGCGAGTTCTCTCAACGCCTCTTCTCTTTTCACCGCGATTTTCTCCAGCTTTATTTTGGCTTTTTCAACCATCGTCGCGCACTTCACACCCAAAGCATCTATTTTCTTTTTCTGCTCGTCCAAAGCTTTCGTAAAACCTAATCCAGTGTTTGCTGTCATATCGAAAGTTTCCTCAACGGAGCGTGCGATCGTTTTCACCGCCTCTTTCACTCGCGCTTCCACCATTTTCTCGCACTCGATTTCCAACAATCGAATCTCTTTTCGAACTTCGCGTTCTTTCGATCTCGTTTCTCGTTCGAACCGTTCTATCTTTTCGTTGAACTCTTCTTCGGCTTTTGCTCGTGCTTCGGATACCGCCCGTTCCACCTCCCTTCTATATTTCGAGTATTCTCTCTCGGCGATCTCGTTCTTCTCTCTTTCGTATCTTTCGTACTGCTGTTCCTTTTGATTCTTTTCGTATTGCAAATGGAATTCGTGCTCCTTTTGCGCTCTCTCGAGCTCGTTCTGGTAGTGTTGCTTGTGTACCTCGACCTCTTTTCTGAGCAACGCTTCGTGCGCTTTCAAATTCTCCGCTTGCATTTGATCCCAATCGTTCAATTTTTTATACAAGTTCTTCACGTTTGCCTTCAACGTCTCCCTCTCCGCGGTCATCTTGGATATTTCAAGTTTTGTCTGTTCGTTCTTCATCGCGTGTTCTTTCGCTTTCGCTTCTAAATCTCTCTCTAATTGCGCGCTCCTTTCGCGCTCTTTATGTAAAGCGACTTCCATGTCTAAAAATTCAGTCAAAGATATTTCGTTGGTGTTATTGTTGTTGTTCTCGGCTTTGTCGTCTTCCGCGACGCTCGTCGTCGCCCGATGATTTTCGTTCTCCATCGACGTCCGTTTCCTCTCCTCCTCTTCCTTCTCTCTCTTCAACCTCTCCACTTCGTTCTCCAATCTCTTCATTTCTTTGTTCAACCTTTTCCTCTCTTGTTCCCAGAGTCTTTTCTCGTTCAGCAATTGAACCTGCGTTTCCTTCGCTTCGTTCTTCATCTGAAGTTTTTCCTTCTTGAAGAGCGCAACGGCAGTCTCTCCGAATTCCCTCGCCTCGTCTCGCTCTTTCGTTAACACGAGTATTTTCTTCTTCATCGTCATCATCGAGGAGGAGGACACCGACGACAACGGCGGAGGCGTCGGCGAGAAAGCAGAAGAAGAACGTTTGTTGTTGTTAATGCTGTTGCTCTTCTTCGTCTTCTTTTCATCGTCATTGTCTGAATCGTCGACGCCGCCTCCTCCTAAAGAAGAACGCGAAGAGGTGTTGTTTTTTGGCGGAGGCGTAAACATCATCTCATAATACGTGTTGTTATTATTATAAATCTTCTTCTTCAAATAATAGCATATCGTCGTCTCGGTCGTCGCGCAAAGTCATATTTCATCATCATCATCATCGTTGATGATGATGATGTTGAGAAGAGGGGCAAAAATTGTGTAAAATTGTGTAGAGTTTTTCTCTTCTTCACTTTTTTAATTACTGAGAACGCACACGAAAGAGGAGGACGACAACGAAAAAAGGGGATTTGATATTTGATGCGATGAAGACGACGACGGAAACGACGACGACGAGTGAAAAAGAAGAAGAAGAAGAAGAAGATGTCAATGGTAGTGTTGGTGGTTTTGCTGCTGCTGCTGCTTTGTTGGGGGTGGAAGTAAATACGAAGAAGACAAAGAAGAAGAAGACAAAGAAGAACAGTGAAGACATCATCGAGGACGGCGGAGAAGAAGAAGAAGAGGGAGAAGAGGGAGAAGAAATGAGAGGAGTCGATGGGAGCGCAAAAGAGAAGACGAATAAAGAAGACGACGACGTAAACGACGACGGGTCGACGAAGAGAGAAAATGACGACGACGATGTTGGAGTGCTTTTGAAACCTTCTTTGATGAAGGAGCGCAATAACAATAATAACGAGAATGATAACAACAACAACAACAACAACAACAACAACAAACATCAGTATCATGATCATCATTTATGGCTCGGGCGAAGAATGAAAATAGAACGAGGCACGGGAACCGCCGGCAACTCGTACAAGAGGCCGACGATAGCTTGCATCGTCTTCCACGACCCGAGCGAGTCGCACCCGTTTCACGTGACGTTTGAAGACGGAACAAACGCGTGGGTGAGAATCGAGTGCACGTCGTTACCAACGTTGAACGTGAACGGACAGAACACGGCGAACGCGTCTGCACTTGTAGCGGACGGGGAAATATTTATCCGAAACGAGGATTACAAAGCGAACACGCGGTTGGGGAGTCATGGGAAAGGAAACGGGAAGGAAAGTGGGGAGAAGAGCTTTGAATGGTTGGGGGATAAGTCAACCTTAGGTATCGCTATTAATAACAACGGTGGGGTGAACAAGCACGCGATGAATAATAATAATAATAATGATAAAAAAGGAGGACAACAGTATAACAATAGCCAGCAACAACAATACCAACGAAGACAACAACAGCTTCGACTCCAGCAACAACAACAACAACAGATGCGAAGGACGAACACGAGTAGCTTGGGACGACAACAGCAACAACGGAAACCGAAACGTGGGATGCAACAATATGGTAATAATAATAATAACAACAACAATAACAACAGCAACAGACGTGGGAACGGTACCGGCCAACAAGGTGGATATTTCAACGAAGCTAGTATGTATGACAACTCGTACATAGGTTTCGGAGGTATGCGAGTGAACGATAATTGGAACGCGAATAATAATAAAAATAAAAACAACAACGCAAACGCAAACAGTTATAACTTCCAGCTTCAACAGTATCAGCAACAAATGCAACACTTGCAAATGCAGCAGCAACAACTTCAAATGCGATACAACAACGTTGCGAACAACAACAACAGCAACGGGAAAAAGAGCAAGAAGAAAAGCGCAAAGAAAGATACGCATAATAATACCATGAACGATCTGTACGGCAGTGGCAACATGATGAATTTGCCGCCATTGCAACTGCCACCGAACGCCACTCAGCAACAACGTTATTCAATGCTTCAACACCAAATGCAACAGCAACAGCACCAAATGCAACAACATATGTTTCAGCAGCAACAGCAAATGCAATGCCAGCAGCAAATGCAAAGGCAGCGTCAGGAGCACCAACAACAACAGCAAAGACAACATCACCGCCAACAAAACGCGCAACAAAAAAGTTCGCACCATAAGAACACTGGTGGCGGTGGCGGTGGTACATCGTCACCTCGCGCGAAGAATAACAACACTGGATCATCGCCTGCGAGAGGTTCCAGACGTATGAATAACGATACGACGGAAATGTTAGCTCCGTCACAACCTACGCGACCTTTAGCCGCGACGTTGTTTGAGCAACACGAAATCGCGAGGTGTACCGTGTGTGGCAAGGTGTGTAAGTCTCACCCTGGTTTTGTCGCGCACGTAAAAAAACACGCGGAAGAACATCCGGCGAAAGTTCGCGCAATGCTGGCCGCATCGAAAAAGTATCGATCCAAACAGCCGCATCGTAGCGCTGAATATCTCGAGAAAATGAACGCTGCGAACAACAATAATAATACCATTAACACTGCAAGCGCAAAAACGACTACAAAAACGACATCGAGGGCAACGTGAGCCGAGCGAAAGCAGTCACCGCATCCACAAGTGAACGAGTTTGGCATGTCTGGATTCGAACCGTACGTATCGGACGAAGAAGTGCCCACGGTCACTACCGGTCGCGCAAGACGCCAAGGTGCCGGACAGAAAATTGAAAGCGATTACGTCTATGCCGGAAACATGGAGAAGATGCGAAGAGCGCGAGAGGGAAGAGGCGCGCGAGGAATGTCGCAAGAACCATCCATGCCGCCGCCACCACCACCACCGTCGCAACAACAACTACAACAACAACAACACACGTCGATGCCGCCGTACGACCCGAACATTCGTTCGGATAACAACAAAAAACGAACATTCGTGAACATGCCTCGAACGTGCGAAAAGTGCGGACGCGTTTGTGCTTCAGCCGTTGGACACGCCAGTCACGTCCGCGCGTGCAAGAAGCCGCGTCGGAGTTGAATCCATGTACTATTATATAGCATACTTTTACAAAAACTCAGGACAAAGGAGAGACCCCTAAATTTCAAAGATACATTTTTTAATCAAAAAATACGCGCTGCTTTCATCACACACACAAATATGTCTTCGAAATCCTCCTCCTCCTCCTCTTCCGCGGACTCAATCGCCCGACACTTCATCCACAAGTATTACACAACACTACACAATGCGCCTAAGAAAGTTCCGTCGATCTTTTATTCACCTTTTGCGCACAGGGCCACTTCGTACGTTTCGAATGGCAACAACAACAACAACAAAACCAAAAACGGAGGTAAAGACGCAACAACAACTCCGAAAACAAACCTAACACTGTCCCCGAAGAACGAAGTTCAAGACTCACGCGCGTCTCTGCAATCACATTTCACTTCCCACGAGAAGTATTACATGGATTTGAACACGACGATTTCGAGTTTAGATGCCTCGGAGGTGATTTTTGTGCAAGACAAGACGCTGCTCGTGTTGGTTAAAGGAGCGTTCAGTAGCAGTAATAATCTAGGTGAGGAAAAGAGCAGAAGGAATTTTTCGCAGACGTTTCTTTTGACGACGGCGAGGGGAGGAGGTCGAGTCGAGCACGGACAATACCACCAACAGCAACAACAACAACAAGGACAACAACAGACGTACGAGTTTGTGTGTACGAACGAGTTATTACAGCTCAGCCGCGAGCATCAAATCGATAAAGGCGTTGGGACGAGAGATACGGGCGCAGACTTATACGACGGCGCGGTGAAGGTGTTTCCTCCGTCGACGCCAAAACCAGTTACGTCGACGCCTAGGAAACAAGAAGAACGGCAACAGATGGCGCCAACAACACCGATACCCGCTCCGCGCCCAACTGGAGGAGGAGGAAGAGTAGAAGGCGGTAGGCGAACATCGTTTGGAGATACGACGACGAAGCACGAGATGAAATTCATCGAGAAGCAAATCGACGCGCTTTATACGGAGAAAAAGGAACACAGGAGATTCGACGAGATGGATTCGGAGGTAGGAAGTGGAAGGTCCCCGGGAAGAAGCGATTCGAAGAAGACGCCGCCACCGGGGTACGAGAAAACGAAACCACTCGGTGATGTAAACTTGGCCGAGGCAAAGCAACAGCTTCTCGCTGAGTTGAAGCAGAAAAAGAAACCAACGCCGACCGCGGTTATTAAGCAAACGTCGTCTTCTCACGTCGTGTTTGTGAAAAATATTCATTTTCACACTCCTGCTTCGGCCATGAGAAGAGAGTTCTCCAAATTTGGCGACATAATATCGATCGATTTTGGATTCCCGAAAGACGATTTTGGAGAAGAGAGAAAGAAGTTTTGCTTCATTGAATATGCATCTCGCACTGAGTGCGAAGCAGCTGTCACGCAATCGAGCAACATCTTTGTCGATAGTCGCCGCTTAATTGTGCAGCACAGGACCGGCAAAGGACAACAATCGAAGTAATGGTATTAAAGAGGAGTGAACATTTTAGGGTGCGCTTATCGAACGTATGAGAGAGAGAGAGAGAGTGTGTGTGTGTGTGTGTGTGTGTGTGCGTGTTTCGCGATTTTAATCAAAAAAACCTTCACCTTTTTTACAACAGTTGATTGCACAGCTATTTACTTTCGCATATTCTGCGTAAAGTTGTTGATGTATTGATTGAAAATACCATCGCCAGTTTTCGATTGAAAACTCTCCCCAGCCCCGAACAAATTTGCTGTTGTTAGAAACATCTCCGGTATCTTCTTTTGCCCATCTGGTACCGTGGATTGAGCCGCACTCTTCGCGGACAAATCTTCCGCTTGCGCTTGAAGGAGTTTTTCCATGGTTTGCAGGGCGGCGAAGACGTGTCGGTCCTTTCTTCCTAAAGCCGTTATAGCCAATGGGAGTAATCGCGGCACGGTATCCGTGGTGAGCGCACCTATCGCAGCGTCGTCACTCACTGCTTCCTTCACGGGACTCACCACGAGTTGACCTTTCGCATCTGGAGACTTTGGAGTAGTACCGAACCACTCGTGTTCCTTTCCAGTCGCGATCAGTTTTCTTATCGTATCCTCAGCGCGCATCCATCTGAAAGCTGGCTTTCTGCTGTCCATGAGATGAATCTTTGATAGTAAGCGCAAACTCGATAAGATATTCGCTATGTCATATAATCTTCGGATTTTCTTCTTCAACTCGTTATCGTTGAAGTCTTTCGTCGCTTTTGGACCAGTGCTGCCTTCACTCATCAACATCGCGGCGGCGGCGTCCTCCAGTCCCAAGACGCCATCTTCCGCTTCCATGAACAGCGTAATGAACTTTTGCGTCATCAAACTGAGCGATTTTTCTCTTCTCTCGGACGTTTCCTTCTTTCCAGCGGCGGTAGCTTTAGCTTTGTTCGCAGGAAGAGTAGGATCTTCTTCACCGTTTGCTACGGACTTGACACCATTAATTGCATCTTTAACGCCCGATTGAAACGGAAGTGAGTTTTCAAACACTTGCAACGAGAGCTTCTCCGGTAACTTGATGTCGAAAGATTCAGCGCCAAACTTTTCAATCTTCTCAATGGCGCTAGGGAGCCTGGAAACGCCAAACCACGCGTACTGGTTTTTGCCTTTTTTAACTACGACTTCAACAGCTTCTAAAACGTTTACGATGTCGTAAATTCTACGTCTTTCGACGCCTAACGTCGAGCACACTTCGTCTAACGAAATCAAATTCTCGTACCCAGAGCTGTACAAGCTGAGAAACCGTTCGCACAACAACGAGAGCGATTTCGATTGACGTGTCTTTTTATTGCTATTGCTCGTAGTATTCCCGTCGATATTGTAGTCAACAACCTCCGCTGCAAATTTCTCCGTTGTCGGTGTCAGCGTCGTCATCGGATCTTTCACATCGTTTTGAATACTTTCATTCAACTCGTCTCTTTTCGTTGGCGCCTCCATTCGCGTCGCGGCAGCTTCAACTTGAGATGATGGCGGTGCTTCTTCCGCGGTAATAGTATCTGAGGTCTCGCCACCACCTCCACCGAAAACCTTTCTCGTCCACGCTTTCAACAACGCCTTCTTCTCCTCTTTCGATTCCTCTTCCATCCCTTCACCTCTTTGCAACTTATCGAAAAACTTTTGCGCGTGCGATCGAATTTGCACCACTGTTTTCGTTCTCACGCGTTCTTCTAGCTTTTTCCACGCTCGGCCGTACATTTTCAAACCATCCGTGAACAGCGCGTGCTCGGCATCCGTCCACCGCTCGCGCGGTTGTTTCACCGTTGCCGAAGTCGTTTTCTTCGATGATGCTAACACTAATAACGGCGGCTGCGACGACGACGACGAGAGTGGTGCGTCTTCTGCTCTAGTATGTTCAATATCTACGCAATCAATCGTCATAGGATCTCTCGGTTGCCGTTCGTCTTCTTCTTCTTCTTCTTCTTCTTCTTCTTTTTCTTCTTCTACTATTTGTTCCCGCGTCGTCGTCGTCGTCTGAGTCGTCGTTGTCTCGGCGGTTGCGACTGTGGTATTCACACCGAAGCCTTCCCTCAACCCTTTCATCACCACTTCTCCTTCTTCCTTTCTCTTTCTCTTCGCGGCGACTCTTTCCACCTCCGCCCCGCGAATGAATTCATCATCGTCTCCCTGTTCTACATCTCTCGTCGTCGTCGTCCCATCAACATCGCGCTTCTTCTTCTTCTTCTTTAACTTCTTCGTGGTGGTGTTCTTTTCGTCTTCTCCTTCGTGATTTTGAATTTTAAAATTTTCCCGGGAAACTTCTTCTTCTTCGTTTTTGATATCATCATCATCATCACGCGTTGTCGTCGTCGTCTTCCTCTCTTCCAACAGCATCATCATCGTAATAAGTATTTTAATATCGTCAAAATCCTCTCTTATATAATAAAACCGTCGTGCTCTTCTGGCTTTTTGCGTGTACACGTTTCTTCAAATATTGTGTTGATGATGTGTGTTTTTGTGTCGTTTTTGTGCATGTGAATTATATGCTTTTTTGGTGGGAATGTTTTGCGGCCTTTTTTTACTCGTAAACGCATTTTTAACATCATTCTCAGCACTCAGAGGAAAAAAGTCGGACAACACACATCACACTCTCACGCTCTCTCTGTTCTCTCTCTGCTCTCTCTGAAGTAATAAAAGCAACGAGAAGAAGAAGAAGAAGAAGAAAAATGAACAACGGATTACGCGTGGCTGGAGGCGTGGCCAAGAAAAATGGTGGCTCCAAGGCAGCGAAAGACATGTCAACGAGAGCGGCGTATCAAGGCATTCAGTTCTTGAAGTCCTACGGCCAACACATTCTAAAAAACCCGGCGATTGTGGATTCGATAATTCAGAAATCCGGAGCGAAAAGCACCGACGTCGCGTTAGAGATTGGACCAGGGACCGGGAACTTGACCATGAAATTGCTAGAGACGTGCAAGAAAGTCGTCGCGATCGAGTACGACGCGAGAATGGTTTTGGAGTTGCAACGGAGAGTGCAAGGGTCGCCGTACCAGTCGAAATTGGAAATCATACAAGGGGATTTCATGAAGGTTGAGTTGCCGTATTTCGACGTGTGCGTGGCAAACGTGCCGTATCAGATTTCTTCGCCGCTGACGTTTAAGTTGCTCTCGCATCGACCACAGTTTCGAAGCGCGACGCTGATGTTTCAGAGAGAGTTTGCCATGCGAATGGTCGCTAAGGCTGGCGACGCGCAGTATTGTCGCTTGGCGGTGAACACGCAACTGTTGGCGAAGACGCAACACATTTTAAAAGTAGGGAAGAACAATTTCCGACCGCCGCCGAAAGTCGATTCGTCCGTGGTGAGAATCGAGCCGAGGAAACCTCCAGTGCAGGTGAACTTTCGAGAGTGGGATGGTTTAATTCGCTTGTGCTTTGGGAGGAAAAATAAGACGTTAGGGGGGATTTTTCGAACGAAAACGGTGTTGGAGTTGTTAACGAAGAACTATTTGACGTTTAAAGCAGTAAAGGTGAATTTATTAGATGACGACGCCATGGAATTAGCCGAGGAAGAGGCGAATAACAAGGAGAAACGACAGGAAGTCAAGGATCACGTGAAAGAGTTAATCGAAAAGGTATTAAACACGAACGGATACGTGGAGATGCGCTCGAGTAAAATGACGCAGGATGATTTCTTACAACTGTTGGCAGTGTTCAACGAACACGGCATACACTTTGTCGGTTAAGAGTACGCGATAATGACAGCTTTTGTTCTTGCATGCGTTAGGTGCCCGCGCGTTTAGTTTGTATAGATACACATTTTAAATATAATAATATAGCAATTATACCTCCGAGTACGTTCGAAATATAATAGTGTAGTTAGTTAAAAACAATTCGCATAGTAATTTAATCGATCAATTTAATCCAACCTTTGCAATAAGTATTCAACTTGCACGTCTTTCGTCATCGGCATGATCCACTTAAAGTACAAATCCGCGATGATTTCCGGCGCGACTTTATACTTTTGGTTTTCTGGATTCGTCAAAACTTTGCTCGCATCCGGAACTTCCTCGTTGATGTCTTGCCCGTAAAACGCCGCCTTGTTCGTGACTCTCGCAACCACTCTGTCTTCCACCGCTTGATTCGTCAACAACTGCATCAATCCGTTCCCGTCTTGTTTGCGAATCAAATCAGAATATTCATCCGGTTGCGCTCTAAACTTTGCCTCCGCGACAAATTTTCCGTAATGAATCCGTCTCGATATTAATTGCAAACAGTTCACGTCGCACAAGCCGGCGGACCCGTAGTTGTTATCATCGCCGCTCTCGCACATTCCCGGGACAATATTCTCCACGTACATCTCTTTAATTCTATCGTTGATATTAATTTTCAACGCGCACTCGTGCAAAACCTCCCC
>JACLAA010000750.1_pt1 | contig 25201 bp, 27 predicted proteins | sample 8027891 | NCBI WGS metagenome assembly JACLAA01 (sample SAMN15724900, study PRJNA655200) | protist metagenome | isolation source: fluorescence activated cell sorting (FACS) single amplified genomes of... | place: Spain: Blaines Bay Microbial Observatory, Mediterranean Sea | collected 2016-01-19 | reverse complement strand
CAGGTGCTAAATGTAACATCTTTGTCCCTGTATCAGCTTGTTGTTGATTGCTAGTTAAAGCTACAGAGAAAAATTCACCTATGGAATTAGGACCAGATAAAATGCAACTAGGATATTTCCAAGTAATAGATGAACCAGTTTCTACTTGAGTCCATGATATTCTTGCGTTTTTACCGGCACAAAGACCTCGTTTCGTTACAAAATTATACACACCACCAACTCCATTTTCATCTCCGGCGTACCAATTTTGAACCGTTGAATATTTAATTGTGGCATCTTCTAAGGCTACTAATTCTACAACCGCAGCATGAAGTTGATTGCTGCTAAATTGTGGTGCAGTACAACCCTCCAAATAATTTATTGAGCTTCGTTCCTCAGCAATAATTAATGTTCGCTCAAATTGACCGGATTCTTCATTGTTTATTCTAAAATAAGTAGACAGCTCCATTGGGCACTTAATATCTTTTGGAATATAACAAAAAGAGCCGTCACTAAAAACTGCTGAATTTAAAGCAGAAAAATAATTATCACCGATAGGAACAACACCGGCCAAATATTTTTCGATCAACTGAGGATATTTTTTTATGGCTTCCGTTATGGAGCAAAATATCACACCAGATTTTTGAAGTTGTTTTTTAAAAGTCGTTCCTATAGATACACTGTCAAATACAGCATCTACAGCGACATTAGCAAGCATTTTTTGCTCATTTAACGAAACGCCTAATTTTTCGAATGTTCGTAAAAGTTCAGGGTCGGCATCATCCAAACTCCCAAGTTTCTTTTTTGTTTTTGGTACGGAATAATATTGAATGTTTTCGTAGTCGATTTCAGCGATATCGAGATAAGCCCAGACTGGACTTTTCATTTTTTTCCAGCTATCAAAAGCCTTCTCCCGAAATTTTAATAAAAATTCAGGCTCATTCTTTTTACTACTTATTTTTTTTACAATTTCCCTATTTAAGCCCTTTTCGAATTCTTCGGTTTCAACGTCTGTCGTAAAACCGTATTTGTAAGGGGTTGTGACAATCGAATCTAAGATAGCTTCTGATTCATTTAACTGATCTTGTGCCATTTATAGTTAATAAATAATTTAAAGTTTGAAAAACAAGTATATTTATTAATTATACTTTATTTGCCATTAACAGATCTAAAGTGTTAAGTTTCTCCGGAGACCTTTCCACAAACATCAATTAAAACAGTTATTAAACTGAAACCGATAAGTGGTGACAAATCAAAACCTAAAAACGGAGGTAAAAAACCGCGAAAAGCTCTTAAAAAAGGATCCGTTAAGCGGCCTAAAAGATCAAAAGGTTGAGTATAAAAATTTACATTTGGAAACCAGGTTAAATAAACTCGTAAAGTTAATATAACTATATAAAACTTGAAGAACCCAGACATCCCTTTGCCGAATGTAAAAAATAGAACTTGAGTGTCCATAGTAGAAAGATATAAATAATATAAACAAAACAATATTTGGAATATAATAGCCCCACATACTATATAAGATTATCTTAACCTATTTTTTAGAAAATTTAAATTTAGAGCACCCCGATTGATTGAGAGAGAGAGAGATTGTTAATTTTTAGTCTTAAAACTTTTTTATAGAATTTTTGTACCAACCCCTAGAACGTCCTTTACCTTTCTTTAAAGCAATTAAAATAAAAACATCTTTTTTACTTATTTAGTCCAGTATCTTTCCGAAATATTTGAGCCTACTAAAAAAATTTTAAAAACTTTTTAAGTTTTTGATTATCAATTTTTTCTTTTCTTACTGACGTAATTACTTATGAGCTAACAAGAACAAAATTAAAGTGTTTTCGGTGATGAAAAGAATTTACTAGCTAGTGAAGAGACTTGAACTCATAACCGACTGATTACAAATCAGTTGCTCTACCAATTGAGCTACACCAGCTTTAGTTATTTAAAGTAAAAATAATTACTTAGACTAATAATACCAGACAGTTAACTGTTCGAAAAGTACTTTTCACTAGAACTTTTAATGTTTTCATGAAAACCATTATTAAATATTTTTAGTTTGTTGCTTTCTCTTAGATTTTTTGATATTTTTATTGTAGTGAATAATAATTTTAAATAACTGGTATGGCTAAAAGTAAAGGGGCTAGAATACGTATTACCCTAGAACACAGGTGTGAAGAAGGGGTTTATCGCTACCACACATCAAAAAATCGTCGAAATACAACTGAACGTTTAGAGTTGAAAAAGTACTCGCCTGTAACAAAAAAACATGAAGTTTTTAAAGAAATTAAGTAAAAAAATTATATTTACATAGACGACTATGCTTGAAAAAGAAATAGAAAACAATATTAATGATCCTATAAATTTTAGTTTACTTACTTACAAAGATACAAAAATTTTAACTAAATTTTTGAGCGATCAAGGAAAAATTTTACCAAGACGTATTACGGGGCTATCATCGAAAGAACAAAAAAAGGTTGCAAAACTTATAAAAACAGCACGTATCGCGGCTTTATTACCTTTCGTAATTGGTAAAGGTTAAAATAGAAACAAATAATAGGGAAAGTAAGCTTTATGCTATAATTACTTAAAAGTTTAAGTTTAGATAAAGAGTTTATTTTATGACACCTTCACTAAGTGCTTTTCTAAGTAGCATCTTTTTAGCAGTAATTATTGTGGTTGTACCAATTTCTGCAGCTCTTATATTTGTGAGCTCATCTGATAAGATTATTCGTGGTTAAAAACAAAAAAAAAATACCGGATTCTTGTACCTTTATTTGGACAAGAATCTGGTATTTTTTTTGTTTGTTTTTAACCGTTATTATTAGAAATTCATTTCGGCAGCTTGAACTTTTTCAAATTGCTTCTTTTTAATAACTAATAAAATTTGAGCTACTGTTACCGTGAAGAAGAATACAATCATACCCTTAACACGATTAGGATTTTGTAGAACAATCTCTGTTTCAGATTGCCCAAAACCTCCAACATTAGGGTTTAATGTTACTGGGTCGTCGGCTTTGATTACATCATTAACTTTTACTGATAGCTGAAGTCCAGCGGGTACAGTTAGCTTTGACTCACCACTAGTTGTAGAAACAGTCACAATTTGTTGATCCTTTTCACCAGGCTCAATTGAAGTAATTTGTCCTGCAACATTAGATAGGAAAGCATTGTTGTTACTCTTCTCGCCTGTTGGGTATACTTGTCCACGACCACGATTTCCACCTACATAAACAGGGTAGTTTAAGTAATTAACTTCTTTGTTTTGTGCTGGATCTGGTGATAACACTGGGAACACAATGTCTCGAAGAACACCTTTTTTGTCACCTGGAATTGGGCCAACCACTAAAATATTTGGCTTCTCTTTACTGTAAGGTTGAACAAAAATACCTTTTGTTTTTGCTTTTAGTTCTGGAGAAATTCTGTCTTTTGGTGCTAGTTGGAACCCTTCAGGAAGGATTAAAACTGATCCAATATTCAGCGAGCCTTTTGTATTACTAGCTAAAATCTGTTTTGCTTTCGTATCATAAGGAACACTTACAACAGCTTCGAAAACTGTATCTGGTAAAACTGCTTGTGGCACTTCAATTTCAACAGGTTTCTGAGCAAGGTGACAGTTAGCACATACAATTCGACCTGTTGCTTCACGCGGATTTTGATAAGCGTTTTGAGCAAAAACAGGGTATGCGTATGATACCTTCGGAAATAGAACTGTTCCTACAATACTTAAAAGTAAGAAAACAGATCTAAATTTTTTGATTACTTTGATCATTTTAATAAATTTTTAACTTGGTACAATAAACTATTATACACTTATTATTGTAATAATACCTTAATACCTTCGCAATAGTTTATGGAACTTCTTTCTTAAGAAAGATTACAAAACCGGATCCCCCAAGATATAAACTTAATAATGCAACTGATAGTAAAAGTTGTGTTACGGGATCAGTTGATGGGGTTATTACTGCCGCCACAATGGTACAGATTACAATTACGTATTTCCATGCCGATAGCATTTTACGGCCGGAAACAATACCAAGTAAACCTAATACGACTTGCACCGCGGGCACTTGAAATGCAAGGCCAGTTGCAAATAGGAGTACGGCAACAAAATCAAAGTATTGGTCAAAAGACCAAAACGGTTCTACCACTTCTGAACCGTATGAAATAAAAAATCGTAAAGCAGCGGGTACAAGAAAAAAATAAGAAAAAAGTAAACCTACAAAGAAAAGTAGCCCCGATCCCAAACTAACAGGAAGTACAATATCCCGTTCTTTTTTTGTTAGACCCGGTATTAAATAAAGTAGAAGTTGATAAAGTATTACAGGACTGCTGAACAAAATACCACAAAAAGCTGCTATTTTTATCGATGCAAAAAAATATTCTCCCGGGGCAAATTGCAAGAATTTTACCCCAATCGCAGGGGCTTGGAAAATTTGTACAATACCTTTTATGTCGAAAAAAAATAAACAGATTGCAATAACTAGAAAAATAGCACAAAAAACTAACCTTTGGCTAAATTCTTCTATGTGTTCAGAAAGAGCCATTTCATCGTCTTCTACAGCAGCCATTATTATTGGAATTTCCTTCTTTGAAACTTCCAAAACGTTTGAATTAAAGCATCTATTAAGCATAGTGATGAAACTTGTATTTTAAAAAGTTTAAACTCCTTCTTTTTATACTGGAGTTTCCTCCGTAGGGTTATCAACAATTATACATTCTGTTGTTAAAACCATGCTTGCAATTGATGCAGCATTTTGAAGTGTTGAACGAGTTACTTTAGCAGGATCAATAATACCGACCTCAAACATATCTGATATTTCGTTCGTTGCAGCATTATAACCAACTTCAAAATCAGAACTTTTAACCCGTTCGAATATAACGGCACCATTTTGGCCCGCATTAGATGCAATTCTTTTTAATGGAGCACTTAGTGCCTTTTCTACAATTAAAGCTCCAACAAGTTCGTCTTCAAGTAAATTTTCTTTAGCCCATTCTACAAGTTCCTCGGAAATGTGAGCTAATGTTGTACCTCCACCTGGCACAATACCTTCTTCTACAGCAGCCTTTGTTGCATTAACGGCATCTTCAAGTCGAAGTTTTCGATCTTTCATTTCCGTTTCTGTTGCGGCACCGACTTTTATTAACGCGACACCACCGCTTAATTTTGCTAACCGTTCTTGAATTTTTTCTTTTTCATACGTTGAATCAGTTGTTTCAAGTCGGCGTCTTAATTGTTCACAACGAGCTAACACTTGCTGATTATTAGAGTCTGAAATTATAGTTGTGGAATCTTTGCCAATTATAATTCGACGAGCACGACCTAACGATTCTAATTCTACATTTTCTAATGTTAATCCCGCATCAGCACTAATAACTTGTCCACCCGTTAAAATTGCCAAATCATCTAAAAGAGCCGTTCTACGATCACCAAAACCTGGTGCACGTACTGCAACAACATTTAAGTTGCCTCTTATTTTATTTATAATAAGTGTCGCTAAAGCCTCTTTTTCAACGTTATCGCTTATGATTAACAAGGGTTGGTTTGTTTTTGTAATTAATTCAAGTGTTGGGACAAGATCTTGTTTTACCTGAGTTATTTTTTTGTCCGTTAGAAGAACGTAAGCGTTATCTAACACAACTTCCATACGTTCTTGGTTTGTAACGAAATACCCAGAGATAAAACCCCTGTCAAACCCCATACCTTCCGTTATTTCTAACTCATTAACAGTTGATTTACCCTCCTCAAGAGAAATTAAGCCTTCTCTACCAACTTTATCAATAGCGCTTGCAATCAGAGATCCTACTTCTGTATCGTTACCTGCTGATATTGTTGCTACTTTTGTAATATCCGAAAGGCTTTCGATTGGCCGCGCATAGTCAACAACTTTACTAACGACAAATTGCGTAGCTTTTTCGATTCCCCTTTTTAAAACTATAGGATTTGCTCCTGCGGCTACATTTCGCATACCCTGTTTAATAATTGCGTATGCTAAGACTGTTGCTGTAGTCGTACCATCACCGGCAACATCGTTGGTTTTTGAAGCAGCTTGGCGAATTAAACAAACTCCAGTATTCTCTAGATTATCCTTTAAATTTATTTCTTTCGCTATTGTTACACCATCATTAACAATTTGGGGAGTACCAAAGGTTTTTCCTAAAACGACATTTCTACCTTTTGGCCCTATTGTTGTTGAAACCGCTTCAGCCAAAACGTCCATTCCCTTTTCTAAGGCTTTTCGTGCGGCTTCTTGATAAAGAATTGTCTTTGCAGCCATATTTAATCTGGTAAATTAAGTTACTTTTTACGCTAAAAATTTTAAATGACTCTTTTTATAATATAGTTTAATTGTGATGTAATATTGGCTCAGGCTGGACTTGAACCTGCGACCTTGGGCTTATGAGTCCCCTGCTCTGACCAACTGAGCTACTGAGCCTATCTTAATAATAAAGATATCAAATGTGTTCTTGTTTTGCAACTTTGTTCTCTTAAATTGTTAATAAGGTTCCGAAAATAGTAAAAAAACGTAACAGTATTTCGTTTTTTTTTCGACCAGCACCCCGATATCGGTGAATTTTTTAATTGTATTTTGCAAAGTTCTCGAGTCTGAGTCTCCTTTTCTACAGTATAAGTCCGCCAAAAATGATGACATCGAAGATCAAGTTTTACCAGAAGATAAAAACGAATAATAAAAAAAAGGAAAGATATCCCCTTTTGATTAGTCAAAATAAATATAACGCAGAAAAAAAGAAATTTATTTTTAGTCTCGTCAAATTCATAATTATTTTGTATAATAGTTTCATGCGGGTTACTAACTCAATGGTAGAGTACTCGGCTTTTAACCGAATAGTTCTGGGTTCGAGTCCCAGGTGACCCATTAAGGAAAAACTTTATTTCTAGAATTTTTTATAAAAATCCATAAATCGATATAATCTTAATCTTTTATTGGGCCTCTTACAGATATTTCTGTTAAAATAATTAACATTAATACAAACTATTTTGTGTAACCACCAATAAATATCACCCACTTTAAAATTTAATTAGCAGATAACTACAATTATGCTAGAGACCATTTTTAAGAACCCTGCGCAACAAATTTTATCAAAATATAGTACCCAAGTACGGCAAATTAATACACATGGTAATAATTTTAAAAAATTGTCAGATTCTGCTTTAAAAGAAAAAACAACCGAATTAAGAAATCGATTAATTTCTGAAAATGCAAAAACAGAAGACATTATACATGAGGCTTTTGCTTTAGTTCGAGAAGCTAGTGATCGTGTTTTAGGCCTTCGTCATTTTGATGTTCAAATAATCGGTGGTTTAGTTTTAAACGAAGGTAAAATTGCTGAAATGAAAACGGGAGAAGGTAAAACTTTAGTCGCTTTACTCCCAACGTTTTTTAATGCTTTATATGGTAAAGGGACTCATGTAGTTACCGTAAATGATTACTTAGCCCGACGAGATGCAGAATCCGTTGGCCAAGTACATCGTTTTCTTGGTTTAAGTGTGGGTTTAATACAAGAAAATATGACACCACAACAACGAAAAGAAAATTATGAGTGTGATGTTGTTTATGTAACTAATAATGAGTTAGGGTTTGATTACTTACGGGATAATATGGCGTATAGTGCGGATGAAATCGTGCAAAAACCGTTCTATTATTGCGTAATTGACGAAGTTGATTCTATTTTGATAGATGAAGCTCGAACACCTCTGATTATTTCCGGCGCAAGTGAAGCACCTACTAATAAATATTTGCAAACGGCTAAATTAGCATTAACGTTAAAGCGGGAAATCCATTACAATGTCGATGAGAAAAATCAAAATGTCACGCTGAGTAGTGATGGTGTTTCCTTTTGTGAACAAGCTCTAGGTATTTTGGATCTGTACAGCCCTACGGAACCTTGGATTTCTTACGTTTTAAACTCTATAAAAGCAAAAGAACTTTTTCAAAAGAGCAAAAATTACATAATCAACGAGAATAATGAAATTATTATTGTTGATGAATTCACTGGCCGAACGATGGTGGGAAGGCGTTGGAGTGACGGGTTACACCAAGCCGTTGAGGCTAAAGAAAATGTACCCATTCAAGAAGAAAGTCAAACATTAGCATCAATAAGTTATCAAAATTTATTTTTATTGTATGACAAATTATCCGGGATGACAGGTACCGCAAAAACCGAAGAAGCGGAATTTGAAAAAATATACAATTTAAATGTGATTCCAGTACCAACAAATAAAACAATTAAAAGAAAAGATTTTTCTGATTTAATTTATAAAAATCAATATATAAAATGGCGTGCAATTGCCCAAGAATGCTTAGAAATGTATGAAATAGGACGACCCGTTTTAGTAGGTACCACAACGATCGAAAAATCGGAATTATTGGCTGCGTTACTTAGTGAATATAAAATTCCGTACCGACTTTTAAATGCGCGACCCGAGAATGTAGAGAGTGAGTCAGAAATTATTGCACAAGCTGGGTGTAAAAATTCAGTTACTATTGCAACGAATATGGCAGGCCGAGGAACTGACATACTTTTAGGTGGAAACCCGGTGTTTTTAACAAACTTCGTAATAAAAGATTTTTTTGATAATGGGAAAATCAATTCCACGAATATTGGGTTTGAAGAATTTTTAAATTTAAAAAATACTCAAATAACTGAACAGATTAGAGCGAATTATAAAGATTTTTTAAAACAACCATTAAGCGAATTAGAAAAACAAGATGACCCTAATCTGAAATATTACCTTCAACTATATAAAGCCGTACTAAATGAAAAACAGTTGGGTACAAAAAAAGAAGCAGAAGAAATACGAAATTTTGGCGGGCTACACGTAATAGGAACGGAACGCCATGAATCAAGACGTATAGACAATCAACTTCGAGGCCGCTCCGGCCGACAAGGTGACCCGGGCTCTTCAAGATTTTTCCTTTGTTTAGAAGATAAGCTTTTGCGAATTTTTGGTGGCGACCAAATTTTGAATGTAATGCAAAATTTAGGATTTGACGATGGGACGCCGATTCAATCGTCTTTGTTGAACAAAAGTTTAGAATCAGCACAACAAAAAGTTGAAGCTTTTTATTACGATACACGCAAACAACTTTTTGAATATGATCAAGCACTTAACATGCAACGTAACGGTGTTTACGCGGAACGGAAACGAATATTTGAAGAAAAAAATTTACGGAATTGGTTAATTGAATACGCCGAACGAAGTTTGGATGATTTATTTATTAGTTTAAAAGATTCTTCAACAATCGAACCTTTAATTAATAAGTTACAACTCTTATTAGGTCTCCCTTTTGGTATCGATAATTCAAACAAGGCTAAAAATAGGGAAGAACAATTAAGTTTTTTGCAACAACAAATTCAAATAACATATGATTTAAAAGAACTTGAAATGGATTCCCTTGAACCCGGATTGCTTCGAGAACTTGAAAAAGCATTTATACTTCAACAAATCGACTATTCTTGGAAAGAGCATTTACAAAAAATTGCTTTTTTACGGGATTCCATAAGGTGGCGAGCGTATGGGCAAAAAGATCCTTTAACGGAGTATAAAAAAGAAGCTTTTAACTATTTCACAATAATGCTTGCACGAATAAGACATAGAGTGGTTTACTTCGTGCTTCGTTCGAAGGTAGTACTTCAGTAAAAAAACTTAAAAAAGATTCCTCTTTATTCGTTTTTATGAAAACGAATAAAGAGGAATCTTTTTTATTTTAAACTAAGGAATTGGAATAAAAAATTAAATTCCAAATTGGTTACCGCGTCTGTATTGTAAATACGCTGCAACGAAAAGTCCTAAAATTGTAACTGGCACTAACCCAAGTACAATACCGGAAAGTAATACTTCAACCATGATTGATCTATGTTATAAGGTAAAAAATTTAGGTACTAAATAAAGTATATTACAGAGTGGAATATGATTATTCGTCAAGTTCTGTGAATAAGCTACTTTCTTTAATGTCTTCGACTTGAATTGTTACTAAGTCAGATTTGGTTAATATCGAATCACCTGAATTAAACATTCGGTTTGCATGTCTCATTCGAGCTGTATCAATTGCGTTACTAATAGTTCTTGCGTTAGCAAAAAGTGGCAATTTGCTTCGTTTTTGAATGTACTCAAGAAGAGTTGCTTCTGCCTCTTCTGTCATTCGATACTGTTGTTCTTCTAAAATTAAACGTCCAATCTGGATTAGTTCTTCAGGCGTATAATCTGGAAAATCAATGTGGTTTGCAACACGTGATGATAAACCAGGGTTTGACTCATAGAAACTATCCATTCTATCCTTGTAACCTGCAAAGATAACAACAAGATCATCACGTTGGTTCTCCATTACCTGTAATAAGATCTCAATCGCTTCTGAACCATAATCTCTTTCATTATCTGGCTTATATAAGTAATAAGCTTCGTCAATAAATAGAACACCACCCATCGCACGCTTTAACACTTCCTTTGTCTTAGGTGCTGTGTGACCAATATATTGTCCTACTAAGTCATCTCTTGTAACAGTAATTAAGTGACCTTTGCGAATATAGCCTAACTTGAATAGAATATCAGCCATTCTTGTTGCCACTTCAGTTTTACCTGTTCCAGGGCTCCCAGTAAAGGACATGTGCAAGCCCACAGAAGCAGCGTTTAGTCCTAGGTTTAAGTTCTTTCTAAGACGCTGAACTAATAGTAAAGCTGAAATTTCTTTAATTCGTTGCTTTACAGGAGCTAGACCAACTAAATCTTCTTCTAATTGGTTAATAATACCTTCAATATTTGAGTTGTTATACTCTTCTTGTAAATTTACGGCCATTGATTTTGGTACATATTAAAACATATTAATAATAATATAGCACACCCTTATAGAAAAGAAATAGTATTTATTTAAGTTTTTTCGGCAACTTTCGGGAAAACACGAAGTCTTCTATTTTTGCCTTCACCGACACTAACACCTGTTAATTGATAATGGGATATTAATTCATGTTGTTGTTTTCTGATTAAACTTGTTCGGGGAAATAAATCTATTACAGTCCTCTTCGCAATAACTAGTTCTTCGATTGTTAGTCTTGTTTCCTCTAGTGGTGTTAAAAATTCGCGGCTAATAATTTCTGCAAATTTGTCGTTATTAAGAGCTCTTTTTAAAGGGGCCATAGAATTCTTTTTTGCAAAAAGACGCAATGCTTTAGCGATCTGCAATAAACTATTACTTTGAATTGTATGGATAGTTATTTTTTTCGAATGAGATATTTGCTTTAATTTTCGATTATTTTTCACAAGATTAGCTAACGCTAAAACGGCATCAGCATATTGAATTTCCTTTGTTATTATTATTGGCAACCTTAAAGTTTTAATCAAAGACTTTAAGTCTTGGTTATTTATTCCGTAAATGTATAAGAAAATAAACTCCTGTTTAAGTTTCTTTTTTAAATTGCCATCATTTTTTACCAAATTTTTAACCTTTGGTTTATCAGTTTGTTTCAACCTGTTTAAAAGATAATTATTTTTTTGTTTTTTTTCAGCCCCTTGTCGCTTATATAAATTATCATGTGTAGAATAGCCTTCTTTTTGATGGTAAACCATTTTACACTCAACGACGTTCTTCAATAATGACCTCTTTTGTATTGGAAAACTTTGCCCTTGTAATAACAGATCAACGGATTGTTCTATATTATCATGGATAACCCAGGTTTTGGGATCATGGATCTCGACAGCGACTTCAAATGTTGGAAGAGCTTTTCTTTCTAGAATACTCTTTGATGAACTACGACGTTTTGCTTCTTCGTCGCCTAAAGTAACATATTGAACACCACCAATGAGGTCTGTTATTGTGGGATTTTTAATAAGGTTCTCTAAAGCGTTTCCATGTGCAGTACCAACAAGTTGAACTCCTCGTTCCGCAATAGTACGGGCTGCACTTGCTTCTAATTCTGTCCCTATTTCATCTATGATAATAATTTCTGGCATATGATTTTCCACCGCCTCAATCATTACTTCATGTTGATTTTGTTGATTTGAAACTTGCATTCGTCTTGCCTTTCCGATAGAAGGGTGAGGTAAATCACCGTCACCTGCTATTTCATTTGAGGTGTCAATTATAATGACCCGTTTTTTCATACCATCTGATAAAACTCTTGCTATTTCTCGAATAGCCGTGGTTTTACCAACTCCTGGTCTACCCAATAATAAAATTGAACGCCTTTGTTCTAAAAGATCACGCACTATACTTACTGTACCAAAAATTGCACGACCGACCCTACAAGTCAACCCGATAACATTTCCTTTACGGTTTCGTATGGAACTAATTCGGTGTAATGTTTTTTCAATTCCAGCTCGATTATCATTACTAAATTTTCCCAACCTTTTAAGTATATAGTCGAGATCCTGCCAAACAATTGTTCGGTAAGAAATATATTCTGCGTTACCCGAAAATCTAGCTTCAGGACGGCGGCCAATATCAAGAACGATTTCGATTAATTGTCCTCGCTTCGGATGTGTCTCAACAGCATCCTTTATGAATTTAGGTAATACAGTCAATAAATCATTTAAATCATCTGCAAGCAACATTTTTTTTAGACATTTAAAAATTTGTATTACTTTTATTATACATTAGAAGAAATTAGTCTTTTCGAGCAGCTGTTCCGGCATAAAACTAATTATCTTGGTACGAATTATACAATTTTAATTCATATCGAAAATTTATATTAAAGTATAATGTTATAATAATCGTAGTGCTTATAAGCATTATAATAAAACTTCCAATAAGCAAACGACAAATGTCTCACTTTACTAAAATCAAGACAAAGCTTTACGATCGTGCAACAATCGAAAGAAGTTTATCAGATTTAAACATTAACTGGGAAGCTAGTACAAAACCAATTAAAGATTACAACAAAGCAGAGCAGACTGTTGATATTGTAATTCACCAAAATAACAATCACGATATTGGTTTTAAATGGAATAACAACGAGTACGAATTAGTTGCCGACTTTATGTTCTGGGATCAAACATATTCTGTTGACAAGTTCCTAAATCAGATACATCAGCGTTATGCTTTCAACCTTATTACGCAAGTAGGTGAAAAGCAAGGCTTACAACTAGTTGAAACGGAAAATCAAGACACGGGTTCAATTAGAGTTCTTTTAAGAAAGTTCTAATAACTTCTTATCAAAAACAGGCTGTGCAAAAAGTTTTAGGTATACAGCCTGTTTTTGGTTCATGTTATTTCTCTATAATAATCTTCTTATTTATTAAATTTAATACAGCTTTTTATTTTATTTGTCAGTGGAAAAGTGAACATACGAATTAGGCTACGTTAAAAGCTACAAAGTTTATATTAGTGTTTGAAGTTTTTTCCTGTATAACTTATTGTTTACTTGTATAAACTATTTAATCAATTACTATGAATAAAGAATTAGAATTATACGAATTAATTTTACTCCTTAAATATACATCGACTGAGGCCGAGACTACTGAAAAAGTCGAACATTATAGAGATTTTTTAACAGAAAAAGGCAGTCAAGTAATGGTTAAAAACCACGGGAAACGCTCATTGTCTTACCCGATCAAAGGTTTCGAAACAGCAACCTTTATACAACTAGTTTATTGTGGAAATGGTAATTTAATAAACGAAATTGGGACTCAAATTAAACGTGATGACTCTATACTACGCTCTATAACGACTAAACTTCAGAACGAAAATGTTTCCGATATTTTTGCTAATAGTCTTTAGCATTATTAGTTATTCATAGATTTAAAAGATCATTTGCTTCAATAAGGCGCAATTATGCCATGTAATCACTTAATTACAACACCTCATGGTTCAAACAGCTAGTAACCAAAGTGTGACTTATTGAAGCATCTACTGAGAATAAGGCATATTGACTAAAATTAATGGTTGTGGACTAGGGTTTAGAAAATTTTGATCCCTAAGAATGCTTACGTAATAATAACTTTATTAAAAGTTACTGTAATTTGTAACGCAAACGTAAGTATTTGGTTATAATAATATTTTTAACAGGAAATAATTCCTGGGAGGTTTTCAAGACCATAAAAAATTTATTTAATCAAAAATTTAATCATGACTACAACTTTACAAAGACGCGAGAGCGCTAGCTTCTGGGAGCAATTCGCTGCATGGATCACTTCAACTGAGAACAGACTATACATTGGTTGGTTCGGTTGTATTATGTTCCCTACTCTACTTTCAGCTATCTCAGCTTACATTATTGGTTTTATCGCAGCACCTCCAGTAGATATCGATGGTATCCGTGAGCCAGTTGCTGGTTCTCTACTATACGGAAACAACATTATCTCTGGTGCTGTAGTACCAAGTTCAAACGCTATCGGTGTTCACTTCTACCCAATTTGGGAAGCTGCTTCAGTTGATGAGTGGTTATACAACGGTGGTACTTACCAACTAGTTGTTTTCCACTTCTTCATTGGTGTATGTGCTTACATTGGTCGTGAGTGGGAACTTTCTTACCGTCTAGGTATGCGTCCATGGATCTGTGTTGCTTTCTCTGCTCCAGTAGCAGCTGCAGCTGCAGTATTCGTAATCTACCCAATCGGTCAAGGTTCATTCTCAGATGGTATGCCTCTAGGTATCTCTGGTACTTTCAACTTCATGCTTGTATTCCAAGCTGAGCACAACATCCTAATGCACCCATTCCACATGCTTGGTGTTGCTGGTGTATTCGGTGGTTCTTTATTCTGTGCTATGCACGGTTCTTTAGTAACTTCATCTCTAATCCGTGAAACTACAGAGAACGAATCAGCTAACTACGGTTACAAGTTCGGTCAAGAGGAAGAGACTTACAACATCGTTGCAGCTCACGGTTACTTCGGTCGTCTAATTTTCCAATACGCTTCATTCAACAACTCACGTGCTCTACACTTCTTCTTAGGTGCATGGCCAGTAGTTGGTATCTGGTTCACAGCTATGGGTGTAGCAACAATGGCATTCAACCTAAACGGTTTCAACTTCAACCAGTCAGTTGTAGATTCACAAGGTCGTGTAATCAACACTTGGGCTGATATCCTAAACCGTTCAAACCTAGGTATGGAAGTAATGCACGAGCGTAACGCTCACAACTTCCCTCTAGATCTAGCAGCTGGTGAGTCTTTACCAGTAGCTCTAGTTGCTCCTGCAGTAGCAGCGTAATTAGTAATCTAAATCTAATAGGTTAGGTAACAAAAACCCGATTCAGTATTTATACTGAATCGGGTTTTATTTTACCCTTATTTTAGGTTTTTAGATAAATTTGTAAATAGCGGGAAACGGATTTGAACCATTGACCTTCGGGTTATGAGCCCGACGAGCTACCAAACTGCTCTACCCCGCGAATTCAACACTGTAGAAAAATATAACACTACAGTGTCTTAATTGTCAATTAATTTTCTGCCTCTTAATAGATAGAAAAGCGCTTCTCTAACGATTGTTTAAAATGACTTCGAATTTAAAATTTACCAATTCTAGTGTTACAATCAATAGTATTAATAATTTTATTTTTTATTAAAAAGAGAGATCTCCGTTATTCGATTTTTTCTTTTTTTGTAAAAATTTTATAAATTCAAAATTTAGGTTTATGACAGCATCATTTTTACCTCCAATTTTAACGCCAATTGTTACACTGGTTTTTCCCGGTCTTTGCTTTGCTTTGTTCTTTGTTCTTATTGAACAAGAGGAAGTGGCTTAAAATTAATTAAAAGGTTCCTTTTTAATAAAAAATATATTAAGAATGAGCCTTTTAAGGCACAATTTTTTAAAATATTAATTTTTTAATTTAATGGACGTACAATCAGCTTTAGATAACTTAATATTTTTGATTCTATTGTTAGTAACCATTAGTTATTGGGCAAGTATTATATATACAGGTTTTAAACCTTTATCCAAATTAAGTTTCTACGGTACCATACTTGCAAATTCCTTAATTTTTTGCCTGCTAGGTTTACGTTGGTTAAATTATGGTTATTTCCCTTTAAGTAATTTATATGAATCTTTACTTTTTTTAGCTTGGGGCATTACTTTTACTACAATATTACTCGAATACAAGACCCGAACTCCAATTATAGGTTCGATAAGTAACCCTATATCACTTTTTATTATGGGGTTCGCCGGACTATCCTTGCCTGAAAGTATGCAAGCACCATCTCCACTTGTTCCTGCTTTAAAATCAAATTGGCTTATGATGCATGTAACAGTAATGATGCTAAGTTACGCCAGTTTAATTTTAGGTTCGCTACTTGGTATTCTTTTCTTAATCCTTGCAAATGGGCGGAATGATGATATCGTTTTACAAGGTAACTCTTTTGGTACAAATTTTGCGAAAGCTGATTTGCAAGACACCGCTTTCTATAAAGAAGAACCCTTGGAAGAATATTCGGCTTTAATTCTAGAAGAAGGGAATAAACAATCGACGGTACGTGGAACTCGTCTAGGTTTATTAGAAAGTATCGATAACCTTAGTTATCGGACAATAAGTTTTGGATTTCCTTTGCTTACGATTGGTATTATTGCTGGTTCCGTTTGGGCTAACGAAGCATGGGGCTCTTATTGGAGTTGGGACCCTAAAGAGACATGGGCTTTAATAACGTGGTTAGTTTTTGCTTCTTATTTGCATGCGCGTATTACAAAATCGTGGCAAGGTAAAAAACCTGCAATAATTGCATCCGTTGGTTTTATTGTGGTTTGGATTTGTTACCTTGGTGTTAATTTCTTGGGTAAAGGGTTACACACATATGGACAAATGTTATAAAAAGTATTTGTTAGCAAAAAAAAAATAGCTTTAAATGAAAATTTAAAGCTATTTTTTTTTAGAACTTTCGTAATAAACTATTTAATCTGAAAAGCCTATAAAGTAAGTAAAAATTAGAGTTTAATTTAGGAATTATTTCGTGAGACTTCATGCAATTCGCCAAGAATACTCTCATTCTAAATATAAAATTCTTCTCGGTGGCTTGTTTATTTTTTCCTTTAACTTCCAAGTTTAAACGCGTCTACAATTAATCCATAGACTAAACCGATTTTAAAAAAATTGAGAGAGTCCAATAGAATAACCGTGTACGATTTATTAATCGTCGCGTATCTTTCTTTACTTGTTAATGAATAATAAAAATTATTAAATGCTTCAATATTTGCCACAACAAGAGAAGCTCCAACAACAGCCCATTCACTAAATTCGCCTAAACTCGTATCAATAATGCTAGATGCTAAAAATCCGGCAAAAAGATTAATTAAATTAAAAATCATTCTTGTGACTTACGCTTTTTATAAACAAAAATATCCGTATGTTCGGAGTGGTGAAAACTTTTAACTTTTATATACCCATTAATAAAAACAATGATTTTAGGGCAAAATAATTAATTTCTTTCTCGGTCGGCAAAAGATTATAATTACCACTTTTCGTCAAAAAATAATGGTTATAGATATAATTAAATTTTCGTAAATATTTTTTTAATAAAATTGTTTGGTCATCTAAACTCTCGCATTTTGTTAGAGGGTTTGTAACTAAATTTCTGTTAGTTCTAAAGGGTTCAAGTAAATTATAGGCAAATTGGCGTAAGTAACTTTCATTTAAAAGATTATAAAGGTCTTTAAAATTTTCTTTATTACTTAAAAGATAACTTTCACCATTTAGACAATAAATATCGTTTTTAAAATTTATGTTTTTAAATAATTTATTGCTTGGTGTTAAAGTAAAAAGGCTGCAAAGAATAAGATCGATATCTACATTCGATAATGTTTTATTTACAGATCTATTTTGTTTAAACATGAATATTATTTTGAACAAATGGACTTGATGCAACTTATCCTAAAAATCTAGTAGTAGGTTATATTTGAATTTTACCATGACATGATGTCTTTATTTCTTAGATTTCGGTTTTAATTTCTTGAAAAAAAATATGCAAGCCTTGTTTATAAAATTAGAATTTTATAAACAAGGCTTGCATATTTTTCTAAAAAGGTACAAAAAGCTTGTTAGCAATTAGTAGTAAATTTTACCACCACCCCATTTCTCATTAACAACTTTCGGTTGCAGAAGAATGTGACCAGAAATAGCAAAAAGATCTTCATCCGTTAAAGAACGCATTTTTGGGAAGATATCTGCACTCTTAATACTAGGGTGTACTTCAGAAATCGCATCAAGACCATCATAACTCATTGGGTCTTTGATATAACTTACAAGATTAGTAATGTTGTCTCGTGTTGGTGTAGCTAAACTTAACGATTCTGTATCTAAACCTACGTTCGGGTTTGTTTTTGTAAGCCCACCAACGTGACATGTACCACAAGCATTGTTAAATAAACGCTTACCACGTTTTACCTGTTCCGGAGTAAGAATTACAGTATTACCCTTTGCATCAAGTGTTACAGTTCGCGTGTCTTCGTCTAGTTCTAGAGCGCTTACTGGACTCAAGTTACCCGCGAAGAAAAGAGAAGCAGCGAAGCTTCCTACTAGAATCTTATTTTTAAACATAGTAGTCTAATTTTATAATTTTGATAATCAAATAATAGTGTAGTAAATCTGCTTATTTAAATTATAGTTTCTTCAGTTAAATATTATTCACTGAAATAACCTATAAACTTTAATTAAACGTAAAGTTGTCGGCCTAAACCTATTGCTAAAATCGCTGCTGTTAAAGCAACAATAAGAGCAGTGAAAATTTGCATATCTGTAATCATTTTACCGTGGACCTTAAGTTTTTTATCTGATTAAATACATTTAGTCGAAAGTTTGTTTTCCAGTGAATTTTACATTAACTGGGTTAGGGTTTTTACCTATAGAGTAACCAACGTTACCAACACCAATACGACCCTCATTTACTTTTTCAGGGAATACACCATCTTTAGGGTGTAAATATTGAACTTCACTGTTTGGGAAAATTCTATAGATTTTGAAGTCACTAATTTTAAATAGAGTTCGAAGTTGTGTACCAAGTGCAAGACACTGCTCCTTTTTAGCAAGGTATAAAAGGTTTTCACCACTTTGCATTATTGCAGCACCACTTGTTGGCATTTCAAAAACTTGTTCTTTTTTACTAGTCCAAGTAATGGCATACTTTTCTTCAGTTTCGGCAGCTCTTAACCAGCCTCCAGTACTACCACCAAAAGTTGGTGAAGGAATTTGTAAGTTTAATACGTCTGTCATATTTATTTAAAATATCCATTTAAAACTCCATTGATTTATGCGAACGCTTAAAATCAAGAGTATATATAGTATTATATACTAGATTAATATTTAAGTTAATATGGAAGCACATTATTTTAAATATTAATTTATAGTTTAGTTTAAAGTAAGAAGGATGAAATTGGGCCGAGTTGGATTTGAACCAACGTAAGCTATGCTAACGGATTTACAATCCGTCCCCATTAACCACTCGGGCATCGACCCATTACAATAATTATTGTAACATGAGATGTATTTATATACAACTTTTACTCTAAAAGAGTTACAAGAATTAGAGTAAAAGTTGTTTAATTAGGTAATTCTTATTTTTCCGTCGAAAAATCCGTTTCAATTACGTCATCTTCCCCTGATTCAGGTTTGTTTTCGCCACTGTAAACTTTTTCCCCAACTTCCATAACAGCTTTTTTCAGACTTTCCATCAGCTCTTTCATACTGGCATAATCATCTTTTTTACTTGCCTCTTCAAGCTCCGTTACTAAATTTTCGATTTTTTGTTTCTCTTCAGGTGTACAAGTTGCTTCAAGTTGTTCCAGTTGTTTTCTAGTTTGGTAACATAAAGCCTCAGACTGATTTTTAATTTCGATTTGTTCCGACTTTTCTTTGTCTGCAACAGCATTAGCTTCTGCATCTTGAACCATACGCTCAACTTCATCTTTCGGAAGTGTCGATGCCCCACTAATTGTAATGGATTGTTGCTTGTTAGTGGCTTTGTCTTTTGCAGTTACTGAGAGAATACCATTTGCATCAATATCGAAAGTTACTTCAATTTGAGGAACGCCACGTGCAGCAGGTGCGATTCCATCTAACCTAAAAGTACCCAAGCTCTTATTATCTTTAGCCAATTCTCTTTCACCTTGTAAAACATGAATTTCTACATTTGGTTGATTATCGACCGCTGTTGAGAAAGTTTCAGACTTTTTCGTAGGTATTATTGTATTTCGCGGTGTAATTTTAGTCGTAATACCACCTAATGTTTCAACACCTAATGACAATGGTGTTACGTCTAACAGTAAAATGTCTTTAACTTCACCCCCTAGTACACCAGCTTGAACAGCAGCTCCCACTGCAACAACTTCATCAGGGTTAACAGTTTGGTTAGGAGTTTTACCCAAGATGTTCTCAACAAGTTTTTGAACAGCAGGTATTCTAGTGGAACCTCCAACAAGAACGTTCTGATCAATTGCGGCTGAATTTAATTCAGCATCTTTTAATGAATTCTCAATTGGTGTTCTACAACGATCTATTAAATCTGAACAAAGTTCTTCGAATTTTGCTCTTGTTAAATCTTTTTCCAGGTGCTTAGGACCTTCTGGTGTTACGCTTATAAAAGGTAGGTTGATTGAACTTTGTGTTAACGTAGATAATTCAATCTTCGCTTTTTCAGCCGCTTCCGTTAGTCGCTGTAAAGCTTGACTGTCTTCTGTTAGATCTATACCTTCTTGGTCTTTAAATGCTTTAACGAGCCATTGTACAATTTTTTCGTCAAAATCATCACCTCCTAAATGTGTATCCCCAGATGTGGCTAATACTTCAAATACACCATCTCCAACTTCTAAAATTGAAACGTCAAATGTACCTCCACCAAGATCGAAAACTAAAATTGTTTCATTATCTTTTTTATCCAATCCATATGACAATGAAGCAGCAGTTGGTTCGTTTATTATTCGTAAAACTTCTAAACCAGCAATTTTACCAGCATCTTTAGTTGCTTGTCTTTGAGAATCATTAAAATAAGCCGGAACTGTAATAACAGCTTGTTTAACAGTTTCACCTAAATATTTTGAAGCGTCATCTGCTAATTTGCGCAATACCTGAGCCGACAATTCTTCCGCAGCGAATTGTTTACTTAATGCTGGGCAGTCAAGTTTTATAATGTCTTCTGTTTGCAATACTTTATAAGATACTTGGCGAAGTTCTTCGTTTACTTCACTTGTTTTACGTCCAATAAAGCGCTTAATCGAGTAAAAAGTGTTCTCGGGATTTATCACTGCTTGACGCTTTGCAATTTGTCCAACTAGCAAATCTCCTTTTTTTGTGTACGCAACTACAGAGGGTGTTGTTCGTTCCCCTTCAGCATTTGTAATAACTTCGGGTTTACCACCTTCCATAACAGCTACTACTGAATTTGTAGTGCCAAGGTCAATACCAATAACTTTAACCATAATTATCTGTATTCTTTTAGTAAGATTATTCTTGTTTTGTTTCCTATTCTTAAAATATAGGTTACATCTCTAAGTGTAAATTTTCTATAAACAATATAAAAGGAGTATTTACCGTAGAAAGTATTTATGTATTTCTTTCTATTTTTAATTCTTTAATAACCAATTACAATTGTTATTTTACTTTATTTAAAAGTTGTGAACATAGACAGAATGCATTGCCTTAAACTATACTGAATCTAAATGCATGACTAATAAGTTAGGCATATAAGCAAAATTTTTTAAAAATTGCATTAATACAAAATTCAAACTAACAACACAGTTAATTCTATGCAGGCCGGACTATTTGCCAAAAAGGTTGGAATGACCCAAATATTTGATGAATCAGGAAAAGTACTTCCTGTTACAATTCTCAAGACGGGGTTATGTCAGGTAAGCCAAATTAAAACTACAAGTACGGATGGTTATAACGCTATTCAGGTTGCTTATGGTGAAAAAGCGTTAGAAAAGACTAATAAACCCATAAGAGGTCATTTAAAGAAAGTAGGGGACCAAGGATTTAGATCTTTTGGTGAATTTCATGTAAAATCACCTGAAGAATTTGAATTAGGCCAAATTATTGCCTCTGATACTTTTTCTGTAGGTCAAAAGGTTCGAATAACAGGGAAAAGTATTGGTAAAGGTTTCCAGGGCAACCAAAAACGTCATAACTTTAGTAGAGGTCCTATGACACATGGTTCTAAGAACCATAGATTGCCGGGAAGTATTGGTGCGGGAACTACACCTGGGCGTGTATATCCCGGGAAAAAGATGGCTGGTCAACTTGGTGGTAAAACGGTAACTCTTAAAAATACTGAAGTCCTTTACATAAACGCAGAAGAAAATATTTTAGTTCTAAAAGGTTCAGTACCTGGTAAGAAAAATGCTGTATTAAAAATTCAGCCACAAAAATATTAGTTTTAAAATTAGTTCAGCATTATTTTTATGTCTTACGTTAATCAAAGAGACATACTCAGTCTCGTAAAATATCCTATTCTTACTGAGAAGACTATACGGTTAATTGAACAAAATCAATATAGTTTTGCAATCGATCCGAAAGCAAATAAAGTTGATTTAAAGCAAGCTATCGAGCAATTGTTTGATGTGAAAGTTATTTCCGTGAATACTTCTTTATTACCATTAAGAAAACGTCGAGTAGGTAAGTTCATAGGAAAAAAAGCTCGTTATAAAAGAGCAATAGTAAAATTAGCACCTGAAGATTCTATTTCTTTATTTGAAGAAGAATAATCAGTTCCGGCTAAATTTTAGACGTCCTTAAATAGTAAATATTATTTTTATATGGCAATTCGTCTATATCGGGCTTACAGCCCAGGTACACGTACAAAATCGGTGTCATATTTTGATGATTTATCAAAAGTTAAATCAGAAAAAAGCCTGACAGTCGGTAAAAAAGCTTGCAGCGGCCGAAATAATCGTGGTGTTATTACTGTTAAAGGCCGTGGTGGCGGGCATAAAAGAAAATACCGTATATTAGATTTTCATAGAAAATCAACTATCGTTGCTAAAGTAGCGAGTATCGAATACGATCCAAACAGGAATGCAAGAATTGCCTTGTTACATTACCAAGATGGTTCAAAGAAGTATATTATTTCTCCGCGTTCTTTAAAAGTTGGAATGGAGATATATTCTGGAATTGATGCTCCTATTAAAGTAGGAAATGCAATGCCATTAGAATTAATTCCGTTAGGTAGCATTATTCACAATGTTGAATTAACGTTAGGAAAAGGGGGTCAACTAGCCCGCGCCGCTGGAACTTATGCGCAATTAATTGCTAAAGAGGGCGATTTTGTAACATTAAAATTACCTTCAAATGAAGTTCGTTTAGTAAACAAAAAATGTTACGCTACTTTAGGCCAAGTCGGAAATATTGATAGCATTAATATTACCCTTGGAAAAGCTGGCCGAAGCCGTTGGCTTGGTAAAAAACCTAAAGTTCGAGGTGTTGTAAAGAACCCAATTGACCACCCGCACGGTGGTGGAGAAGGTCGATCACCAATTGGTCGTGCAAAGCCTGTAACACCTTGGGGTAAACCTGCTTTAGGTATTAAAACGCGTAATCAAACGAAATCAAGTAGCAAATATATTTTACGTTCACGACGTTAAATAGTTATTAAAGACAACTTATAAATTTACATTTCTTAAGATGCCACGTTCCTTAAAAAAAGGGCCTTTTGTTGCTTCTCATGTTTTCAAAATGGTTGAACAAATGAACGCCAATGGAAAAAAAGATATTATTACAACCTGGTCTCGTTCTACAACAATTCTTCCGAATATGATTGGGCATACGTTCGCTGTTTATAATGGGCGTCAACATATTCCAGTATTTGTTTCAGATCAGATGATTGGACATAAACTTGGTGAATTTGCCCCTACTCGAACGTTTCGTTCACACGTAAAAAAAGATAAGAAAGGAAAACGTTAATAAAACGTATGGAAAACTTACAAAAAAACGAAATTCGGGCAGTTTCTAAATATGTTCGAGTGTCTCCTAGTAAAGTTCGTCGTGTTCTTAGACAAATACAAGGAAAGACATATCCAGAAGCTTTAACACTTCTTGAATTTATGCCGTATTCTTCTTGTGCTCCAGTTATAAAAGCATTACGTTCAGCTACCGCGAATGCAAAAAACAATTTAAATTTAAATGAAACGGACTTAATTGTTAAGTCAGCTTTTGCGGATCAAGGGCCTACGTTAAAACGTATCCGTCCAAGAGCGCAAGGTAGAGCTTTCAAAATTTTAAAAAAGACATCACACATAACAATCGTTATGGAAAATTAACAAAACTAAAATTTGATGAGGGTTTAGTTCGTGGGACAAAAAACACATCCAACCGGTTTTCGAACTGGTATTAATAAGAAGCACAGTGCAACGTGGTTTGCTAATTACGGTGCTTATAGTGAAGTTCTAAAAGAAGATTATAAAATACGAAAGTTTTTTGAAAAAGAGTTTGAATCTGTTTACAGTAAAGCAGGAATCGCTAAATTAGAAATTCAGCGTAAAGTCAACCAGCTTGAATTAGTAATTCATGCCGCCCGACCAAAAGCCATTACGGCTGAGACTGAAAACAGTAATTTAATTACAAACTTAAAAGATAAGCTTACCAGTTTAGTAAATGGTTCGAAGCAAATTCGAATAAAAGTTTTACAAATTACTCGAAGTGAAAATGAAAGTTCGCTAGTTGCAAGATCCATAGCGGATCAACTTGAAAAGCGAGTTGCTTTTAGAAAAGCAATACGCCAAACTACACAGATGCTACAAAGAAGCGGTGTAAAAGGTTTTAAGATACAAGTTGCTGGTAGATTAAACGGTGCCGAGATTGCTCGTGCAGAATGGGCTCGTGAAGGCCGTGTTCCTCTTCAAACGATTAGAGCCGATATTAGTTATGCAACCCAGCGAGCAAATACCGTATACGGTGTATTAGGTATTAAAGTTTGGATTTTTAACAAAGAAATCTATTAATTTAACTAATTTATCAATTTGATATGTTACTCCCTAAAAGAACAAAATTCCGTAGGCATCACCGTGGAAGACTAAGAGGGGTTTCAAAAGCCAATACTATAGTCTTTGGAGATTATGGTCTACAAGCTCAAGAACCTGTTTGGCTTACTTCGCGACAAATTGAAGCTACACGACGTAGTCTAACGCGATACGTACGTCGTACAGGAAAAATTTGGATTCGAATTTTTCCTGATAAACCTATTACTGAACGTGCGGCGGAATCAAGAATGGGTGCCGGTAAAGGTACAGTTGCCTACTGGGTTGCCGTAGTAAAACCAGGTGCGGTACTTTTTGAAATCAATGGTTTAAGTAAAGAG
>JACLAA010007435.1_pt1 | contig 25214 bp, 19 predicted proteins | sample 8027891 | NCBI WGS metagenome assembly JACLAA01 (sample SAMN15724900, study PRJNA655200) | protist metagenome | isolation source: fluorescence activated cell sorting (FACS) single amplified genomes of... | place: Spain: Blaines Bay Microbial Observatory, Mediterranean Sea | collected 2016-01-19 | reverse complement strand
AGTTGCTCAAGTGGGCGCGAGAGGAGAAAAAGTGTAAGTGGGATCAAGATACGATTAATGTGGCCGCATATGATGGTAATCTGGAAATGGTAAAGTATTGCGTTGCAAATAAGTGTCCTATTGATGAGGATGCGTGTGCATGTGCTGCCTCACGAGGTCATCTCGAGTGCCTCAAATACTTACGCGAAGAAGCGAAAGCGCCTTGGGATTCTTATACTGCTGCTTGGGCGGCTTTTAATGGTCATCTCCACATACTCGAATATCTTGTTGAGCGTAAATATGATAAATTTAACGAAGAGGAGTGCGAGGATGCGGCCAGGAAAGGCCACTTGGACTGTTTGAAGTACTTACACGAAACCGCCAAATGGTCTTGGGACTCTGAGGCCATACGAGAAGCGCACGAGAACAACCACCCCGAATGTGTACAATACCTCCTCGACAACGACTGCCCATTACCAGAAGGTTGGCGATACGAGCACGGGGAGTTACACGTGGCAGAATCAGAAACAGAACACTTGTAATAACAGAGAGAGAGAGAGACAGACAGACACACAAAGTAAATAAAGCGCTTCTTAAAAACTCACTCTTTCTCGATATATCAAGTCCGAAGCAAAAAAGCAAAAAAGCCCTTCGTTTTGAGCCGCAGAAACACCAACCGCTTTTTTCGTGCGTTTTCACCCGTTCTTTCCCACGGACGAAGGAGAGCCACGAACCCATGAATTTTTTTCACCTTTTTTCCATTCAAAGTGCATTTTCGCGTCACTTTACCCGCACAGACTGCACCTACACTTACACACTTACACGTAACAATGTTTTCTTTACAAACCATCAACACCTGCCAAAGAGTGGCTTCCTTCAAGCTCGCCTCCACGTCGAAGCGATCTGCTTCTTCTGCGATGAGAGCAGTCGTCGAACCGAAAGAAAACGGGTCCATGGACGAAACCGTCGCCGACGCCGTCCAATCCGCGGAGAAGGCGTTCGAAATGGCCGACGCGAAACCGGCGGGTGAACAAGCGCAAGCGCCGAGAGCGATGCAAGCGATGATGTACGTTTACTCTATATTCTTTCACCCTTTGTCCTTTTCGTGTTGTTCTCGATGATGCGCATCTGATATGCGCGCGCTTTGCACGGAAAGAAAGGTGAAGTGACGTGGACTTTTCCATTAATCAATTTCCGTGATGACGTCAGAGGAGCGTTTGTGGTGCCTCGGTGGCATTTTTTCTCTGTGCTTCGTAACACTCTTAAGTTCTTATTTGTCGATATATTCCTCAAAATACTGACCAATTTCACTTCTTTCCACTCTTATTTCTCCAAATGTGTTCTTGTCTCTCTCATAAAACAGCGACCCCGCGGATGGTTCCGTCGCCGAAGCCGCGCCGCTCGGGAACGACACGCAACTCCTCGACGACGCCATGAAGGTGTTCACGAACCCGACCGCGATCGAGATGGTCAACGGCCGCGTCGCGCAAATCGGCTGGATGGCTGCTTTGTACACCGAAATTACCCAAAACAAGTCTTTGTGGGGACAAGTGTTCTCCACGAGAACGTTTACGTTGGCTGACGGCGTTTCGGATACGGTTACGTACCCGGGCGCCGGTTTGTTCTTGGCGCCGTTCTGCGCCGTCGTCATCTTGGCCGCCTCGTTGGCGCCGGTGTTGAAGAAGTCCAGTCCGGACGGAGTCACCGCGCCGGGCAACACCTTGGGTCCGTTCAGACCGGAAGCGGAATTGACCAACGGGAGAGGTGCCATGGTCGGTTTGGTCGCCTTGGTGTTGGCCGAGAAGTTTACCAACGGCAACCCGTTGTTCTAAAAATTCTCGAGCGTAAACACGCACGGGAAGAGAGAAGGACAACAAAAAGCGCGATTCTTGCAGAGCGAGCAGAGAGAAAGGATATTTAGAAAACAAGAAGCATATATACATTTTTAGAGAGACAAAACTTGTAATTTAATATAAACATCATACTTACGTCGTGTATATATCTACAGTACCATATCTTTCATTGTGGGAAAAATCAATCATCGTCACACAAAAGAACACGGACGAAGAATACCAATACTCTTTAGAGATCGCTCGCTCGTTTTCTGATGGCATCATCAAAATCAACACTCCTTTTGTCGGGAGTTGCGGCCTCCTCTTCCTCCTCCCGCATCATCTGCCGCTCTTCAACGACGAAAAACACGTTCCGAAACGTCGTCGTCACTTCCCGGGGAATACGACTCAACGCTTCTTCTTCTTCATCATCTACGTCGTCTAAATCGTCGAGAACATCGTCATCGTCATTTGCAGAACAAGAGGAGGAATTATGGCTCGCTTTGGGATGATTTTGGACCCCCTCGGAAACGTTTCAATCCATTCCGGGGGTTCTTTCCGTGACCGTCGGGTACGCAGGCGCAGAAGGGAAAAGTGATACCAAAAACATCGACAGAGCGGTGACGTATCAATCGGTCTGCAGCGGGGACGGGAACACGGAAGCGCTGAAAGTACGATTTGATACCACTAAAGTGACGATAGAGGAACTGTTGGACGTGTTTTTTGCCTCGCACGATGCCACGCGGCGAGCGGCTTCGGCGCAGTACGAAAGCGCCGTCTGGCCGCAAAGCGAAGCGCAATACGAAAAGGTGCGGTCGTACGTCGAGGCGATGAACGAAGGCGCGATGATGAAGCAGAGACGACCAATTGCGACAAAGATACGAAATCCGAGTAAAACTCGATTCGCAATTGCGGAGAGGTACCATCAAAACTACAACAAGAAGAACGCGTATCGTCTTTCGGCGGCGTTTGGCGTGTTTTTATTGAACTTGCAAGCGCCGGATTCGTTCTTCTTGCAAGAGCAGTTGAAAGTTCTCCTCGGCGCGGGAGTGGTTTTATCCTCGTTGGAACAAATGTTACCGTTTTACGATCGAGTGTTGGACGAGTTAGAAGGGAACGTAAACAACAGCGGTGGTAGTTCCAACGACGCCGACGAGTAAAAGACATTGTTCATCAAAGTTCGTTTCCGAACTCTCGCGCCCGCAAAGCCCGCTCCCGCGACGACGACGCATAGATTAGAAGATAGATTTAGAACCAAACCCACCCCAAAAAAAGAAAAGAGAAAAGAGAATAGAGAATGAGCTCTTCTCAAGGAGTTTCTGCTGCTGCTGCTCCTGCTGTTGCTCAGTTATAAAATGTATGCGTGTGTGACGTCTGCGTTTCAGGTCAAAGCGACTTAAAGAGTACATCTCTCTCGCTTCCGCGCAAGTACCGATAATAATTATATACATTTAATACTATTCAGCAATAACAGAACATCCAAAAGCACATACTAGTCGTTCTTCAGCGCTCGTTGTTCCGATGTTGCTCGGCGACGTGTTTGCAGCAAAAACTCAATTTTTTCTTCAATTCTTCAGTTCTTCTCGGGAAAAGAACTGCACAAAAAAAAGGTATTCTCTTTGCGCTGTTCTCTCGCGCTTGCTGCTTGCGCATGCACACGACGCCTTTTTAAAATGATCACCACTTCCAGTTGGAGTTCTTGTTCTTCGACTAGTGCATCTTCTCTCCTTTTACCACCACGCGGGGCGAGGACGACCACGACCAGCTGTGCTGAGAAGTTTTCTTCTCCATCCGCTCAAAGGCTTATCTTTTGTCGGGAAAAACAATCGAGTGAATCTTTGTCGAGTTTTGGAGGAGAGCGAGGGCGTTTACGAAGCAGTTTTCGGTGTCGTCGAACGCACCAGAAGCGCGAGCAGCAGCAGCGAGCGGGTTTTGTGGCATCCGCGGCGGCCTCGTCGTCGTCGTCGTCTTCTTCGATGGAGATGAAGATGAAAGATTTCAAGTGCAAATTGACCACCTCCATCATATCTTCGACGGTGTCTGAATGCGTCTCTGAAATCGAACACCTCGCAAAAAGGAGTAGTAATAACAGTCGTCCGGATATCGTGGAGTTACGCGTGGATTTTCTGGAGAAATCGATTCGGTCGGACGAGAGGAAAATGAAGGAAGCGATCGGTCAGTTGGTGGAGGCGTGCGAGAAGGTGGCGAAGATTCCGTGCGTGGTGACGTTTCGACCGACGTGGGAAGGCGGGCAAGACGACGGCGACGAAGAGACAAGACTGCGATGTTTGTGGGAAGGATTTCGAGCGGGTGCGACGTACGTGGATTGCGAGTTGTTAGCCATCGAGCGGTTCGCGAAGGCGAAGCCGGACGAGAGAGACGGCGTTATCAAAGGACCGGGGCAGATGTTGATTTGTAGCAGTCACGAGTACGAGTTGACGCCATCGTTGGACGTTTTGCTAAAGGAAAAGTACGAGAAGATTCGAGCGAATGACATGTGCGACATCGCGAAGATCGCGTGCGTGTGCCAGGATATTAACGACGTTGGACGGTTGGCGAAGGTTTTAGAAAAAGCGAGAGGGGATGGATATCCGTGCGCGGTTTTAGGAATGAGCGAACACGGGTTGATTTCCAGATTGTTAGCGACAAAGCTCGGGAGTTATTTGACGTTTGGGAGTATTCGCGCCGGATTCGAGTCCGCACCGGGGCAGCCGACGTTGCGAGATTTGAGCGAGTTGTACAGGGTGAACACTTCGCAAACGAGGGAGACGAAAGTTTTGGGCGTGATGGGGAAGCCGATCGCGCAGAGTAAATCGCCGCAGTTGCACAACAAAGCGTTGATTAGCGCAAAGGTGGATGATAAGTGTTACGTGCCTTTATTAGTGAAAGATTTCGCGGAGTTTGTCGAGAATGAGAGTTTGTTTAACAACAAAAACAACGATTGGGTTGGGTTTTCGGTGACGATTCCGCACAAGGAATCAGCTTTGAAATTTTGCGGCGAGAACGTCGACCCGGTGGCGAAACAAATTGGAGCGGTGAATACGTTGGTGAGACAAAAAGACGGATCTTTTCGCGGGTACAACACGGATTACGTCGCCGCGATTGGTGCGATTGAAAAGGCGTTGGATCCGACGATTCCGCGAGACGCGGCAGAAACGACAGATTCGAAGGCGTTGAAAGGAAAGACCGTGTTAGTATTAGGCGCGGGAGGCGCGGCGAGAGGGTTAGCGTTCGGTGCAAAGTTTAAAGAAGCCAACGTAGTCGTTGCGAATAGAAGTAAAGATAGAGCGGATGCATTGGCGGAGGCGTGCGGTGGTACGTCAATTTCTGTCGAAGACGTCGCGAGTGGGAATTTTGGGGATTTGAAAATAGACGTCATCGCGAACACGACGTCGTTAGGGATGGTTGGCGAGAGAGTAAATGAAACGCCGTGCCCAAAAGAAGCTATTAAAAAATCCGGCGCGGTCGTCTGTTTCGACGCGGTGTATAACCCGCTCGAGACTAGATTGTTGAGAGAGGCGAAGGAGTGCGGCTTAACCGTCGCGAGCGGGTTGGACATGTTCGTCGGCCAAGCGGCGAGACAGTTTGAGTTGTTCAACGAGGGTCAAAAAGCCGATTACGCCGGCATGCGCGAAACCGTCTTGAACGCTTCGAAAGGTAATTGATTTGGCGGCGGCGGCGGAGAAAATATGTGCATTTGGAACGTTTTCGGCTTTTTTTTTGTTGTTGTTATACAATGATGATGATACAAGTATTAGATTTTACATAATGACCTCGGCAACGACTGCCGACGAAGCCATCCTTGGCGATTCGTTCGCTCCTTCTTCTTCTTTTCTGCTGCCTTCCCCTATTTCCTCTTCTTCTTCTTCCTCCTCTTCCTCTTCTTCTTCTTCCTCCTCCTCCTCTTCTTCTTCTTCTTCGGTCTTAAACCCTTCGGCCATGCGCGGTTGCGAATCTTCAATCGGTACTTTCCTTTGGTACTCTTTTCGCGTGGCTAATCGTCTCGCCGCTTTTTCTTGATCTTTTAGTCTCTTCTTCTCGTTTTGGAGTTGCTTTTTCATGGATTTCTTTCCTTTCGGTGCCGGCGTGGACGACGAAAGCGGTGGCGTGGTGCCTAACAACGCTCCTTTCGCGGTCGCCGCCGGCGTCGGCGGCGAAGCGCTCGTTATTTTCGTCGTTGGCGATGACTTCATTTTCGACATCGAGTGTTGATTGCTCGGCGAAGACGAAAACGCAGCCGCCCTCATCTTTTCTTTCTTCACCGACGGTTGCTGGATCGGTCGCGCCAACGCTCGTCCGCTTGCCACGAAGCCGTTCGCGCCAAATCGTCGGTTCCCAATAACAACTCTCGCGCCGCCTCTTTTCGCGAAGTACTCGTCGTCGATGTCGTCGTAATACGCGGGGCTCTTGTTGTTCGATGACTTCATTTGATGATAGCGATGAAAATCTCGACGATCTTCTTCCTCGAACGAATCTTCCTCATACGAAGACCGTCTCATGCCGTGCATCTCGTCCTCGTCTTTCTCCAAACCCAACCATTTCGAGCGTTTCAACAAACACAACGGATGTTCCCGTAAATCCAACTCTCCGCGAAGCTTATGCACGGACCCGTCCAACTCTCGATAACACAACAAATTCTCAAACGGCACTCGACAGGACGGACACTTCGCGGCAAAGCTCGAGCCACCACCGCTGCCGTGACGATGGTGCTGATGATGCGTCGACGACAACCCGCGTTTCTTCCTCTGCTCGTTTTCCTCCTCCTCTTGAAAGTTCGCCCACCGAACGATGCACCTGGCGCAAAACGAGTGCAAACACGGGACGGTAAAACACGAGTTTTCCAACGCCGGCGCGGTGAGACAAATCGCGCACGACGGTAAACTCGATTCGTCGTCGTCCTCGTCGTCTACTAATAAATCGTCGCCATTCTCTTTGTCTTTGTCTTCTTCATCATCATCATCATCATCATCATCTCCTTTACTCTCGTCAAAGTCTTTCCTCTTTGTCTTTGTCTCTAAAAACACCAACACATCGTCCGAAGAATGATGAGAAGACTCCTCGTCGTGCGCCGAGGAAAACAACGCGCGCAGCTCCTGTTCCTCCTCTTCCTCCTCTTCTTCCGAGCGTGAAAGCTCCAGCCGAGAGAACGTCTCGCGCAAGTTAAAAAGAGAAGGCGTTACGGGTACAAATCTTTCTTCTTCTTCTTTCCTCGTCATTTTTTATCTCCAAAATCTTCTTCAACGGACAAACCAAACAAAGATATGGGGGGGGTAAGTGTTTTCGCGGAGGAGGAGGAGGACACTCACGTACTAAAAATCTCCTACTATGAAAGAGAGAGAAGAAGAGAACAGAGAGATTACCACCTGCAATTCTTCTTCGTCTCTCTCGCCGCGAACACCGCAGAGAAAAGAGAGAAAAGAGAGAGAGATGAGAGAGAGGTGATAGAGAGATTATATCTCTCCAGATGTCTGAGGAAAAACAAAACAATCGAAGAATATTCTCAAAGGAGCAAATTCATCGAGATTTTTAACCGACGAATTTTTTGTTTTTTTTGGTCGTCTAAAAAAAAGTGACCGAAAATCAGATGTTTTCGCTTGTCTTTTCACACATGATTCTTAACTTAAAAAGAGTTTGTTTGTTTGTTTGCCCAAGAAGAAACAGAAGAAAGGAAAAAAATTTGGAGGCTCAAAAAAGAGGAAAAAAACAACTGTCGTCTTTTCACACAGAGGACTGCTGCACAACAGATTACCAACATCACTTATCACTACCACCACGAGAGAGACAGAGAGACAGAGACAGAGATTTTGTTGTTGTCGTGAAGAAGAAGAAGACAACAGGATTTGAGAGAGAGAAGTGATGCGCGAGAGACGAAAATAACAGTGAGTTTTGGGGAAACTCTCTAATAATGAACAGCGACGATATAAAAACAAGGCTGAGAAAAGAATACGAAACGCCGTCGACGTGTACCACGCACTTGGCGTTGACTTTGGTGCAACTCATATTCGCGCTCATGCACACTTTGGCGAATCCTTCTTTGAAACATATTCCGTCGTTTGCGTTTTGTACGCTGAGATTGGCGATAGCGTTGCCGTTCTTGTACTTCTTTGGACAGATGGAAAAACCGACGCAAACGAAAGATATTTCCTGGAAGCAACGCTTTTGGTTCGTACCGATGGGGACTTTTTTAGGGATCGCGTACTTACTCGTGTTCGTGTGTAACGAGCGGTCTGGAGCGATCGCGGTCGCGAGCGTGCAGCCGCTGATGCCGGTGTGCACAGCTATGCTTTCGTTCGCGTTTGGTTTAGAGCGGATGTGTTTTTTGAAAGCGTTCGGGTGTTTGCTCGGTTTCGCGGGGACGGTGTTGGCGGTGAGAGCGCACAGGATTTTCGACGAGGTTGGTCCGTCTGTCGAGGACGTGTTGCTGTTACTGTTGCAAACGTGTTCGTATTCGTTTTACGTCGTGATGGTGGTGAAAGCGACGAAGAGTGGGATGAAGAATTACGGGATGACGTTTCTGTTTCGAGCGACTCTTTTCGCCTGGACGTGGATATTCTTCGCCGGAGGATTGAAGCAGATTTTCATAGACATAGATTGGGAAAACGAGGTCCCCGCGTACGCGTGGGGTGGCGTGCTCTTTTCCGGGTTCGGGAGCGCCGTCATCGCGCACGGCATTAACAGTTGGGCGATTACCCGAGTCAACGGCGTGTTACCGACGGTGTACTCGGGCGTCCAAGTCGCGTTCACGGTGCTCTTCGGGTTGACGTTTCTGGACGAATCGCTGGAAGCGATTCAATTTGCCGGCATCGCAATCACCGTGGTCGGCGTGTACTGCGTCGCGAGAAGTCGCGCGGAGGAACGCGAAGAAATTATTATTTTTTCAGCGACGACAGAAACGACGGAAACGGAAACGACGACCCCAACTACCAACGCCCAACGACAAAAAGACGACGACGACGTCGAACTCGTCGTCGCCGTTCCAGACGCGGTCCCGCACCGACCCTCGCTCGATCTGTAGTAGAATAATAATAGCAATAGTAATAGTAATAGTGTAACACTTTGAGCGGAAAGAGTTAGCAGTAAGCGTAGAAAAGAAGAAGCAAAAACACAAAGCTAAACCCTACACCCTAAACTATTAAGTTCGTTAAAAAGAGGATAAGAGGGTTTTTCGGTCACTTTTTCTCTGTAAGAGGTACGCCTTATTACACATACAAAATGCTTCGTCGCGCGTCGTCGCGAACGCTCCGAGCTTCCTCCTCTCTGTTCTTTCGGGCAGGTGGTAATGGTGGTTCTTTTCCGACCACCCCCTTTATCGTCAACACCGCGACGACGACGACGAATAAAACCGCCGCCGCCAGTGCTCAAACGATGATGGTCCGGTGCATGGCCTCGGGACCCCCGAGAAACGCGACGGAAATCTCGGACGAGTTGTTGGCAAAACTCGGGACTTTATCCACGCAAGCTTTAATCGATGGCTTATGGGTGATGGGATGGCCAACGTCGCACATCATGGGCGCGAGGCCGCTGACGGAAGGCCAGCCGAAAACGATCGGCCGGGCGATTACCATTCAGTTCGTCCCGCAAAGGCCGGATATTATGAAGGATAAACCCGCCGGGATGGACAGTCCGGAATACGAAGCGTTCGAGCTCGCCGGGCCGAAAGAGGTGATCGTGATGAACTCGGTCGGGCCGTGGGAATCCGTCGGTGGGGACATTAAGTTTTTACGTTTGATGCAGAAGAAAGTCGCGGGTTTAGTCACGGACGGGTCGGTGAGAGATACCGCGGTGTTGCGAGGATACGGGTTCCCGGTGTTTTGCCACTCGACGACGCCGAGGCAAGGACCGCACGTGCACCAACCGTGGGCGTGTAACTTGGTGATTAATTGCGGTGGGGTCACGGTGAGACCAGGGGATGCGATCATTGGGGATCAAGACGGGGCGGTGGTCATACCCGCGGCGGTTGCGCAGGAGGTGTACGATATCGCGCACTCGAGAGAGATTATCGAGGACGTGGTGAAGACGGAGTTGGAGCAAAACCCAGGGCCACCGGGAAGATATTATCCGTTTCACTCGAAGATGATCAAAGAAGATTCGCCGTTGGGGAAATTATTGACGAGCAAAGGGATTACGCCGACTGGAGGTTTCATGAAAGGGATGCACTCCGCGGCGAGAGGCGGCCAAGAAAAGTATTTCGGTAATAATTATTATAAAGGAGGAACGAATGTCAGAAGCAGCAGAAACAATACGAGAAACAGTAACAACGCCATGTTTAAGCGTAACATGTCGTCGTACGCGAGATCGCAATCGGATTACGACGAAGTTTTGAAGACTATTCTTCAGCACAAAGCGTGCGCTGTTTTGCGCACGCTGCACGAAGGCAAAGTCGAGTTAGCCATGGACGCCGCCGTGAGAGGTGGGTTTAAACTCGTCGAGTTTACAATGACGACACCGGGATGGGCGGACGCGGTTGCAAACTTCGCCAAGCGCACGGACGTTATGATGGGCGTCGGGACGGTGCTGAGCGTCGACGACGCAAAGAAAGCCATGGACGCGGGCTCGAGATTTATCGTTTCACCGATTCTTATCCCGTCGGTTGTGGAGTGGTGCAAAGAAAACACCATCGTGTGCATGCCAGGTTGTCAAACGCCGACTGAGTTACACTACGCGTACACGTTGGGTGCGCCAATTCAAAAGTTGTTTCCAGGCGTCGCCGGCGGACCGGCGTGGGTGAAAGCTGTCTCTTCGGCGTTGCCGCATTTGAGAATTAACCCGACGAGCGGAACCGATTTGGACACGTGCCAAGACTATTTAAGAAACGGTGCGTCGTCGGTAGGTTTTGTAGCGCCGGCGTTTGACCAAGAGAAGATCAAAAACAGCGATTGGGACGGCATCGCGGCGACCGCAAAGGCGTTGACCGACGCGGTCAAAGCGGCGTAAGAGAGAATTTTGATTAAAATTGTAAAACTCGCGCTCGAGAATTCAAAAGAAAGATCCATTGTTAATAATAATAATAATACTATGAGAACGATATAATATCCATTTACAGTGCGTCCACATGCGAACAATTAGATAGGCGCGCGTATCTTCTTCTTTTTTTAGTGCAAGCTGCTGCTCCGTCGATGTTACAATTCTTGTTTGCTACGTATGCGCATTGATTAATAGTCGTCAACCGTCCTCCGACTTTCTTCGACCGGAAATACCGTCGGCCTATACTCAGGCACGTATTGAGCTCTTTTGACATACTTGTACAACTTTGTGTCGTGTTCATCATCCGATTCTATGATTGCCACTACGCTTCTTTTTGCTTGTCCTTCCTCGGCGGCTTGTTTTATGACCCTCACGGCGACTCTCGCCGAGATGTTACGAATCTCTTTAATCAGCGGAAAAATACAACCTCTTCGAATTTGGTCTTCGGTGAGCATATCCGAGATTGCTTTTGCTGAAGATACCAGCATCTCCTCGGAAATCGTCTTTGCACCGCTCAACAGCGCGCCTAATCCGAGCCCGGGGAAAATGTACAAATTGTTTCCTTGGTTCGCGCGCATCAGTCGTCCGGAGACGGCGCCTTTCGCGTCTTCAAAAGGCGATCCGCTCGAAAAAACCGCCCTCCCGTCGGTCGCTTTCGCCGCCTCTTCCGATGTACACTCCGCGTTCGAGGTTGGATTGGACAGAGGGAAAATAATCGGCCGTTCGTTTTGCTCGCCCATTTGCCGTAAAACGTCCTCGGTAAACAACCCGTTCACCGTCGATGCGCCGAGTAAAGCGGTGCACTTTGATTTCGTCACTACGTCCAACAAGGAAGCGCCGTCTGGTAACTCTTTTGTCGCTTTCCTCGCTTTTGCGAACGGTTCCACCGCGGCTTCCCTCGGAAACTCCAATTTACGCTCGTTCGTAATTAACCCGTTATTATCCATGATGTAAAAATTATCGTAAGCATCTTCTTCGCTCAAACCGCCGCTCTTCACGACCGCTTTGTGTAACATGGCGACGATACCCATGCCCGCTGAACCGGCACCGCACATGACAAACTTCTGCTTTCGAATTTCCGATCGGTCCTTTCCTCCCAACACCTTCAACGCTCCGTATACGCCGGCTAATACTACCGCCGCCGTGCCTTGAATGTCGTCATTAAAACACAAATAATCGTTCCTGTAATTCGTTAAAATCTCCAGAGCGTGTTTGGTTTGAAAATCTTCAAACTGAATGAGCGCGTTTGGCCATCGGTGTCGAATTGCGCGCATAAACTCGTCAATCACGCGGTAATAATCGCCCCCTTCCAACCTCTGAGAATTCAATCCAAAATACCACTTATCGTTCAATAAGCTCTTGTTATTCGTCCCGACGTCTAAGCACACCGGTAAAACTTCCTGCGGATCAAACCCACCCCCGGCGACGTACAAATCCAACTTCCCAACCGAAATCCCCATCCCGTGCGCGCCTAAATCGCCCAACCCTAACACTCTCGACCCGTCCGTCACGACGACAATCTTCACGTCTCCTCGCCAGTTATACGTCATCGAGTGCATGTGCCCGACGTCGTCTTTGGTAAAGAACATCCCCCTCGCGCGTCGAAAGAAACGCGAATAGTTCAAACACGCCTCCCCAACCGTCGGAGTATAAATCACCGGCGCTAACTCCTCCACGTGCTCTTGCAACAATCGGTAAAACAACGTCTCGTTCCTATCTTTCAGCGCCTGCAAATGACGCCATCGCGCAATCTTCGGCGCGTTCGATTCTCGCATCACCACCTGTTGCTGCCAAATCTTCTCCGCTTGCTGCTCGATGGAGAAAAATCTCGGCGGCACTAGCCCTCTCACGCCTAAGCGTTCCCGCTCCGAGTGGTTAAACCCGGTCCCTTTGTTATACACCGCGTTGTGCAATATCTCGCTTCCTCGGTGAATGTTCCCAGTCAGAACGACAATCTCGTCCACGCTCCGCTTCCGGCTTTGCCTCCCTAACCAGTCTCGTAAACTCTCGTGTTTGTTGTATTCCATCTGTTGCTCTCGCGTTCGAGGTGGAGACGTCGCGTCGTTGATGAAATCGTCCTTCGATGGGTCTTGCGCGTTCGATGGGAGTTCTTGCGGAAACACCGAGAAACCGTCGATGGCTTCGCTGGGCGGTTGCGCTTTAGACGACGATGAAGTGGCGTCGAAGCCGTCGGCGCTTGAATACCATCGTTTGTCTCCCAGGCGACGTAAAGGAAGTCGGAGTGCCAAGCGCATCATCATTTTATGTATCCGAGAAGAAGAAGGGAGCAAGAGCGTTTTTCTTTTCTGAATAATGGTCTCGTCGTTAGAATACTTGAGATTGTGTATTATCTGTGATGTTACGTGTGTATCTGTTACGTGTCTTACGCGCGACAGCGTAGGAAAGAAGAGAGATTTTAATGATGAGTAATTTAATAATTTTGTGGCAACTAACGACCACGAGACGCTTTTTCAAGGACCACTTTATCCAGTTTTTATAAGACGAGTGCACCATAAAACAAGTGTTATGAATTTTTCTTCAATTCATCATCATCTTATTACGTTACACATTTACTACGTAAAACTAGACTTTGACGTCTACTCTCCTCCGGCTGCTAAGTCTTTCGCGGTGATTTGTCTCCGAAACACGTCCTCGCGGATGCTCCACAAACACTCTTTGTTTCTTCTTGTCGGCGCCGACGGGACGGGAGGTTTTAGAAACGTGAGCGTCAACAACGCGCGGCGACCGCTCGTGTTTTCACCGCCTTGGTGGAACGCACGCGCGTTGTATAGGACCGCGTCGCCTTTTTTCAAAAGCGCTTCGACTGCTCGTTTCGTTCGCAAGACGTCGAACTCTTTCTCGGTCCATTTGGTTTTCGGGAGTTGGTCGTGGGTCTGTTTGTCGTGAGAGTTTAAAACGAACAGAGTCGGACCCATGTCTTGCGTGACGTCTTGCAACGCGATGAAAACGGAATACAGGGTTTCGTGCGGGGCGTCGTAGGCGACGTCTGGGTGCAATACCTGTCGGTCGGCGCCTTTCTCCGTGGCGAGGACGGAGAGTTCGACTAACACCGCGTCCTCCGTGGCGTCCTCGACGAAGGAGAGGATGTTCCGGATGTTCCCTCCTTCTTCTATGCACGCGAATTCTAACGCTTTTTTCACCCCATTGATTTTACCATCGTCACTGTCATCGCCGTTGTCGTCGCCCACTCCGAGCAACACGTCCGTCCTTCGCAACGCGTCGCCGTACGTCTCTTTACACTCGTCGCATATCGCGTTCAAGTCTGCTAAAATCTCGTCGCACGTCTCCTCCGGGACGACGGATTTCAAAAACACCAAACCGTGCGTCCGCAAGATATCCGCCGCTCTTTCCGCTTCCCGGAGTTTCATACTCTTCGTCGTTGTTTCGTTTCCTTTTTTCTCGTCTCCGCGACGTTCTTCCACATCGACGACGCTCGTCGCGCTCAACGTTTTTTCCCTCGCCTCTTCGCTCACGAACGTTTCCACGCACTCTCGCTGCTTCCCAGATTCCAATCTCAAATACATCTCCAACGCCGCCGCGTCTGAAACGACGCCTCCTAACCCCCCGGTTTCCTCTTCGTCTTCCTCCTCGTCTTTTTCTCTGAACGAGGCGTCCACCACCGCGGTCACGTGCTCGTTAATCTCTCGCCAAACTCTGAGCGTTTTCGTTCGTCTCCTTCCTCCCTCGCTGAGGGGATTCCATTTTTTACTTCTCCTCAAACAAAGCTTTGACGTCGCAGAAGAAGAACTTCTCGACAAAAAACGCGACGATGATGATGTAAAAATCGTCGTCATGCTGTCAGAGAGAGCGAGAGAAATGGTAAAAGTTTCGCGTAAACATGTCTCCTTTCTTCGGTGGTTGTTTGTGGATAAAATGGAGTTTTTTCTTTCGTGTCTCGAGTAAAAATATTCAAAATCACTCGACATTTGACTCTTACTTTACACGCGTACGAATAAACGCGAATCGAGAAGAAGCCGAAGTCGTCGATCTGCTACGACTCTTTCTCTCTCTGTGTGTTTCCTCGCGGTCTCAAAATCTCTGAAGTTCACCTGCAGAGCAAAGAGAGATGAATTTCGTGAATACATTCGTTTCGAATTTAGAACACCTGGACCAAACGGCGCAAACAATATCGAAAGAAACGGACGGAGATTTGAAAGAAACCATCGCGAAAAACTTACCCATCGTGACGAACAAAGTCATACAGGAAATAACCGCGAGAGGTTTTATCAGCGGCGGCGGGAGAAACGACGACGACGACGAGAGGAAGAGGAGAGAAAATCTCGAGGATGAGGCGAAACGGTTGGAGAGTGCAGAGGAGATTTTGAGAGCGCTTAATGATGCCATCGAGGACGACGACGCGCCTCGTTTACCTCATCTCTCTCCTCTCAGAGACGGAGACGATGGAGACGCAATACATCGATGGGAAAGTTTGCGTCGTCAAACGGAGCTTCTTTTGCCGGCGCTGCGCGCGCTCGAGGCGGAAGTGGAAACGCTTCAATCCCGAGCGAACGAGAGGAAGTTTCGAGAGGAAGAGGAGGCGAAGAAACGCATGGAAGCGAGGCAACACGAGATGCAGGAATCGATGCGATTAGAGCGGTTGTTGGAACGAGAGAGAAATGCGCGAATGGAGTTGGAGAGGTTCGAGGAGGAGCGGGTGATGGCCATGAAGAACGACCAAGGCGAGTGCGAGAAGACGACGAGGGAGTGTCGATTGGCCAAAGAGGAGAGAAGGAAGGAGAGCGAAAAGGCGGAGAGGGAGAAAAAAATGGCGGAGAAGGAAGTGGAGGAGATTGAAAGGAGAATAGCGGGAGCAGAGGAACGGTTGAGAATTGAGAGAAGTCGCCTGGCGTCCGTGTCTGCGTCGACGAGGACAGTCGCCGCCGAGGCTACCGAAGAAGAAGAAAACGCGGAGGAGAGAGAGCGCAGGCGCCAACTCAACCGTCTCGTCGAGGAGGCGAAACGCGAGTTGAAACTTTTAGACGAACAAATATACGAACAAAACCAAAACAAGGCGCGGTATCGCGAAAACTCGGTCGATTATCGAGCGGAAATGCAACGTCGACTTCGCTCGTTGGACGAACAGTTACAATTTCGAAGGATGAAGTTAGCAGGGCTGGAGTCGCAAAAATCCGACGCGGAGAGAGAGTTGGCGAGGTGTAAAAATGAGAACAACAGCAACGCCGCCTCGCATCGCGCGAGCGTTTTAGACGAATTCAACGTCCATCCAACAGGAGGAGGAGAGAGAGGTGAAAAAGGAACGCAACGACGACGCACCGCCGCAGCGGCAGCCCCGCGCCGAAACGAAGGAACTCTCATCGACGACAACGACGACGACGATAGAAAAGCGCTCAAGAAAGGCAATACCACCCGTCGTCAGAAACTCGACGCGTCAATCTCCCTCGTCCTCCGCCTCCTCCGAGATTCGCCTTCTATCCGCGGTCTCTTCGTCCTCGTCTTTGCGTTCGTCCACGTCTACGTGTTCGTTTCCTCGGCGAAGCACGCTTTGCACAACGACCCGAACCATCGCGAAGGGAAGGAGCACCATTAACATTGGAAAAGACTATCGTCTACTTTTCAGAGATTGGACTATGAACTGCGGGATGAGACGATGAAGTAGAGCCGGGATTGATGTGCTGCGATGATGACTTTCGCTCGCGAAGGAAATTTTTTCTTCACATCATCACTAAAAACTCAACTCACGAAAGAAGAGCTTTTTCTGCACAAATTTCAGAGCGTGATGCGGAGGCGAAAAAAAGGCGTCGACGACGACGCGAAAACGACGACGACGAAGAAGAAGGTTTCATCGAAGTCCTCGTCGTCGAACAAAAGCTCAACCTCGGGGTCGAAAGCGAGGAAACGAAAAGACCTCGTCGCGATTGGAAAAATTCTTAAGTGTCTGTTTCTTTTCGCCGGTATTTTACTCGGCCTCTCGATGGTTGGGGTGAAGAGGCAACGAGAAGAACGACAACAACAAAGAGTAACGACATCTTCTTTTCCCCCGGAAGAACAGATGAAGGAGCTGGAAAAAGCGAGAGAGATGTTGAGAGCGAACTACGTCAAAGCGTACGATGCAATCGAGAGAGAATTCAATATTTTTTCCAACCAGAAAATGTTGGATGTGTACGCGGATATGTTTTCGGAGTCTCTCGGGGAAGAAGCGCGAGCGGCGATTTGGGAGCGAGCGACGGAGAAGTTTTACTCGAGAGCTGAATATAGCAGCGCGGACGGCGAACGAGCGAGGAGGCAAAGAGAGGCGCACGGGACGTTCGCGCCGGAGGTGAGCGCGAAGAAAGAGTTCGCCGCGGACGATCCGAAGCGGTTCAAGCGCTTGGTGGAGTTAGTGAGAGATAAGATGGAGAACGGGGCACCACCGAAAGGAGAACAGAAGGGAGAGAAAGATGTGGAAGTTACGATGAGAGCAGAAACGAAGAAAGCGGCGAGAAGCGCGGCGCTGACGGCGTTTGTGTTTGAAGTTTTACAGACGCTTCAAGAGGAAGGATCGAGTTATTTCGCCGAAAAAGCGCCTGATTTTGATCACGTTTAGGATACTCAATATAGTTACTAGCTCATTAATGCACACCGTAGTACTAGCAAATTTAGCTTATTTTAGCCTTGATAGAATCTGTGCTTCCATACCAGTGCTCAAACGCGCCGAGCGCGACGGTAATTGCCTTCAGTCGTCCCGCAACGTCCAAGGAAAACGCTTCCGATTTGGTCATCGAAGGCGTTTTGCCTACGGTTCCGGTCGCGTCGTTCGCTTTTTTCTTCCGAAACGCGACGCCAATGGATTGCCTCGGCGGTAAAGCGCTGGACGCTTGGCAAGACGTTCCCCAGTGCACGACGTCGCCGGACCATCCCAGAACCCGGCCACCTTCTACCGGTGCTAAAGCGACGGCTTTTTCAATCGGGAAGTCCGGTTTCGATTTATGGCTGCCGTTCTTGGAAGCGTTTCGCTCGTGATCGTGCTCTTTTGGAAGTACGTAGATACATCCGTTATCCACGTCTACATCGTTGAGTGGAAGCCAAAGCGAAAGCGCGTCGTCATCGCGCGCGTAGTCGCGGTGCGGCTGTCCAAAATTCTGCCCGACGTATTTCTTATTTCCGTTTTCGCTCTTCTTTTTTTCCAGGATCGACGCTGGTTTTTCCAACGCGTACGCCGCAAATGACGGTTCCAAAACAACTTCTTCGTGATCGTACACTTCTTCCGCAATCGTCCACAGTTTCAAGACAATCTCCCAGGCGACATCGGTAACGAACGCCAGCGTCGCCGGGTATCCTTTCCGTTTCAAAGTTTCCACCACGCGGCTAAATTTTATCAACAACTCTTTCTCCTCTTCTTTGGACGCCGTGACATTTGCCGAATTCTTCGGCGAAGCGTATCCCAACAAGCGCACGTCTTTTTGAAAGAGACTCCAATCGTGGGTAGATTTGATTCTATCTTGTACCGCGGCGATGCGTTCGCGAGTGAAATACGACGCGCACTGCGCCGGTGACTCCGAAAGGCGTTCCCATCGGGCGGCTACATCTTCGTCCACCGCTACTTCTTGCTTCTCCGTTGTATTGTCGTTGTCATCATCATCTCCAAAGAGACTAAACGCCGCATTGGAAGTGTCCAGATTCTTTCTCGCGTGCGATGCGTTGTTTTGATGCGCATTTTTATCTTCGAAACCATCGTCTTCGTTCTCCGCGAACGCAACGGTGAAGCTCTCCATCTTTTCCACCTCGGCGCTAGTATTACCACCTACGTTCCAAGCGCCTGGAACCCGGTCAATGCTATCTATAACGAAGGGTAAATTCTCTAATTTCGTCTCTTTCGAAGCGCGCATAAGCAGTTCGGATCCGCAATTGAAAAGTAACAAGTCCGTGCTTTTAACGCTATATCGCTTGAAAAAGGCGTCGACCTTTTTGGTATTCTCTTCTTCCTCTAAACCGCTCTGTTTATGTCTTTTGGCCGCACGAGATGCGTCTTCTTCTACTGCTACTTCTACTTCTAGTTCTACATCCTCCTCTGCGTTCGCTTCAATCGAGGGATCGACGCACCGCACAATGTTTGGTCCTAACCACGTCGGTTCGAGAATGTTTGCGTGCGGCAGCGTCTTCGCGTTCGCGACGGCCACAACCGGTATCGTCAAGCCTTCCAAGTTTACGTACTTTTCGACCGGGTACTGCGCTCCGTCGCTCACGAGAACGACGTCGCACTTGAAGTCTCGAGTCTCCGCGTCCGACGAATATTCATTCATTGGAAGAAGCATTTTAACTTCTACGCCAGGCTGTTTCGAGGAAAACTTGAAATGCTTCTCCGCAAACTCCACCACGCGATTATCGTTTTCTACAACCACGCACTCTAACTCGTTCGGAGGATATCGTCGAGCGAGAAAGGTCGGCAACGACCCGTCGCGCAAACCAAAAATCAAAACAGTCGTCGGCGACAGCGAGACGGATGAATTAAGAGATTTTTTGCGTTTTCTTTCCCTGGCCATGTGCACGGCGGACGCAAACATCGCGTCATTCCACGCATCCAAAGCGCACCCCAAAACCTCCTCTGGATTCACTTCGCCTTCCACCTTTCCATTCGACCCTCTCCAAATGCCACGAATTAACGCCCTCGCGACATCGCGACCATCCGCTCCTCCTCCTTCTTCCTCCAACGCCACGTCCACCACGGCTAAATCCTCCTCTCCTTTCTCCTCCTCTCCTAACGTAAAGTCCACCACCTTCACCTGCCACAAAACCTCTCCCCTCTTCTCGTCCACGCCACTCGGCGCCAACAAACTCACGCACTCGCACAAGACATCCAACGGCCAATCCCCTTCCCCATCGTCGGTATCGTCCATCATCGCACTAACTCTCGGCAACTCGTTCGTACGCATCCCGGACTCCGCGTGCACGTACGCGCACGTACCCGTCTCCTCGTCGCGAATCACTTCGAATCCAACACTTTCGAGCACACTCTGACCAACGTTCGCGAGTTCTGCCAGGAGTAACAACGCTCCATCCGCTAAACGCAACGCGTCCGCATTATCCCCGCCTTCTTCTTCTTCTTCGATCGGTTCCAACGTGAGCGCGTTTCTTCGCACAGACTGAACGATTCCAAGCAAAGGCAACACGCAGTTCGCTCGAACGATATCGATGGCCCAGGGAATGCTATTAGTATTGTCTAAATCGTCTAAATCGTCATCATTATCGTCGTTTTGTGTTGCAGTCGTCGTGAAACCGTCTTCTCCTCGACCACCGTTCCCTTTTCCGCTTCTTCTTCTTGAGAGTTCGAGCATCGATTCGACGGCGTCGATTTTCCCGGCGAGCGAAGTTGACGACGACGAGCACGTCAGACGACGGAGCAAAGCGCGGATTTGAGAAATCAAGGAAGAGGAGGAGAGAAGCGTGTTCTCAGCGCGATCATTACGAGGAGGTTGAGAAGGAGGAGGCATTATTCTGCGCAAAAAGCGATTTCTTGTGTGGCCAATTGGAGTGACAACGCTTCGTTAAAATGTGCTGCTAAATATCCTAAATACGCTTTAGCTACATCCGCTTTTTTTCAGGCTTTTCGCGAGGCGGATAAGGCGAAGAAGACGTCGTAATCTTTGGCCTCCTCGTGAGAAGAAGAGGAGGGAGAAGAAGAAAACGGTGGTTGGAGGACGTCGACGGGCCACGTCGCTCGCAGGTCGTCTTCGGCGAGCGTGCCGAGGAGTTTGCACGTGGCTGAAAGTCTCGCGCATTTCGTTTTGGTCGCGGTTAAGGAGGCGAGGCATTGCATCGCGCGCAATGATGCGATGTTTTCGTTTGCTTTTTGGTCCTCGGCGTCGTCGTCGGCGGCGGCAGCTTCGTTCTTCTTCTTGTTGTTCATCTTCTTTTGCAAACTTTCGATTTGCTGCGATAACATTTCAATCAACGGTTGGAGTTGACCGTGCGCCAGACGGAGTAAGATTTCCGCCGGGCGTTTCTCGTAGCCGCGAACGTGCTTCTCGTAGTCGTCCCAAAATAAAGGCACCGGGTCTAAGTTAGCTTGGAAGTGCGCGAAACGTTGGAAAAAACGCGCCTCCGCGGTGGCGAGCGTGAAAGTACGTTTGGGCATTTTGATGAGCCCGACTTTTTCGAGCGCGGCGAGGACGCATTGCGCGGCGTTACTTCGCGCTCGAAATATATTAGCTTCGAGATATGTATCCATAGACTTCTTGGTGACTTCCTCGGTGTTACAGTTGAAGACTTCGTAGATGTATTGGTCGGCATTGAGCGCGTCTACGACTAAATTGTCCATGTACCAATACACCGACGCCAACTCGTAGCTTTTATACAGCTCGCATTGGAAACCAACTTTTAAGATGTCAAACTGCGCGTCGGCGACGATGCGCGAGGCCCAAAGCTGGAACGCTCTGGCGCAAAATTCATGCACTTTCTCCTCGTCGATGGCATCGTTTCCGTTCTTTATGTTCTTTTTCAAAAATAAGGAAGCGACGCCGAGCGCGTCCACGTGCGAACACGCGACTTGCAAATGCGAAAGCTCGTCGAGACACCGGCGAAGCTTCCGCCGCCTTCGCGATGGAGACGCAAAATAGGCGCGCGAAAGGAACGAACACGACCGCTGACACTCGTCTTTAAACGTCGCTAAGATTTCAATGGGATCGCCGTCTGTTTGTGCGCCAGTATCTTCGCACGTCACCGTGACGGCATTGTAATTGCCTTTTTTTATTTCACTCGCGACGTATTCAAACGGTGCTCTTTGAAACGAGCTCAATTTCTGCTCAGAATCGTCTACTCTCACTTTCTCTGGGACTTGCGCGAAAACAGAACGCAAGCATAAATCTACCGAGTCGACGCCTAAGTGAGAATCTGTCGAGCCGCCAACGGTGGAGACGTACGCGGCGACGCTTCGCGACAACGCCAGGAAGTCTCGATCGGTAATATCGCGACATTTACGGAAGAAATCGTCCGAGGATAACTCCAAATGCGTTCTTGTCGTCGTTGCCGCGGCTGAATCGTATAAACGTTCAATTACTACGTCTAATTCGTCCAATAACTTCAAGTAATACTCGTACGATTGCTTCACGGTGAACAACTCGACGACGCGAGGCGGCGAGTTGCCGAGCGCGTGCGCGCACGCCGAAGCGTCAAACATCGCGTGTTCTTCATCATCTTTAGTATCATCACCATCACCACCACCATTAATCTCTCCTCTGTTGCTATTACTATCACTATTCGTACTACTAATACCTTTTATATCCTCTTCTTCGAGAATACGTCTCGCGGTTGCTCTGGCCTCCTCGAAATCTCTCTTAATCCTCTTTCCGTTTTCCTCGGTCGGCACGTCGGCGATCCGTTTGAACGCGCGATACAACGCGAACCTCAAACATATCCTCCGATATAACTCAGAGTCCCCATACGCGTCCTTCCCTTCCTTCAACACTTCTTCGTATTTCGCGACACACGCGTCTCCGTCCAAAACGTCCGCCGCTGTCACCCCCGCGCCGCTCTCTTTCCTCTGCATCCACTCCGGCAAAGGCACTTTCAACCCGTAATCGTGCGGATTGAAATCCTCCTCTTCAAAAATATCTCCTATTTCCACCATCTTCTTTATCAATCCAACGAACGGTAAGGTTGTCGTCATCAGCGCCTCAAACGCCCTCATCGGCCACGCGTGCGAAGACGACAACGACAACGACGACAACTTCTTCAACGCCTCCTCTTTCAAATACAAGCACGAAAACACCGTCGGCGGCAACGCGTTCCCCACGTGCCAGGAATTTTCTCTCGCGATTAACATATCCACGACGACTTTCATCTCCTTCGATGATGTCAGCGCGGCGATGATATCATCGTCTCTTTTTAGTAACCGTACTCCTCGAACGTCCTCGTTTTCGTCCTCCTCTTTTAAGGACGTTTCATCACCAAAACCACCGCCGCCGGTCACGCACCCGCAGTCCATCTTCGGATCCATGATTTCCACCGCCGACATCGCCTCGAACAAACCGAACGACTTTTGGTGGATCAGTTCTCCCGATCGCATTTGAAGCGAGCATTCGAGCAAGAGCGGTTCCAAGTCCACCCAGGAAGAAGAAATGCTGCTTTCCTTCTCGTCGCAAAGCTTCTTCTTTTCCAATTCTTCCTCTTTTTCTTCTTCTCGTTCCATTTCACCGCGTTTGATTCGTGTCACGCTCGTTCGTGTCTCTCACGAACGCGTTTTGTTGCTCTCAAAAAACACTCCTCGGCCTTACTCTCTCTTTTTCTCTCTCTCTCTCTCTGTTTTCTTCCTCCGAAAAAGAGTCAAAGTCAGCGCTCTTTAGTACTCCCCATGATGAGGAGTTGATGACTTCTCTTCTCTGTTTTCTGCCTCTTTTGGTCTTTTTTTGTGACATTTCCATAAAAAATTCGCAACAACTTTCGCGCACACTATTGTAAAAGAATTTATCATGGTACGTCTCTACTCGCGCGCAGGAGTATCCCTCGCGGTCTCTCTGTGTTGTTACACATTTGCGAAAGAAGAATCTCGTTCTCGTTCGAATCGAGAGAGAAAGAGGAGAACGCTCGTTCGCAAAGAAGGCAGGCGGCTTTTGGGCCCCCGTTCTCTCTTTTTCTCTCTTTGGAAATGCTGCTCTCACGCATTGGGGAAAACGACGCGCAAAAATGATGATGTTTCGCTCCGCTCCCGTCTCTCGTCGCGAAGGTGGAACGCGAACGGAACGCGCGGATTTGGATGAAACGCGTAATGTTTTTGCACGCGAACGACGTTCGTTCGCCGGTGGTGGTGTTGTTTGGGTGGTGGTGGACTGCGCGCGCTGACGACGGCTTTTTTTCTTTTAGCTCCCATTTTGGGGCTTCTCTCTCTTTCCTCTGTCAAAGCAAATACTAACCAAAGTCTTGTTTTCTCTCTCTCTCTCTCATTTGTTCATACGATGAATTATAATAAACAGCCGAAAGACACGTCCGAAGAAGACGCCTTGGTCACCGACCCGTCCAAAAAGACGAAGAAAGCGTTTAAAAAGTTCTCCTACCGCGGCGTCGACCTCGAACAACTCCTCGAATTGAAAACGGACAAATTGGTCGAACTCTTTTGCGCTCGCCAAAGACGTCGATTCCGCAGAGGTCTCGGCCGCAAACCGTTGGCGTTGGTGAAGAAGCTCCGCAAGGCGAAGAGAGAGGTGCAAGGGATGGACAAGCCAGAAACGATCAGAACGCATTTGAGAAACATGATCATCGTGCCGGAGATGATTGGCGCCATCGTCGGCGTGTATAACGGGAAAGTGTTCAACACGGTTGAAATCAAGCCGGAGATGGTGGGCACTTATTTAGCGGAGTATGCCATCACGTACAAGCCGATTTCGCACGGCAGAGCAGGTATTGGTGGCGAGAAGTTTGTTCCGTTGAAGTAATTTTAAACGATATATATACGCGTAGTATGTGTAGCTTTTACGCATTCCTTTCGTCGCTTCACTTTTCGACTGCTCCAGTAAAACAACACACAATTAATTGTCTTACATTTCTTTTCTCAACTTCAACTTGCGCGCGCTGTTTTCTCCGCACTCGATACAGTTCAGAGCACTGAACGACACCCCAGCATGTCATCTTCAGCGGCAGCAGCACACCCTACGGTCTTCGTCTCCTCTCGAGGAAGAAGACAAAGAACAACAACAAAAACAACGAGAAGAAATGCTTTTGGGAAGTCCTCCGTGTCGTCGTCGTCATCACGTTCGGAGGATTCTTCGCGAACGACGACCACGGAAACGACACCGTTCAAAGACCTCGAACGATCGCTGGAAGCTTTAGCGGAAGCGACGAAAGGCGCGGAAAGCAGAGGTTGGCGCAAAGTGGACGATTCGTGGGTGTTTGATCCGACGAAAGAAGGCGTCTTTAACTTTGGGGGGAGCGAAAGCGAAAAGGAGGAGGAGGAGGAGGAGGAAGCCGTGGCGGAAGCGTCGTCGTCTGTGTCGTCTTCGTTCTCGAAGTCGAAGAAGAAACCAACGTGCGTGTGCCATTTCATCGGCGGTGCGTTCGTGGGTGCGTCTCCTCAGCTCACGTATCGCGTTTTTCTGGAAAAGCTCGCCGCGCGATCCTCGTGCGTCGTCGTCGCGACGCCGTACGAGCTGAGTTTCGACCACTTGCGAGTGGTGGACGATTGCCAGTTTAAGTTCGATCGCGCGTTTGCAAAGTTGGACGCGGATTTACAGACGTTACCGGTAGTTTCGATCGGGCACTCGATGGGCGCGCACGTTCACGCGTTGATTAATTCTCGGTACGAGTTGAATCGAGAGGCGTTGGTGTTGATTTCGTACAACAACAAACCGGCGACGGACGCGGTGCCGTTGTTTGCGGAGGTTTTTGTGCCTGGTTTATCCGCGATATCGCCGGTGTTGCAGCCGTTAGCGGCATCGCCGTTGAGAGAAAGTTTGAGGGACGTCGATAGGAACGTGAGAAGTTTCGCGCCGG
>JACLAA010006362.1_pt1 | contig 25329 bp, 11 predicted proteins | sample 8027891 | NCBI WGS metagenome assembly JACLAA01 (sample SAMN15724900, study PRJNA655200) | protist metagenome | isolation source: fluorescence activated cell sorting (FACS) single amplified genomes of... | place: Spain: Blaines Bay Microbial Observatory, Mediterranean Sea | collected 2016-01-19 | reverse complement strand
TACGCTCGCGCACATCGCAGCGAAACACGCAGGGTACAGAGTCGTAGAAATCAACGCTGCGAGTACGCAGAAATCCACCAATGGTCTCGTGGAAGCCGTAAAACAAGCCGTAGAAATGCGCTCGGTGTTGGAATCGATGAAGGGAATCTCCGTTTCAACAAAGAGTGATAGCCAAAATGCAAGGCCAAACTGTTTAGTTATCGATGAAATTGATGCCATATTTGGCGGAAACGAAGGCAAAGGTGCCATGAGTGCTCTTCTGAAACTTGCAAACGGAACTTTAGGCGGCAAGAAGAACTCGAATGGTCCTCTGAATCGTCCGATTATCCTCATTTGCAACGACATGTATTCGGCAGCATTGCGACAGTTGAGAGACGCATCGAAGCTCGTCAGGCTGCGTCCGCCATTGGCGGCGAGAGTCACCGGTAGATTAAGAGAAATTAGTTCGAAGGAGAAAATTTCATCCGATCCAAGAGCGCTCAGTCAGTTGGCAGAGACGTGTGAATTAGATATTCGCGCGTGTTTGAATCATTTGCAATACAAGTCTCTCGCGAGAGGAAAATTTACCATGGCGGATGCTCCTATTTCCGGAGAAAGTAAAGACGTTGGGGCGAAAGCGTTAGAGATGATGCGCGATGTATACAGAGGTAGACATGCCTTCATGGAGAAGACGTATCCGGGACCGGCAAAGCATTTCAGCTGGATGTACGATAGACTTGAAACATTTGGAGATGACAATTTATTGTTGGAGTCTACTTTTGAAAATCTTCCCAGCGCGAAGCTTAATGATTCGACGATGGAAATGTTTGCTTTGGCGTCAAATGACATCTCTAACGCAGATGTTTATAAAAGTTCAAAACTAGCAAACTCGACGGATTATTTCTACGGTCAAATCGCTTCCGTGCACCATCGCGCGAGCGGTTGTAGTACCATGGATTCCGTGGAGTTTCCAAAAATCAAAACCGCCGAGAGAGAATTGCAAAGGAAAAGAGAAATAACGAAGGAATGGATGGAGAAAGCGAAGATCGATTCGCGATCTATTTCAATGCGCAATTCTAGTTCAGTTGACGTGTTACCATACGTTCTGACGATAATAGCTCCCGACGTGGGCAGAGCTGCCGGGTATGATTTCATGTCTCAAAATGAGTCGGAGGTGTTGAAACGGGCAGTCGACGTGACGCGTTCAGCCGGTTTGACGTATGCGAAAACATCGCCAAAAGGTTCATTCGATAGAAGTACGTACAGTGCTGGTTTACAGCTGCAACCGGCGATTGACGAACTCGTAAAATACGGATGTGGAGTTCCTGGAATGGTGTCGAAACCAATCTCTGCTAATGGTGCTGCGATACGCATGTCTCGCGAGGAATGGATCGCACAACGAAACGCATTGAACGACGAAAGAGACAAGTTAAGAAACGAAAAGCTCGTCGACCGACGCGAGCTCGGTCCTAACGCCCGAGAATTGGTCGCGCGAGAAGTAACCATGGACGAAATCCGCGAACGCGCGAGAAGCTACAATCCCGAAGGCGTATTCACACCAGAAAAAGGAGGCGAACGAGGCGTCGAAAAGAAGCAGTTTACGAATCAAAACGTCGTAAACCTGCCTCAGTCTGCCGCGTACGACGAGATGAAGAAAGCGAGCAACGCGAGACTCGAGCTTGGCTTTTCCGGCGGGAACAAACACAGAATAGCCGCGAGTACCAAACCAAAATCTTTGACGACAGTTGGCGTGACCAAGTACAAATACAACGAAGGCTTTACGAACGCCTTGCGAAGAACGGTGTACATGAAAGATTTATTTCCGGGAATGGTAGCCAGCAAAGATGTAGAGGAGGAAGAAGGGGAAAAGGAGGAGGACGAGAAAGAAGCAATCAATGCGAATAACAACAATACTAATAAGAATAGAGGAGGAGAGGCGATGATGGTGTAATAGTTGAATCGAATATCCTGTGCGGTGCTTTTTTTCTTCTTCTTCTCCTTCTTCTTCTTCTTCTTCTTCTTCACAGATTTGCAAAGAGGTTCTTCACTTAGAGTAACGCGCAAAGAGAGCAAGAGGCGAGTTTCACAAATACACATAATAAAGACGACATGCTCGCACAATCTCGATTCTTCTGTGCGCCATCGACGTCTTCTTCCTCTTCCTCTCATCGTACTCAACACACTTTATCGAGCAGAGGAGGAAGACGTTCTGGCATTCGAGATGAACAAAAACGTCACCCGAAAGTCCATCAAAGAAAAAAGAAATGTACCCACGCGGCGTTGGCAAACGCAGACATTGAACGTGCTCGAGGAGGTGATTTTCGCGAAGCTGCGGAGTGCTTCGTTGACGCGTTCTTCGTTGACGGTAAATCGAATCCAGACGACCGAGAAATCGGCTCTTTAGAACGCGCCCAGGCGTCTGATTTATCCAAAAGATACTCAAATGCGAAGAAAGGGGCGATGTTCATCGTGCGAGACGACGAGACGTGCGATTTGATGGCGTGCGCGGGGGTAGAGTATCGACGATATTTGGGCGATTACGACTACGAAAACGTTCCGGAAGACGTTGATAGATTCGCGCTCGGGTCTTCGATAACGGTACCGATTATTGCAAACCTGGCCACCTCTCGAAAGGCTCGAGGGAAAGGCTACGCCAAGGCGTTGGTGAGAGAGTGTGAAAAGGAGGCGAAGAATAACGGTTTCGAAGAGTGCGCTTTAATTGTAGAAAGCACGAATAGTAAAGCTCGTTCGTTGTATAAAAAAATGGGCTATAGAGTTGCGAAAACGCTGAAAGATCAAAATGCGTTGAAGATGCAGAGCGACGGAAAAGCGAGAGTCGTGAAGGTGACCATGTTGCTAATGAGAAAGAGTTTACTCAATCAAAGACAGAGCATCGATTTGGAGAGTCTCGTTGTTCCAATCGGTGCAGTGGTAGCTTTATACGCGCTCAGTGCTAACGACGACCTTCGAGACGCCATCTTTGGCTTTCTCGGCACTTCGTAAAATAGTGTCACGAGAGGAACAACATCGCGAGGACGAACTTGAGATAATAAGAAAGTGTGCGTACACTGTGGTGATTTTCATCTGTTTCAATATTTATAATTACGTTGTTAATATATTAATCTTTCCGGAGGCAATAATTCCCCGGAGTAGCTGCCTCTAAAGAGCTAAATTTATCCTTTACTTTAGTTTACTGTACGTACGTTAATCGTCGTCTATTTTCTTTTTATTTGTTTATTTTCTTTCGTGCTGCGGCTTTATAGCGTATTTTACTCGTTCATCGCCATCATCACACCTCAATTTTCTTCTTTGCTCTTTCTCTCTTAAAGTCCTCCAACGTTTTGAACTTGGTTTCCATGATCTCTTTCAAGTCGTCTCTCATGGTTGGTTTCTCTGGGCCTTTGTAGTAAAAATGGAAAGCCCAAAACTTTTCCAAGCCGTAGAGCGATCCACTTTCGTAATCTCTTAACGCATACTCTTCAAAATCACGATATATCGCAGTTCGAAAACGTGCTTCTAAACCGTAGGAATAGAATCTGAACAAGCATTGCAACCCGTAGTGGTGGTTTGCTCGGGCGTCTTCCTCCGCGAGGCGGCAGAACTCTTTGTACATCTTCACGTTGAACGTTTGCCTCAAAAAGTAACTCCAAAATCGAAACAAAGTGTTCATTTCTTCTGATTGACCACAACCAACTCGCTTACGTTCCTCGATGCAACGCTCGTGGAAAGCTTTATACTTTTGCTGCTTAAAACCATTCTCTTCTAACAAAGCGTGCGACACATGAGAAGGCGAGTCTGCTGATCTTCTTTGCTGCGCAGCTTGATGCATTTGAGAGCCAATTTTTGGAGAAAACGAACCCATCAACCAGCCAATGTCTTCGCGTTGCGACTGTCCATCTTTAGGAAGCGATGAAGGGAAAAAGTTCGCCGTATCTATCTTCCACGAGCCAGTGACAGAATTTTTCACCGGTGTCGACATTGCCGGCGTCGCGCCTGACCCAGTAATCGGTCTCGCTGCAGAACTCCCCGCGGTACTTCCCGGCCCGTGACGGGCTCCCTTCTGAGTGACAATCATAAGTCGGCCAACATCAGCGTCGTTCATATCATCCTCTTCGTATTCGTCGTCGGTATTTTCGTCGTCGGACTCGTTGTTATTGTTATCGCCAAAGTCTTCGTCCATCTCGAAATCGTCCGCCTTTGTCGGTGCTGAAGTCGCAGATTCTACTGCTGCCGCGTTGCTATCTGCTGATTGCGGCACGCTCGCTGATCCATCGGCAGATAACAACCAGTTACGCCATTGATCGCCACCGACTCGAATCGCATCCTTAGCCTCGTTAAATTCAATCACCGTCGACCCTTGCAACGCTTCCGATAACGCAGTCGGATCAGGAGTAAGCATGCGCACTCTGTTGAAGGCGCCAATCACAGAGAGAGCAATCCAACCTTCCCTCGGGTCCATTTTTTGTCTAAGGAATAAGTCGCGGCATAAGTTATCGACCGAGAAGTAGTATTCAACTTGTCGCTTCAACGCCGCCAAAACCTGAGCTCTAGTCGCTACCGGGGCTGCCATATTCTGTGGATAATATCCATAACTTTGCGGCGGCATACCCCTTCCTCGCAAGGGATACCCTTGGGGCATGTAGCCAACGTTGTATGGCTGTTGGTTAAATCCTCTTCCACCGTTGTTAATACTTCCTCGCCCTCTGCCGCCTCTTCCTCTACCAGAGTTATCGTTATCGCCGCCTCCTCTGCCTCCTCCTCCTCTTCCTCTACCCCCGCTACCGTATGCATATTCGCCGCTGTGATCTGACCCGATGGATCCTACAGAACCATTTCGACTGTGTCTACCACCACCTCCAGTTCGTCCTCGTCCTCGGGCTTTAATGTTCGTATCGACACCGCCGCCTCTGCCTGGGCCGGTTCTTCCGCCCGGGCCGGTTCTTCCGCCCGCGGCGGCATTCGCCGGTCGATTGTTGTTATTGGTGTTGTTGTTGCTGTTCGCATTCGGATTGGTATTATTGTTATTGTTATTGCTGTTGTTATTGCTGTTGCTTTGATTGTTTTTGTTTTTGTTTTTGTTTTTGTTTGCTTCGCTATTTTCGCTGTTGCTGTTATTATTTGCATCTTTCGGCATCGCATTCGCGCCGTCCTCGGTCGATTTCTGATTCTTTTTCGAATTCGAGTTTGAAGCGCCTTTCGTTCCGTTCTCTGCCGCTGCTGCTCTCAATAACTCGCTCTCTGCGCCAGTAGGCACCGCAGTTTCATCTCCTAATGACGGCCACACCACAGTTTCCGCGACCGCCGCAGTCGGACTCGACCCGGGCGTCCCTCCCCCGAGTTTCGCTCCTCCCCACGCCGGTTTTGAAGGGGCTTCCGCCGGCACTAAGTTCACCGGTTTCTCCTTCTTATCTCCGCCTTCTTTCTTGTTCTCGGACGAGTCTTTATTATTAGCGCTATTGCTATCGTTGTTATTTTTATTCTTCTTCTTTTTGCCCGAAGATTTATTGTTATTGTTATTGTTCGAACCCCCCGAGGAAGCTTTGTTGTTGTTGTTGTTGTTGGAATTGTTGTTGTTGTTGTCTTGTTGCGAGGCCGTAGTTTCAATCGTATCATTTAACGTATCCTCAACTTTCTTCTTCCCGCCGCCGAACAAGGACGCGAACGATGTCACGGCTGCAGCCGCCATGCTCCCAACAGTCGTCGCGGTCGATTGGCTTTCGTTCGAACCCGATTCTTTTTGCTTCTCTTCCTCTGGTTTCCTTTCCGCTGCGCTCAGCGAGACAGCTTGTCCTCCGACGATGTTGTTATCATCTTTCTCTTTTTTCGTCCCTTGTTGCTCTTGGTTGTGTTTTGTTTGATGAGCGGAATTTTGAGCAGCTTGTCCCGAATTCTTTTTCTCGTCTCCTGCACTTGCCGGCGAGCCGGAGGACTGCTTGAGGACGTTAGCCCACGGGGCGGACATTTTTCTATATCAATCGAACACTTTGTCGCGAGAATCTACTCTTTCTCGATGCAATTATCCCTCGCTTCGAGGCGCTTTCCTCGTTTGGATTTACGTTTTCTGTTACGCGAATTTGCAAAAACACCGGGAACAAAATTTTGTCTGTGTTTGCAATTTGCGCTTGCTCTCTCTCTCTTCGCGAAAAGGAGAAAAAAAAAATGAAACTCTCTTTTCTGCCTAAACGGGCGCCTCGCGAACCGTCTTCCTAAGATAACTTTACTCAAACGCGTTCGAAAGTATTCAACGTCTGCGTTTTAGAGGGAGGTACTCGGGATATTTCTACGCGCTCAACACAAAAGCACCCCGATAAAAGTAAAGAAATGTATTTTATTTGTTCAAGGAAAAAAGGAGGAAGAGAAAAAAGTTGCTTCGAGCTTTTTGTGTTTTTTTCTTATTTTCCTTTTGGATTGATTCGGTGTGGGGGATGTGGCAAGAAGAACAATACGAGTAAAACAACAAAACTATTCAAACTATTCAATATTTCTTTTACTCTTTCTCTTCGTCCTCGTTCGCTTCGCTCTTTTTCATCTTTTTCATCTTCGTCGCGTCTGCTGCTGCTACTGCGTCGTTCTCTTTGGACGGAACGACTCTTTTTACGCGCTTGACGACTTTTCGAGCCTTGGGAGAACCGCCCTTGTCGGTTGGCGCTTCGACTTTTCGAGAGCCCAACTTTTCGGCTAAGCGTTTAGATTCTGCATCGGAAAGGGATGACGCATTCTTTGTCACTGATGATGCGACTCTTCGAGGGGACTTTGCAGACACTCGGCGAGTACCTGGAGCGACTGGTTGTATCACTCGAGAGGAGGAGGAGGAGGAAGAGGAGGGGGAGGAGGAAGAAGTAGACGGTTTCTTGATACGACCACTCGTCGTCGCACGAAGCGCGCCTGTTGGATCACTTTTCTTCCGTTCCGGAGCCGAAGACGCCAAAGAACGCGAGAAAGATGGAGGAGAAGAAGAAGAAGGAGAAGAAGAAGAAGGAGAAGAAGAAGAAGGAGAAGAAGGTTTCTCGAAATCCATACCATACGGGCTGAACGTAGTTGACGACGGCTTTGTGTCAGGGGTGTTGAGTTCCGACATGAAAACGTCCGCTCCCAAATCTCTCAGAGACGCTTGTTCTCGCGCTCCAGCAGTCAACTGCTTCATGGTTAAACCAGCGTGCTCGTAGAGAAGATTCGCTATGTACTCGCGTCTGTCTCTTTCTGGTGCCGTCTGCCAAGTGAACCACGGTATTTGAATGACCGTCCATCCTTGCTTTGTCAAGATAGCCTCTCTCAAGTTATCGCCACCGATCCGAACAGTTGGACGGTTTATCGAGTAATGGGTCGGTCCATCGGCTTCGATACAAATTTTACGACCTTTCAACGCAATATCTAACGAATACAAGCCACCTTCGGTGAGGAATTCGAGCTCGTGAGGGACACCCATTTCCGACAGTGTCGAGGAGACTTCTTGATGAAACCCAGAAATCGTCACGCACGTTCTCGTGACTTCCATCCAACTCTTCTTCGCCTCGCTTTCCAACTCCGGGTATGTTAATTTCCCGAACGGGGAAAGGATCTCGTACGCAAAATGAGCCTGATAAATTTGATTCAAGGACATTTCCCCCTTGCTCCCTCCTCCCGTCACGAAACGATAAGGATGATCCTTATCGGGATATTTGTTAAACTGTTCAATGTCAATCGTCGCTATCTTTTTACGAAACACATCAAAGATATTTTTTTCCTCGATAAATCCCATATTTGCAACTGCCCAAATACAAGTCGTTAATGATTGGGTGGTGGCTTGATCCATCTGCCGTATCATCGCTTGCACGAGTGCATACACCACGTCTTGCGGAATATTTAAACCTAAAATCGACCACGACCATAACATTTGCGAGATCCCCTGGACTGTAAATTGGTCATTTTCGGCTTCCATTTTTGCTCTTTTACTCATTATTTCCACGAAATCATCGTTTGGTAAATACGTTAAGAGCGCCAAGCTTCGCATGTAATTGACGATTGGTTGCGTGCAATTTTTATTCTTCTGGTGTGGATCGTACGTCACTTTAAGCCATTCGGTCATTTCGCTCAACACGTGTTCGAAGTACCTTCCTTTGTCGTTCGGATAGGCACCAATTTCCGCCATTCCGTAGAATGTATTCACGAATACCATGATCGTAAGCGTATCCTCTGTGTATTCATTTTTGAATTTCGTGGACTCGGATGTATCGTCTGCGTTCCACTTTTCTTTTACCATAATACATCGCGTTTGTAGTCCCGCGAGATAATCCACAAATTTCTGACTCGGTCGAAAATTTCTAAACTTTGTGTACGCCCAGAATGCGTTGCAATTTTCCACCGTCGAGCGGTTATGTAAATCATCGTCCCATCTGCTAGTCATTCGTCGTAAAAACTCGTGGTCTGGTTCGTATTCCAAACAAGCGTAGGCCCAAAGAGTATTTGAAATGCCTTGAATAAACATCGTCTCAATTTTTGGTTCGATCATATCTTCGATTCGCTTGAGTAAACCGTGCGGTAGTGTGTAAACTTCACCGAGGCCTTGCTCTCTTAACGTTGCGAGAGCCCAGAGTATATTCGTGAGCGACTGAACCGACCACACTCTTGGATCGTTGAATAGGTTCTCTGTCATGCTGTGAAGGAACATGCTCGCAAGATCTTTTCCCATGTCAAATCTGAGTTGCGCACACGCCCACAAAATATTGGAAGTTTCTTGCGTCTTAAAGTTTCCAGCACCAAAACCATACGCTGAAGTCGTGCGAGGTTGCCCTAAATGCATCGCTATACCTTTTCTAAACGCTGCTTCAGTTTCTGGCCGAAGCTTATAACCAAGTGTGCCGTACGACCACAGACAGTTGGCGACACCTTGGGGAACGTAGCCTTCCATGACGTTCAAGTTCAATCTTTCGATGGCATCCAAAAACTCAGCTCTGATACTCTGCGGAACTTGCTCCGGAGGAATACCCGAAAACAAGTCTTCCACGTTATGATCATCGCGTTCAAAATAAAGCACGTTTACATCGTCGACAGCATCTTCGTATTTACCCGAAGGGCTCATGATCGTGAATGCCCAAAGCACGTTCGAAACGTTTTGTGCGGCAAATTTCGCGTAATTGTTCTCTTTTGCGCAGTTTATGTACTGTCGCAACAAAAGTGTGGTAAATTCGTTTGCCTGCAACCGAGTTTGCACGCCGCAGTGCGCTAGCCCCCAAAGTAGATTCGAGTATTCGCGGCTCGAAGGCGTTCCGTAATCGACTGCAAGTTCTCTCAAGTCGTTTGGATCGTTCGATCTCGGTAGCAACTCTTCAATACGCCGAATCAACCTTTGAAAGTGTTTGTTCGCCAAAATGTTCTGGCACGTGTAGATGAGGTTTGCGTTCGTTGCAAACTCGTCCTCCCCTTCGTCGCCACCTTTCTCCACTAAACTTCTCGAGTTTGGATTTACTTCTGTTAACGAAATCGGTTTTTTGTCGCTAGATCTTCGAAGATATTTGCTATCGCGAACAAAAGTCCCACATTTGTGAACAGCCGTCGCGCAGTTCACCACGCTAAATCCTTCAACGTTACCATTGATGAAATTCAGCAACGCTTTCACGTTTGGTTTCAGTTTTAGCTTCTCGTTTTTATCTATTATAAGTCTTTTCGTTTCTTTTTTGTTATTCAGTCTGCCAGTTTTTCTTCTTTTCTCGTTTATTTCGTCACGAGTGTCCGCGATTTTTTTATTCGGCGGTGGTTGACTCGAGCTTTTCTGCCTAGTGGACGACGATGACGACGACGACGATGATGGCGAAATTTTCCGCGGCAATCGCTCGTTCGAAATATCCCCGTACGCCCCGCTCGATTCTACTCGTCGCTGCACGTACCTTCTCGCGCTGACCTCCTTCTTTTCCTCTGCGTACAGTTTTCTTCTTCCTCCTCGTGGACTTTCGTCGTCGCTATTTTCACTCGTTTTTCTCTTCTTCTCATCTCCTTCTTCTGTACTACCACCACCGGAAGAGGAGGAATCGCGTATCGCGCGCGTCCTAAACGCTCCCAGGAGATGGCAACGCGTTGCTCTCAAATCCAACGTTGCGTTCCTTCCTTTTCTCCCGTCGTCGACAAATTCTTCCGCGCCTAAAACAAACCGGGAACGACGCAGACGATGATGATGATGACTCACGCACACTCCCCCAATCTGGGTACGTCGTGCAGGTAGGAAACGAGACGATTCAGACGACGAAGAAGCGTGCGAAGAGGACATCGCCCTCGTCGTGTTCTGCCGTCTTTCCGTTCGCGTGAGTCCTATATTGGTATTACTCGATGATGATCTCGTTAGTGTTCTCGAAGACGAAGAAGAAGACACCCCGGCGAGCACACAAGCGTTCTTCGTGTGAGAAGGCCGAGAGAAGCCCACTCCTATCAACGGCGAGGACGCATTTTGATGTTGAGACGACGACGACGACGACGACGACGTCGTTGCCGCCGCCGACGTACCGCGCAGCAGCAGCGCCGAATGAAACATCTCTCTGTCCGAGAAAAGAAGAGCAGAGAGAGAGAAAAGAAACGCTCACCAAACGCGCTCGTCTCTTTCTCTTGATGTTTTTTTTATGCCGTTAATTTAAAGCGAGAAACTCAAGCAAAGAAGAGAAGTGATAATATGTGCGCGTATGTACTTCATCAGAAGCGCAAACGTGAAGTCAATTCAATCAATACGTTTTGATGTTTTGGACAATTTTCATTTATAACAAAGCTTTATGTATATCTTTCGAAACTCTCTCTCTCTTTCTCTCTCTTCCCATCTCTTTCTCTTTTACTCTCCTCTCGCGGAGCGCGTTCTTATCTCTTCCGTCAAAAACGCGCTCTCTTTCTCACCTCTTTCTGTTAATCTCCACGCACATACGCGCGCGCTTCTTCTCCTCTCTCTCTCCCTCTCTCACTTTTAGCTATTCTATTTGTTGTTTTTGATGACAATGCAATGATGTTTTTCGCGCAGCAACACTTTTATTATTCTCTTCTTCTTCTTAATAACTTTCGTCTCTGTCCAAACGAGAGAGATAGTATTGCAACGTGTTCACCACCAACTGCTCCATATTGTCGTTCAACGCCTTTCCGTGGTACGTGCACAACATGGTATCCACAGCCGCGGCACCAATCGTGTCGATTTCCGCTTGGACGACGTTCAAATTCAAATCCTTCAATACGCGAACAATCTCAGACAACAACCCCGGTCTGTCCGTAGTTTCAATCAACAACTTGGACTTGGTCCCGTTGGAGACGGAGGTCACCGTGATTCTCGTCGGCACAATTTGTCTCTTCTTCTTCGTCGGAGTCACGTATTCAGTTTCCGCATCGTCTGCCACTTCGTACGGCTTTGAGTTTCTCGCCGTTTGCTGCACAAACTCTTGCGCTTCCGGGTGATAATAGCACATAGTCGTCAACACCGTTTGTCTCAAATCCTCTAATCTTGCCGACGCCGTAATCTTCTCCGAACTTTGGTGGTCCGTCACGTAGAAGCGGTTTTGGTTGCTTTCCGTAATTTCCGCTCGGGAAATATCCAAACCCAAATTTCTAATCGCTTCGCAGGTATCCGCGAGCTCCCCGAGTTTGTCTCCAAACTCAATCTCGAGGATAGTCGCCAACGGGTCCGACAAGTTATCGATGATAACTTTCGGGATGACTTTCTTCGCTTCGTCCGTCGCCGAAGCGCGCGTGACGACAACGCTCGCTCTGCGGGTCGTTTTCGACGTCGATATCGTTCTGTTTGTTATTATTGTTTTTGCAGATTAATTTAAAAGAGGGCGATCGATGATGTCAGTATTATGAGCTGTTGTTGGTATTTTTTTTTTCTCCTTCCTTCAGCTGTTAGGGCCCTCTCTCTTTCTTTTTCGTCTTATCTCAAAGAAAGAGGCACCTCTTTCTCTCTCTCGAGCGTTCGACACGTCGAAAAAATCGAACATTTTCAGGCGAGAAAGAGAGAACAAATTTTTTTTTTCGACGAGGAAACGACACGAGACACGACTCCTCAACTCTCTCTCTCTCTCTCTTCTGTTCCTCCTCTTTGAAGATCGCACTCTCACATAATCGATATCGACTACTCGATCGGGCGGGTGACCACCCAATGCGAAGATCTTTCGCGTTGTTCGAGCGACGACGATCATCATCGTCGAGATCGACAACCAACGACGAGAGAGAGTAAGAGAGAGAGGAAAAGAGGAAAGAAAAAAAAACATTTTTTCGGAAGCGACGCGAGAGACGAAGGGGTCCAAAAACTCGTGAGTCAGAGACACATTTTCTTCTCTTTCATGAAATTTTTCGAAGCGCTTAAACGAAAACGTACCTCGCGCATAACCCAACAACCGGGGCGCGCGCGCGTGCGGTAGCAGCGTGCATGGTGTGTGTGTGTGTGTGGATGTGAAAATAGAACCCGTGAAGGTTGCGTGTGTCGTCGAGTGTGTCTTTATATAATAAAAAGCGTCTCTTTGGAAATTTTCTGGCGATAAACTCTTTCTCGTGTTGGAAAAAATCTCATCTCTTCTCTCGTAATCTCGAAATTAAGAGAAGGCGAAAAAAGAGAGATGGATGGTCTTGTGACGAAGTCTCTCTTATTTTACAACGAGTACTAAAAAAATACAAACTCTTCTCTCTTGTTTGATGACGGAAAACTAATACTCTTCATCATCATCATCGTCGTCGTCGTCGTCCCAGGCAGATGAAGTGTTCGTTTTACCACCACCACTACTCCTACTACTCCTACTACTATCACTACTGTTGTTACTGCTATTATTAGTATCCTCGTCCTCGTCCTCGTTCATGCTCACCGCGAACGAGGACAAGTTCTCGACGTCGGCTTCGTCGGCGTCGGACATTATTTCGTCGTCTTCTTGAGATAAACGCATGTATTCCACTCGTGCAAATCGATCCCACTCGGTTAAGTGTTTCTCTTCTCGCTCTTGACGAATCGTAAACGGATCTCGGGTTTCGAATAAGATGAATTTGTTCAGATTGAACAAGACGTTGAACGTGTTCCCACTCATGGGCAACGAGCGCACCATGTCCTCTAAAGTGATGAAACCTTCAATCTTTGGTTTTATCATATCCGTCAATTGGCACACGATATCCTCGAAGAACACTGGTTCTTGAGCCAAGCACTCCATTCGTTGCAATTGCTCCTCGTAAAAATACGCTAAATCACCGCTAGATAAGAACCCATCGTTATCGATGTCCACGCACTTGAACCAATATTTAATGGACAAGTCTTGAGATTTGTACTCTTCGGATAGGACGAACCAAACGAAATCTTCGTATCCCATTTTACCAGGAACGCCGGAAGTGAACGGCTTCGCGCTTTCCGATAAAACGCGATCGACGATTTTATACGTCAAAGCATGGTTCCCGTATCGCAACAAATCGTCTCGGTCGATTAAGAAATCGTGGTCGGTATCGAGCTCCCAGAATTTGCAATAAATCACGTAAAAGTGCTCGTAGCTGAAAAATCTCAAGACTTTGTTGATATCCTCTTCGACTTCGCACTGTTTAAACGCGCTGATCAAATCGGATTTCTTTAACTCTCTCAAAGTCATTCGACCGTTCCAATCTTTATTTACCGTGTAAAAGATTCTATATATGACGGTTTCTAAATATCGATCTTGAAACTCCGCCGTGTGCTTCAAAAACTCTAATCCCGGATGAGTATCGAGCAACGCTCGAATGACTGATCTGAAATCGTTTTGCGAGACAAAATCGCCTTTTTGCTTCGGATCTTTCAAAATGTTGTAAATCATTTCCGTCTCGTCGTTATATCTCGACAACGTTTTCTTCCAAAAGCGCAAGAAGTCATCTCTTTTGATTTGAGTCGCGTCTTCCGAATCCTCTTCTCCAAAGTCATCTTCAAAATCCTTCATTTCCGTCGTATTCGCTGATTTTGTAGACGATACCGACGATGTCGGACCATCCTCTACTTTACTACTGCACATATCCGTCGCGCGTTTCATAATCAACGGGCCAAAATAACTCGGAATGCCGATGAATTCTCTCACCAAACTCGAAAACGCTTCTTTGCTCAAAACGCCCGGCGTTTCGTTATGCAAGACGTCGTTGAACTTTTGCGTAAATTTTTCCATAATCTTTGCCGATTTGATCTCTGGAATCCACTTCTTGTTCGGAAAGAAGAACTGAGGAATCAAAAAGTTCGGCGAAGGCGAAATCGCGGACGATAATGACGACGAGGATGCAGACGAATGAGAACTCAACGCGCCGTTTCTTTGTCCACCTCGGCTTGGACTCAAACCTTGTTGCTGTTTTGCAAACGGCGTCTTATTCTCCAAAATCAACGGTGAGGACTTTTGATGTTGTTGTTGCTTCTCCACTACGTTCTCCTTCTCTGCCTCCAAAGCTAACTGTTGCACGGAACTCGTGATTGTTCTCACGCTAAAATCTTCGCTATCGTCGCTCTCCGGGATATCAAGAATCGGCAGCTCCGAGTCGTTCCTCTTCTCCTCGTCGCGCGAAGAAAACGACGACGTCGATAAACCTTCACCAAACTTCAACTGCTTCTTTTTACTCTCTCTCGTCGGCGACAACATCGACCCGGGCGATTTAATCGGCGACTTTGGCGGCGACGCTGCCGTAACGCTCGACTTGGTATAAAAACTACTCCTCGTCGGCGACTTCGGCGGCGCGAGGTTGGTATTGTTTTTGTTTCGAACCGGCGAACCAAACGGAATCGACGACGACGACGACGTCGCATTCGCCGCTTCTTCCTCCTCGCGAAGAAACGCGTTCGATATCTGCATCACAGACAGAAAAAACAGAGAAGAAGAAGAGAAGAAATGTGAGACGTTGTTGAAATATTGAGAGCGTTTTTGAAAAATATCAAGGCGAAGAAAACGAGAAGAGTCGTCGATCCGATGATTTTTAAAAACGACTCGGCAAAGAGAGAAAAAGCGTCGCACCGCGATCCGATTGTTCGCCTCGTGGACCCAGTGTAAGAAATATTCTTCCATCTTTAACTTTGAGTTCGGGCGCAACGGCGTTTGAAGCATCATTTCGACATCATTTTCTGTTTTAATAATAAGAGAGAAAAGTCAGCGAAAGCGGGGAGAAAAGTCAAATGTGTCGAAGTTTTTAAAATCAGCGAGATTTAGTACACTACTAATGCGCTCAAACTCAGAAGAGTTACATAGAGAAGGAAAAGAGACGCGTACCTTTCAAAAGACTGGCGGCGGACGAAACCGTCGTCGTCCCCCCGCTCGTGGTTCTCTTTCTGCTCTCTTTGTCCATCCTCGTCGTCGTCGTCGTCACGGACATCTTTTTTTTTTGCTCAAGATTTCAAACAGCCGTCGTCTCTCTCTTCTTCTTCTTCTCTCACTGGATGCCACCACACGTTTCTAATAATAAAAGTTTTCGCCTGGCCTCCTCGTGCGCGTTGTATATTATCCGTTTAATACTAACACGCGCCTTGCGCTCGACAGTAGTAGGAGTAATGCTCTCTCTATTTCCAAGCAAGCGGAGGAGTGGTGGTTCAACTTTGGAGGAGAAGTTGGCGGGCTTTTTTTCTCGAGAAAAACCACCCCCGCGATTTTTTTCTCAAACCTTAAACCCTTAAGCGCAAAAAGAAAAATATCGCATAAACGCAACTGTAATTTCCACACACACACACACACGCACACGCACAAAGAAACGCGCTTAAACGCTTTTCATACAACACGCGCGAAGAGAAATACGCGCATTTCTCGCTCGAAAAGGACGGAAGAATACTTTCTGCCTTTGTTTTTTCTTTGGTGTATTACTCGTACTCGATACAAACTTTGCTTCTTTAGCGCGCGCGTTTAGCGCACTTTTCTGGAACGACGAAAGAATTTACGGACCGTGCCCTCACAAAAGCAAAGAAGTGACTGTACATTTGTTATACCAAAACGGAGAAGAAGAATGATAATAACGAACATTTCCAACGCGATTTTGCGAAACACGCAAAACTTGGCCAAAGTGTCCATTTTTGGCGGGTTCGCGTACGGGTTTATCCAAACCATGAAGAGTGGAGAGAGCGCGCTCGTGCCCACCTCGAGATGGGTGTCCAGTCACGTTTTATCGTCCAGTCAGCACAAAGGAGGGAAGGAGGAACGAAATAGTGCGGGAGAAGAAAAAGCCGAGGAGGCGACGACGACGACGGTTTTACGACGCCACCACCAAAACGATGGACCGAGCAGCAGCGCGAACTCCGGAGTGGAATCTTCGGATATCGAGCGGCGGAGAGTGAACGCGTCCGTGGCGTGGAGCAGCATGAGATGAGATACATAACTATCTCTTCTTGCGTGTGTAATTAACTTAACGCTTGTAACAATAAAAAAAAAGGAAAGAGAGAGAAAGGCATGATGAATATGTGATGAATAAGCGATGAATATGATGCTGTTTTCTGCGGAGCTTACTTTCTAGATTTGTACATTATACTACCTAATATACTACTACTCACTACTACTGCTAGTAAATACCTTTTCTTCTTCTTCTTCTTCTTCTTAATTGTTTTTCTTCCATATCTTCATCCCGTTTGATATGCCGTAAACTTTCGCCAACGATACGACGAACAAAACTCCACCTAAGACAATCCATAAAAGCCACCATAACTCATCCGCGGCGATTGCGGCAACAGACACGACTAACTGCATGAGTTGCATCGGGAAACCAAAGTTTAAGAAATCTTTAAACACGTATCCTCCAGGGCCGTAGACCATCAAGTTCGTCTGGTACCCAAACGGCGACATGAACGACGCCGAGGCGCCGAGCATGAGAAGGTAGGACATTTTGAGTAACGATATGTTGGCTTCTGCAGCTGCTTCGGCGGCAATGGGAAACATTAAAGCCGCGGCGGCGTTATTCGTGACGACGTTGGATATCAAAAACGTCGCCAGGTAGACGCCAACGAATAAGCCAATCTCTCCAGTATTTGTCGCCGTGCCCAACTTCACGAGCTGTTCGGCCATAAAACTTGCCACGCCGGAATTTTGCAGCGCTTTAGATAAACCAAATGCGGCGGCGATGGTGATAATGACGTCCCATTTGATGGCATCTCGCGCTTCTTGTTGAGACAGCGCGCCCGAGGCAATCATGACACCAGAAGCGAAAATTGCGGCGACTAGTAAACTCATCACGCCAAATGTATATAAAGCAATCATCGCCACCGCGCAGGATATGGCCGGTACTAACAGAGAGAGCCGCGGAGGTGCTGAATCCTCTAAGATGGAAACCAAAGCAAATCCTTCTCGAACTAAATCTGGGCCTGCGTCTAATAGTAACACATCTCCAGCGTGCAACACAACCTCACCCATTTTGGCATGGACTCTTTGGCCTTCACGATGAACTGCTAAAACGACTGCGTTGTAACGCGTACGAAACTTCATATCTCTGATACTTTTCCCAACTAAAGGCCCGTTTTTAGCGACGACGGCTTGAACAAGTCTTCGGTCCTGATTTGAAGACGATAGTTTGGATGCTTGGTCAGAGCCGAGCGTCGTCAAGCCTGGGATTTTTCGAAGGGAAGAAACTGCAACCGCCGATCCCGCGTACCAAAGGATGTCACCGGGCTGTAATTGCTCCGCAACATCGATGGTCAACTCTTCTTGTAACACATTGCTAGCATCGTACACGCCGCGCTCGATAGAGACGAGGAAAAGTTTCGGCAATGTTCTCAATCCGGCTTCAATCGCGCTCTTTCCAATGAATTGCCTCGCTGTGTCTTCAATTTGTACGCCGATCAAAAACTCTTTGGCGTCCTCGCCCAACTGCGCGACATCTTCCCAGGGAATATCAAAATCAACTTTACATCTATCTAAGCCGGTTAAATCCTCGACGTTCATCTCCATGTTGGCAACCGCGGTGAGTTCGTTCCTCAACGCTTCGTTGTATTCGGCGTCCTCGTTTTCCTCATTTCCGCGTTCGACATCTAAAACCGCCGTCGTTGCCGTCGGTAAGTCGCTCGAGCTCCGGTTTCGTCCCGAAGAGTTGAGTAAGTTATCGTGGCTACTTCTTCGACTATTTGAGCCGCTTCCTCGCCCTCCTTCTTGCTTTGCCTTCAAAGCTGCGTTCCTGGCTATTTGTTGCAACGTCACCAAAGGCGAATCTGGTCTGACCTGCACGACTAAACCGTCGTTTGCTTCTAATCGAACGTCTCGTAACTTTCCACTCGTTGCGCGTCCGTTCCTTTGAACAGCAACGATGGCACCACCGTATGTCGCGCGAAAGTCGACGTCTTTCACGAACTTATCCACCAAAGTCGATCCATTTTTCACCTTGCATCTCATAACCATTTGGCCTCGTTCCTTTTGCGCTTGGGCGCCAGTGGGCGCCAGCATCGCTTGCACCACAGCTCGAATCTCTTCTCTCTTCGTGTCAGGATCCAGCGCTACTATTCTCCATATAGAGACAGAGCGTCCCCCAACCGCGCTTGCTTCGCTGTGTAAACATTGCACTTTGAGACGATTGAGACTCTTGGAGATGTCGTGTAATAAACCAGGTCTATCGGCTGCGCTGATTCCAAGTACCATTCGCGTGTGATCGTCTTCGGATGCGTCCGGGTCTTTCTCCACGGAAACTAAAGCTGGGCCAAGTGCTACGTTCATTTCCGCAGCTGAAACGGAAGCTTCAGCGCCTCCTATGGTATCGGACGTATCGCGACCATCTCTGTATAGATGCGCGGCTTTGTCTCTCCCGTCAATAGCTTGCGACCGCGCCAATGCCTGTAAATCGAGAATTTCTCTCATCGCTTCCGAGGAAGCAGTCTTCGATATGGACACCACATTTTCGTCAGCGGTCAAAACTTCCGATGGCGATGAATCGTCGTGGTCGTCGTCTTCATGCGTCATCGCAGTCAAACCGTGGTCGCTACATATACTCCCGAGAGATTCAATCAATCCAGTAAAGTATAAAATGTCGCCTTGATTAATGATGAATTCGGGCCCAACCGCGCGAATCAAACTTCCACTTCGTCTCACCGAAACGAGATATAAACCTGGCAAACCTCTCATTCCACTCGCTTCGATAGTTTTCCCTACCGCGTCTGACCATGGCGTCACTTTTGCGCCAACAATAACGTCCTCGTTATCGTTGTCTCTCTCAGCTCTGTTTGCTTGCGAAGACGATCCGGTTCGTCTTCCTCTTTGCAGATTCCCACCCGGCAACAAATATCGAGAAAATATAAGCACATACACTATTCCGCTAAATGCTACCGGTACGCCATACTTTCCTAAATCAAAGAGGCCAATATCCACCTTCTCAGCGCCTACTTTGTCTTTGTTCTCTTTCGCCCACGTCTCTAACATCCCGGCGACGACCAAGTTTGTCGACGTCCCGATCAACGTGCACGTCCCGCCTAATATAGAAGAAAATGACAGAGGTATTAAAACTTGTTTCTTCGATATCCCATTATTCTCCGCCCACCGCTGGACGATAGGAATCATGACTACCACCACCGGCGTGTTGTTCAAAAACGCCGATATTATGGCGATTGGAATCATCAACCGAATCTGCGCCGACGCAATCGTCTTTGGCTTGCCTAAAAAGCGGCCCATGTACCAATCTAAACCACCCGTGCTGGATATGCCCTGCGCGACCACGAACAAAGCCGCCACGGTGAGTAATCCTTCGTTGGCAAATCCTTGTATGCCTTCTTCCACCGTGATTACTTTCCCGGTTATTAAAAGAGCGAGGGCGGCACAAAACAGTAAATCAGATTGCACGTAGTCTTTCACCAAACACACGAAAGAGATGGAGACGATGAAGACGGTGTACCACGGTTGAAAGTATCCATTGCCGCTCATTATTACGGTGTCGATCGTCGATGTTTCTTCTTTGCGTTCATTATTTGTGTGTTATGATTATTCTATGAGTGTGAACAAGCGCGTCACAGATAAGAGGAAGATTCACGCAAAAAGATTTAGTAATATATTTTTACATCTTCTTTTTCCGTTCACTGCTACGATGTCTATTATTATCTCGGTCCTTTAGTGCTCCCTTCGCTTTCCTCCTCCCCGTCGTTCTCGTCCTCGTCGTTCGGAGATAACAAACCTAAACTCAACAGCATATCTCTAAACATTTCGTCTCTAGCTAAAACCGCTTTCGGTTGGCTTACCATGTTCCGTCTGAACTTATCGCTCGTCGCCAGGTTGATCCACGCGGCGACGATTTCATCCTTGATCTCCAAGGCTAATTTGGTTTCGTTTTCATCTCGTACCATTTTAGCGAACGAACTCGTGATGGTGTCCCACAAAGCGACAGAAATTTCTCCGGATTCGAAGTATTCGCGAACGAATATGCCGCTGACGTCTTCCGCCGTGACTTTTTGGCCTTTCTTGCTTACCTCCGGGTACTTGGCCGGTCGAAACGCGCAGTCACCAAAGATGTCGACGGATAATTTCAACGTCTTTTCGAAAAGTTCAGTCATCTCGGTCGCTTCTTTTGGCAACAAATCTTTGTTTTCTCGCATTTCTTCGTTCAACCAGGACTTGGCTGGCAAATAAAACCCGCTCGGAGTCGTGCGTTGCATGGTGAAAAATCGCAAAATCAACTCTCGGTCGCGCATTCTCAAATGTGGCATTTTCGATCGATTCGCAAACAAGAAGCTTTCGTTCAAGGTCAACTCCTCCAACAAATCCGTATACGCGCCTTGATAGATGCAATTCCTCAACTCTTGTTCGTTCAACTGCGTCGCACCCATGTTCAACCTCTCAAAAACCTCAAACACAAAATCCGGTTGCGACGTCTTGGAAATCGTGTGCACGTTCAACGGGTAATCCAAAATAATCTCCTGGAACGTCTCGTTCAACTCGTCGAACGTCTTCCCGTTCAACTCGTGATAAACCTCCAACCCACTCAACTTAAACGCTTGCCCGCCCGGAAACTCGTTCTGCACGAACGACCATATCGACGTCAAGCGCTGCTTCCCGTCCACGACTTCCAACTTTCCCGATTTCACCTCGTGGAAAAACATCGTCGGCACTGGAATGTTCAACAATAAACTCTCGATTAACTTCGACGCCGTCCGAACCGTCCACACGTACTCTCTCTGATAACTCGGTCTCAAATCGACCTTCCCTCGGTTGATTTTATCGATGATTGAGGATACGGTAAAATCAGATTTCGATATTCTCAACGCGTCTCTCGTGGTATCGCGAAAGAGTTCCGCCGCCGCGTCTTCCGCGGAGATGTCTGTGTCGTCCTCTCTCTTCTTTTGCGAGGAGGAGGAGGAGGACGACGACGACGATTTCGCGCGCAGTGCTTTCGTCGTCGTCTTTGCCGATGATGATGATGATAATTTTTTCTTCGCCTTAAAGTTGTTGTTTGCTTTTTTTTTCAAATCTCTTCTGTTCTCCTCTTCTTCCTCCTCCTCCTCGTCGGCTAACATCTCCCACAGAGGCTGTTCCGACGATACGTCGTCGTTTTTATCGTCGTCGGTTCTCGTCGTCGTCGTCGTCGTCGTCGTCGTCACTTTTGCAGAAGCATCAGATTGGTACTCACCCCCATCATCATCATCGGAAGAGGTGTCTTCCGCTTCTAACAGTTCGTCCCATAAACTCTTGTCCTCGCGATCTCCCAACAAGGAGGCGGGAAGGATTTCGACCCCGCGTTGTTTGGAGGAGATTTTACTCCGTCGCGCAAAGCTCAGAGAGAAAGCTTTCTTCTTCGAGAACGAAGAAGAAAAAGAGGAAGAAACGAAGGAACTTTTCGTCGTCGTCGTCGTCGTCATGTTATTATAAAGAGAAAGAAACGAAACGAGGTGTAATCAATATCAATACTAATGGAGAGAGAGAGATATTTGCGAAAAAACTGCAGTTTTTTTTTTTAAATTTTGGCGCCAAATTTTTTTTTTTTTTTTTTTTTCGAGAGACTGACGACAAAAGAGTAAAAGAAAAAGAGAATTTCAACAGATCAACGTTTAAGAACTACTTTTCATGCGAACGACGAGTTGAGATGAAGATGATGTTTGAAGATGACGAAGAAGAGAATAATCGAGATGATTTTACTTGCATAAGTATACCACTACGTGACTACTACTTTCTCTACTCATTCTTTTTTCTACTAAAATCCGTCAAACGAGATCCCTTCCTCTGCGTTTTCGACAAACACGCGACCGATACCGACGCCGGTGGATAAGTCGCATTGGACTATTTTACCAATCGCGGAGGAAGAGGCGTATCCGTTTTCGCGAAGTTTTTGAATGCACTCAGTCGCTTCGTTCGCTGGAATCGTCGCGAGCATACCGCCGGCGGTTTGTGGATCGAATAAGAGAGGATAGGCGGAGAAATTTTTCACGTCGTCGATGTTCGCTATCGCTCGGTTTAACCGCGCGTTGGACTTTTGGAGGCTACTGGTGATGCCATTTTGTACGCACTCGACGGCGCCGTCGAGTAAAGGGAGCGAACTTAAATCAATAGTGGCACCTGAAGTGGCGCTGTCTTTGATCATTTCGTGAAGATGGCCTAAAATACCAAAGCCAGTGACGTCCGTGCACGCGGTGGCGCCGTGGAGGAAGAGGATTTCCGCCGCGCGTTTGCTCGGTTGTCGCATGCTTTCTAAAGCTTTTTGGACGTCCGAGGCTTTCGCTCGGGACCGCATGTCAGCTGCGAACAAAGCGCCGGTACCGATTGGTTTGGTTAAAACGAGAACTTGACCGGATTCGACGCTCGTTTTCCTCAAAATCAAATCTTTTTCGACTTCGCCGGTGACGGAGAAACCGAGCGAGAGTTCCGCGCCTTCGCCAGAATGGCCGCCGCCAAGGGCACACCCGGCGTCGCGCAACGCGTCGCACGCGCCGGACATGAGTTGAAACAACGTTTCTTCAACTTCTGATTCGATGCCAAACGGGACGACGACAGTCGCTAGCGCACTCACGGGGTCTGCGTTCATCGCCCACACGTCGCCGAGCGCGTGGACGGCGGCGATTTGGCCAAACACGTACGGATCGTCGATGAAACTTCGAAAAAAATCAACCGTTTGGACAGAAACTTTACCAGGAGAGGTTTCAACGATAGCCGCGTCGTCACCTGCGCCGAGCAAAACGTTCGGATGCGTTGGAATCGGTTCTAACCGTTTCATAACTCGCGATAATATCGTGGAGCCGACTTTCGCGCCGCATCCGCCGCATCGCATCGGCGTCGCTTTAATCGCATCTAGCGCCTCTTGTCCGGCAAACGCGGCAACTTTGTTCGCTTTAGCATTTAGCGCGTTCTCCTGCTCTTCGCGTTCCATTTTTTCGAGCATCTCTAAATTCGGTTCGTACATTTTCATCCACTTTTTATCGATTTTATCTTTCCACCGCCACAATCTTTCGCCGACGGCGGTATCGTGCGCGCCCCAAGATCGAGATCCGTACGACGCGATGGCGTGACCGTCGCCAGTGCTAATGAGCGCTAGGCACGTCTTTTGCGGCGTGAACGGGACGACGTTTTCTCCAACGCACCGTCTTCGTAAGTTCTCTGCTAAAGGCGGACCTTGTCTGACGGCGTACACGCCCGCTTTTGGTCTCGGATGTTCGACGTTGTTACACACGTCGCCAACCGCAAAGACGTCTGGAATGTTCGTCGATTCTAAAGTCGCTTTAATGTTTACGAACCCTTTTTCATTCAACTCTAAGTTTGTATTCGTACGCAGCCATTTCTGCGCTTTCGCATCCGTGCACCACACGCACTCGTTAAAACCGAGTTTCTTCCCAGACTCTAAAGACAAACTCGACTCTGCCACTTCTTCGACGCCGTCGTTCTCGTACACTTCAAAGTTTCTCGCTTTCAAAGCCGCTAATATTTTCTCCCGCCCAGATTTTCCGTGTCCTTTGAGGACTTCACCCCTCGTCACGAGCGCGAACTGATACGGCAACGGAGCGTCGGAGGAGGAAGAGGATGACGACGTCAAGCCAACTTCGCTGGCGAACCTTCGCTCCATGGCCAAAGCGAGTTCCACGCCTCCGGCGCCGGCGCCGACGACCACCACTCGAAACCGTTCATCTTCTTTCCTCTTCTCATCGCACAATTCTTTGAAGTGTCTCAGAACGGTCTCAAACCTCGTCGCAAACGTCCCGATTGGTTTCACCGGCGTGACGAGAAGCGCCTCTTCTTTCGCGCTCTCACTCTTCGCCGAGGCTTCCGACGGCGGCGAATTCGAGGACGACGCCGCTCCCGGCAACATCCCCGGCGTAATCCCAACATCCAAGCTGCACACGTCGTACTTCACGCTCGGTTGATTCTTTAACAAAACTCTCTTACTTTTATCGTCGATCCCGACGCACTCGTCGTGTATCAATCGATGTCCGCCTTCGCGGCATAACTTCCCCAAGTCCACGTGACACTCCTCGTACGTGTACTTCCCGGAGACATTTCCGGGAAGCATACCGCTGTACGGCGTCATCACGTCTTTCGCGACGAGCGTGATTCTTACCCCAGGTTCTGGGTGCATGGTGAAATTTTTCAGAACGAAGACGTGCGAGTGTCCGCCGCCGATCAGGACGATGTCTCGAATGATTGTTTGACGACGACGCATGGTGTCGTTTGAGACGAGGGCGGCGGCAGCGATGTTTCCAATGCGACGATGACTTTTGGAGCGTTTTCTATCGCGTCTGCAACTCCTTCTCCCGCAAAAAGAGGACGAGGACGAAGAGGATGAAAGCAGCGACGACTGCTTTTCGCAAACTTTTTTTTGTCGCGCGAGAGAGAGCAGAGTTTTCGTCGTCTGAACTGCGCACATCTGTGTGGAATGAATTGATGAAAATACAAGCTTTTGTCACATTCGTACTTCGTCTTCGAGACAACGCACACAACTCTCATCTAAAAGTCTAATGAAGCATATCATCTCTATCTCTCTACCTACCTACCCCCGAGCATTCTCCGAATGACAAACCTGGCGACGTTTTCTAACACTCGGAACGCGACACCGACAATCATTCGAACGCCGGCGGAACGCATCCACGTCGCGGCGACGGTGGCGAGAGCCGCGAGCGGACTCAAGGCGAGCGGATTGTTGTGGTGATTCTGTCCACCGTAGTCGTACGATTGTTCTTCGCTCCCGCCACTGTATTGCTGTTGAGTAGTATCACCACCACCCGCAGAAGATGATCTTCTGACCACTCTCCCCACGTTTGGTCCGCTGATGACTCGCTCCACAATCTCTCGCTTCCCGGTTCGCATATCCGTCGACGTGACTCGAGAAACGACGTTTCCGTTTTGATCTTGGAATCTTTCTTCGCTGTAACTCGCGCCAAACGCCGCCGCACCTCTCGTCATCGCTTGCATCCCTCCGAAAACGGCTCTCGCTAACTCTTCTATGTCTATGCCGTCGAAGCCGGGAGGCGCGCCGGCGGGTCGCCCACCTCTCCGGAAATTTCCATACGGCGCG
>JACLAA010003312.1_pt1 | contig 25389 bp, 22 predicted proteins | sample 8027891 | NCBI WGS metagenome assembly JACLAA01 (sample SAMN15724900, study PRJNA655200) | protist metagenome | isolation source: fluorescence activated cell sorting (FACS) single amplified genomes of... | place: Spain: Blaines Bay Microbial Observatory, Mediterranean Sea | collected 2016-01-19 | reverse complement strand
ATAAAAAAAACAGTAGTTTTTTTACCTTTTATAAATAGTTCAGTTATAAGCAATTATATAGTAAAACAGTTAAAAATATCAGTTAAATTTAAAGATAAAATATTTAAGCAAAATTTACAAAAAGGAATTAAATTTTTATTAAGCAATTATTATAAAAAATATAAAATTACTGGTATAAAAGTTGTATGTTCAGGTAAATGAAAAAAAACAAAAAGTGGAAGAAAACAAAAATTTACTATTTCATTTGGAAAAATAAATAAACAACAAATTTTTGTACCTTCTGATTATTTTGCATCTTCTACAACAACAAAATTTGGTATTTGTAATATAAGCGTTTGAATATCTTATAAATATAAAAATATATGTTTTTAGCTTAATGGAAAAAGCTGTAATCTTCTAAATTACTAATATTGGTTCAAATCCATTAAAACATAATTTTTTTGATGTTATCTTTTTTAATTTTAATGCCTTTATTAGGGGCATTCTGTATTTTTTTTATAAATAATAAAAATATAAATTTAATTAGAAATTTTTCTTTGTTTTGATCTTTATTAATTTTTAATATTTCTGTTTATTTAGTTTTTATTTTTGATACTACAAGTTCTAATTTTCAATTTATTGAAGAAATACATTGAATATCTATTACAAATAATAATATTGTTTTAGGGATAGATGGTTTAGGCTTATTTATGGTATTATTAACTACTTTTTTAATACCTGTATGTTTAATATTATCATTTAGTTTAAGTAATTTAGCACAAATAAAAGAATATAATATTGCTTTTTTGGTATTAGAGTCTATTTTATTAGGCGTATTTAGTACATTGGATGTATTATTATTTTATTTACTATTTGAAGCAGTATTAATTCCAATGTATTTTATTGTTGGCGTTTATGGTTCTCGAGGTAGAAGAGTAAGAGCTTCATATTTACTTTTTTTATATACTTTGGTTAGTTCTTTATTTATGTTACTTGCTATTTTATTTTTATATTTTAAGTCAGGTACAACTGACTTTCAAGCATTACAGTCATTAAACTTAACGTCTTTTTCAGAAAAATTATGCTGAATAGCCTTTTTTTTATCTTTTGCTGTTAAAATGCCACTTATGCCGTTTCATATTTGATTACCTGAGGCACACGCTGAAGCTCCAACGTCCGGATCTGTCATTTTAGCAGGAATTCTACTAAAATTAGGCGGTTTTGGTTTTATTAGATATTCTTTATGCTTATTTCCAGAAGCTTCATCCTTTTTTTCACCTTTTATTTTTACCATTTGCAGTTTTGGTGTTATTTACGCTTCTTTAACAACATTACAGCAAGTCGATCTTAAAAAAATAATAGCATATTCTTCTGTTGGTCACATGGGAATCGTTACTATCGGTATTTTCTCAGGTAATGTACAAGGTATCGTTGGTAGCATTATTTTAATGATAAGTCACGGTGTGGTCTCTGGTGCTTTATTTTTTTGCATAGGCGTTTTATATGAACGTCATCATACAAGAATTGTTAAATATTATAACGGTTTAATTAATACAATGCCTATTTTTATGGTGTTTTTTATTATTTTTACTTTAGGTAATTTAGGATTACCAATTACTAGTAGTTTTATTGGTGAATTTTTAGTACTTATTGGCTGCTTTAGTATAAATAGTTCTACAGCTTTACTTTCAGGTACAGGTATGGTCTTAGGTGCTGCTTATAGTTTATGGCTCTGTAATAGAATTGGTTTTGGTAATATTAAAACATATTCAATTTTTGAATTTTATGACCTGAATAGGCGTGAATTTTATGTTTTATTACCTTTCCTATTTTTAACTTTCTTAATTGGTATTTACCCTGAAATTATAATAAGTTATTTACGTGCTTCTATTATTTCTTTTTAGATTTTGTTAATTTTTATGAGTTCGATTCTCATAATTTTATATTTAGTTATTAATTTTTTTTTAGATGTTAATTCAAAAATATTTTAGCCTTTTTTGTTTTTTTTTAATTAGTTTTTTGTTATCTAGTATTATTTTTTTATTATCTTTTTTAGTATCATCAAAATCGGGTGATAAAGAAAAATTAAGTTCTTATGAATGTGGTTTTAATCCCTTTGATGATTCTCGTAGTGAATTTGATATAAAATTTTATTTAATTGCTATACTTTTTATTATTTTTGATCTTGAAATAAGCTTTCTTTTCCCATTTTCAACAGTTTTTAAAGATATTGGTTTTATTGGTATCTTTTCTATGTTGTGATTTTTGTTTGTGCTTACTATTGGTTTTATATATGAATGGCAAAAAGGTGCTTTAGATTGAGAATAAAAATAAATTAAAAATTAATTTTCACAAAATTTCGTAATATATTATATTTATTATTTTAGATGAATTTTTTAACAATTATTTTAGCTTTAATAATTTTAATTTTTAGCTTTACAGAAATACTAGTTTTTAACGAAGAGGTTTTACTAGCTTTATGTTTTATTGCTTTTGTTTTTTTTTGCTTATAGTAAATTAAATAATACTATTTCATCTTTTTTTAAGGATAACGCTTTAAAACTTGAAAATGAATTATTATATTCCTTAGTTTTAAAATCAGAAAAAATAATAATTCAGTTTAATGATTCTTACCATTCTAGAAAATTACAAAATAGTAATTTATTGTTAGAATCGCTAGCTTTATTTAGTATTTCATCTTTTATTAATAATTTTTTTTCAAATTTTATTAATATATCTTTAAGTAAAATTCATAATAGCTTTAAAGATATTTCATTATTAAATGAAAATAGTATAATTTCAACTCAAAGAAAAAAATTAAGAATTTTAAATACAAATGTAATACCATTGGTAATTTCACGTAAATACGATTATTTGTTACAATCATTTTTACCTCTATTTTTAACAAAAAAATAATTATAATATAATATTAATAGCATTAATATTATATATTAATAAAACAACTCAAATGAAAAATCATTCAAAACTTTTTTTAAATAATATACTTTTGATGGAATGCTAAGAATTTATTTTTATAGACGTCATTTTATTCTCGAAAAAAAATAAAAAATAAAAAAATTTATATTATTGTTTCTTAAAGGTTAAAGCCAATAAAATAATAATACGTTTTTGTATTTTAGTTTAAATATTTTTTTATAAAAATAGATAAAAAAATTTATGAAGTGAATTGAAATATCTTATTAACTTCAAATAAAAATCAAACGAGTCTTTGATAGTAGTGATGAGCGAAATTAAAAATTAAAAAAATTGTATTTAAAAATTAACAATTTTAAGTCCGTTAAAAAGTCTTGATAAAATACAAAAATAATTGTATCTTAACAATTAGAATTTTTTTAGATTTTATTGTTATATGTTAGTTAAATATATATAGCAAAAATAAAGAATTATCAAATTCAAATAAAAAATATTAAATTACTTATAGTACACAATTACTGTAAAGGAAAGTATTAAAATATTTAAGGTTAATCTAAATTAAATCAAAAGTAATATTATACAATTTTTTAGCAAAAACTTGTACCTTTTGCATTATGATCCAATTACTATAAAAAAATAACAAGTTTACATAATTATTTTATGCAAGCGTAATTAGTTTAAAATTTTAGTTATTTTTTGTTACACGAAACCATAACGATCTATTCAAAATCACGTTTACAATTATATAATTTATAATTTTAAGACGAAACTTGTGTCTGTTGCAAAAGGCTAAGATGAATTTTGAATAGCTGTGAAAGGCTAATCATGTATGGCTATTGCTTGTTTTTCACGAAAAATATTTTAGTAAAGCTGTTTTTTTTTGAAGGGTTAAAGCACTAATTTTATGAAGGTAGTAGCAATACTTTACTGATTTAAATTAAACTAATAATACTTATTATAAACTCAGAAAAACATGTAAGACTTTATGCGAAAAAGAATAAAGTCAAAAGAGTAACAACTCAGAATAATCTTTAAGATTCAAAAATTTAAATATAATTTTTTAAAATATTTTTTAATTTAAGATTTTTTTGTGATAGGCTTAGAAACAGTCACTCATTTTTAAAAAACGTAATAGTTTACATAAGGATATTATTCGATTAAAAATATTAAAAATATTAATGATTTAAGTTTTTTATCAAAAAGTTATAATTTTATTAATTGGTAGTGAAATATTTTGTATTTTTTAATAATTATTCGTGAGAATATATATAAAATCAAAAAAGATAATGTTGGAATTAGTAACAATTAAAAGAATTTTTATAATTTCTTTCGTTTTAATTAATGATTTTTTACGTTATATTTTTTATCGTAAGTTTAACCAAGTACTAAGTTTAAGATGAAAATTTAAAATGATGTATTTAAATTATTTTTTAACAATTTTAATAATAAATAAAAATTATAAGATTTAAATATTTTTTGGGATATTTTTTAAATTTATTTGTTTTTCAGGAAAAAATTATTAAAATAAAAAATAATATTGTATTAAATCCAAAAAAGGTTAATAAACTAGTTGTTACAACGTAAAAAAAATAAAAAATAAGGAACTCGGCAAAATTTTTATGTAACTTCGGAAAAAATAAAAATTAATAAAAATATTTTATTAATTATCATAAAAATACAATTAGTGACTGTTTACTAAAAACACAGAACAATGCAAATTTTTTTAAATAAGTATATTGTTTGATTGGTGCTCCATGTCTTTTAACTAAAAATAAAAATTTAATAGATTTTATTATATTTAAAGATTAATAGCCGTCTTACTCTGAGGATGCAAAGGTATCGAAATTCCTTGGCTAATAAATATAGTCCCGCAAGAATCCATTAACAACTCATTAACTGTCTTATTTTTTACTTTTGTGAATTTGAACTAAAAGTGAAGATGCTTTTTTTGTGTATTAAGACGAAAAGACCCTATACATTTTTACTAAAAGCAATCACTGCAAAAAATAATATTTTTGTTAAGAATAAATAATAGCTTATGATATTATTAAAGTAATTTAATAGAAGCGTTACTTGAGATATTATTCCATATTTTATTTTTAGCTAATTTTATAAAAACAATGTTTGCATTTGTTAGTTTATTTGGGGCGAATTTTTTTTAAAGAGTAACAAAAAAGTGCAAAAAGGTTATTACTACTAAAATATTTTATTAATTGATTATAAAATTATATATTAGCTAAACTGTTAGATTTAATAATCACGCAGAAGCGAAAGCTGGCTTTAATGATCCAATAACTATTTTTTGAATAATTTATTGATTAACAGATAAAAAATACGTTAGGGATAACAGACTTATAAAAATTAAGCGATCATAGCTACGTTTTTGATTAGTACCTCGATGTCGATTCAAGATATCCTAATGGTGAAGCAGCTATTAATGGTTCAACTGTTCGTTGATTAAAATCTTACGCGAATTGGGTTTAAAACGATGAGAATCAGTTTTGCTTCTATCTAATACACTAAAAATTTGAGAGTTATTAACTTTAGTATGAGAAGAATAAGAAGAAAAAGCCAATGATAGAAAATTGTTTACAAAAGCATGTTTAAATGTTACGCTTTAATAAATTAAAGAATGAACGAATATATTTCTTAAATTGCACTCAAAAAATAATTTATATTATTTGTTTAATATTAAAACAAATTTGGTATAAAAAAAAAATTATGAAAATAAAAATAATTAATGTTTTTAATTATATTCAAACAACCAAAAAAAATTAAATAAAATTTCACTTAAAAGCAATTAACTTAATTGGTAGAGTGTTTCGCTTACAACGAAATTGTTACAAGTTCAAATCTTGTATTGCTTATTTTTTACATTTTTATATTTAAATTAAAAATTAATTAAAATATTAGAATATGTAGCTTAATTGGTAGAGCACTTGACTTTTAATCAATACGCTACGAGTTCAAGTCTCGTCATATTCTTTTTTTTTCAAATTCTTTTTAAAATTAATTAATAATTTGATGATTAATACTATTTTTATAATAAACTTATTAGATTCTTCTATTTCATGACAAACAATGTTTCAAGATGCCGCGTCACCAGTTATGGAAGGTATAATTAATTTACATCATGATCTTATGTTTTTTATTACTTTTATATTTTTTTTTGTGCTCGTTGTTATGGTTCGAACGTTACATTCTTTTCGTTTTAATTTAGGAATATCTAGTTCTGATTCCCGCCTGGTTGTTCATGGTACAGCAATTGAAATTATTTGAACTGTTATACCTTCGTTGATATTAGTTGTAGTGGCTCTTCCGTCTTTCGCTTTATTATATTCAATAGATGAAGTAATTAATCCTGCATTAACTCTTAAATGTGTAGGACATCAATGATATTGGTCTTATGAATATTCTGATTTTGATAATACTTTAGGTTCAATTAATTTTGATAGTTACATGGTAGCTGAAGATGAATTAGAACATGGTGAACTAAGACTTTTAGAAGTGGATAATAGAATCGTGTTACCTGTTAATACTCACCTGCGTTTACTTGTAACAGCTGCAGACGTATTGCATAGCTTTGCAATTCCTTCTCTAGGTATTAAATTAGATGCTTGTACGGGAAGATTAAACCAAACAACGTTGTTTGTTTTAAGAGAAGGTGTTTTCTATGGTCAGTGCTCAGAAATTTGTGGTGTTGGTCATGCAAATATGCCTATTGTCGTTGAAACAGTTTCAATAGATAAATTTATATCATGAATTTCTGAAAAAATTTAATAACCACTATTTTTAAAATTAAAAAAATATTAGAGAGTTTAGTTTAATGGAAAAACTTTGAATTTCAAATTCAAATTTATTGGTTCAAATCCTTTAACTCTTGTAAAAATATTTTTACTATTTATTATCATTTACATTATTTTTATTATTTTAATATTATATTACGAAGATGGTTTTAGCTCTAAAAAATCACTCATTATTAAAACTAGTTAATGATCATGCAATTGATTATCCAACTCCATCAAATTTATCTCTTCTTTGAAATTACGGTTTTTTTATCACTGATTTGTTTGATTATTCAAGTGATTACTGGAATTGCTTTAGCTATGCACTATACACCTCATGTAGATTTAGCTTTTTTAAGTGTTGAACATATAATGCGTGATGTTAATAATGGTTGGTTATTAAGGTATATTCATGCAAATGGAGCTTCCATGTTTTTTATTTGTGTTTATATACATATAGGACGAGGGTTATACTATGGATCTTACGCTGAGCCAAGACAATTACTTTGACTTATTGGAATAATTATATTTATTTTAATGATGGGTACTGCCTTTTTAGGTTATGTTCTAGTTTGAGGTCAAATGTCTTTTTGAGCTGCAACTGTTATAACAAATTTTTTTACTGCATTTCCTATAGTAGGTGATAAAATAGTTACTCTTCTTTGAGGTGGTTTTGCAGTAGATAACGCAACTTTGAACAGGTTTTTTAGTTTACATTATCTTTTACCTTTTGTTTTAATAGGTTTATCTGTGTTACACATTGGTATTTTACATCAAGATGGTTCTAATAACCCGTTAGGGATATCTTCATTAACAGATAAAATTAGCTTTTTTCCCTATTTTATTATTAAAGATACAATGAGTTTAGTTGTATTTTTAATATTTTTTTCATATTTTGTTTATTATTCACCAAATACTTTAGGCCATCCAGATAATTATATACCTGGAAACCCAATGCAAACGCCTCCTCATATTGTACCAGAGTGGTATTTTTTACCTTCCTATGCAATATTAAGAGCTATTCCAAATAAACTTCTTGGTGTTATTGCTCTTTTTGCTGCTGTTTTAATACCAGCAATATTACCTTTTGTTAGCACTTCCGAAATAAGGTCTTCATTGTATAGACCAATTCACCAATTTTTTTTTTGACTTTTATTAGCAGATTTTTTATTATTGGGTTATTTAGGGCAACAGATTCCAGAATCACCATTTATTGAAATTGGGCAAATAGCCGCTGTTTATTATTTTGCTTATTTTTTAGTTATAATTCCTTCTTTGGGAAGATTAGAAAAAAATTTGAGAACAGCTTAATTTTAGCTTAATTTTTCTTTCTTCGTCTAATGGTTAGGACATAATTTTTTCAAAGTTATAATTCAGGTTCAAATCCTGAAGAGAGAAAAAATAATTAGGTTAAATATTTTCTTGTTTTTTTAATACTAACAAAAATTAATCAACTTTGAATTTGATTCTGGTTCCGTATTATCGTAATTTTAAAATATATAAAACATGCAAATTTTAAATTTTTTAAAATAAAAAGTTTATTGGAGAGTAATATTAAATATATTTATAATTTTAATTAAAATATTTTTTATAAAATTAGTTTTTTTAATAATATTAGGTTATAGTAAGCTAAAATTTACTAATCCAATAATGTTTAACAGTTTTTAATGAAATAACTGTCTCAATAGTACTGAAAAAGCTATATTCTTTTTAGAATCAGCAGTTTAGAATATTTGACAATGAAAGAAATTTTGATCAAGTAATTTTATATGATAGAAGAAAGTAGCTTTATTGTAAAAATCAAAAGTTATAAAAAATATTGTTTAATATAATTAAAAATCCTAGTTAATTTATGTGCCAGAAGCTTCGGTAATACATAAAGGGTTTACGATATACTAAAATACTAAGTTTAAATGCAATAAATTTGGCTTTTAAATTTAGATTAAAACCCAAAATATTTTTTTGGTGGAATTTAATAAATTATAAGCCTTGAGTAATTAAGAAGAAAGTAGAATAATTTATGTAACGATAAAATGTATTTATATAATTTGGAATATTTATAGTGTAAACAACTTTCTATTTTTATATTTGTTTTAAAAATTCAAATACTGACTTTGATTTTGCTAAAGCTTGGGTATCAAAAAGAATTAGATACTCTTGTAGTCCAAGCTATCAACTATAATTGTTCTTTTAATCTTAAGTATTAAAAGTAAGTGAAAATATTTAACAATTAACTTGGTAAGTATTTGCTCAAGCATGAAATTTAAAGAATTAGATGAGGAAGGGAATTACTAGTGGATCATGCTAATTAATTCGACAATACTCGTAAACCTTACCTATTTTTGTATAAAAATATTTTAATAATAATAAATTCTTTGAGATTATTCTCTTTTTTATTTTTACAGGGTTGCATGGCTGTCGTCAGCTCTTATTTTGATATATTTAGTTAATTCTAATAAAGAGCGTAACTTTTGTTATTAGTTTTAATTATAAAAAAATTATAAAAATTTCCTAATAAAATAGCTTATAATAAATAAGATAAAAGAAAAAATGATGTCTAAGTCTTTATGACCTTTATATTTAGGGCTTTAAATGTGATACAATATATTTTACAAAATGTTGTTATTTTTGTAAAAAAAAACAAAACATTTAAAAAAAATTTGTAAGTTCGAATTGTTTTTTGAAATTCAAAAACATGAAGTTGGAATTAGTAGTAATGAATTGTTAAGAATACAATCGTGAATTTATTTTACCCTTCTTTTACTTATCGCCCATCACTCCAAGAAAATAAATTTTAATAGAATTTTAAAAAAATCTAAAATATTCTTAAAAAAATTAATATTTTTATTGAAGCTATTAATTTTAATTTTAATTACAAATTTTTAGGAAAATTAACAATATTTTAAAATTAATAATTTTGGACAAGTTGTAACAAAGTAGCTGTAATGGAAATTGTTGCTGGAATAAGAATTTTTTTAACTATTTTTCTTTTATTAGGCTAATTTTTTTAATTGAAATAATTTAAAAATATTTTGGATTTTTAAATACTAACATAATTATTATTAAATTTAATAGATGGCTTTTTTTACTAATCCGTGAGTTGTTAGATGGTTATTTTCAACAAACCATAAAAATATTGGAACTTTATATTTTATTTTTGGTGCTTTTAGTGGTGTTCTAGGTTTTATAGTTTCAATGGCTATGAGATTAGAATTATCCCAAGCTGGAGATGCTTTTTTAGGAGCTAACTATCAACTTTATAACGTTTTAGTTACTTCACATGCATTTTTAATGATTTTTTTCTTTGTAATGCCAACAGCAATAGGAGGCTTTGGTAATTGGTTTGTACCCATTATGATAGGTGCCTGTGACATGGCATTTCCTAGATTAAATAATTTAAGTTTTTGATTATTACCTCCAGCGTTAATTTTATTATTATCTTCGTCGCTTGTAGAAGCAGGTGTTGGTACTGGGTGAACAGTGTATCCCCCTTTGGCTGGTATACAGGCACATTCGGGTGGTTCTGTAGATTTAGCTATTTTTAGTTTACACGTAGCAGGAGTATCTTCAATTCTTGGTGCTGTTAATTTTATTGTAACAATTATGAATATGAGAGCACCTGGTATGACTGCTCATAGAACACCATTATTTGTTTGAGCCGTTTTCATAACTGCTTTTTTACTTTTATTATCTTTACCGGTTTTAGCAGGTGCAATAACTATGCTACTAACTGATAGAAACTTTAATACTGCTTTTTTTGATCCTAGTGGTGGAGGTGACCCTGTGTTATATCAACATTTATTTTGATTTTTTGGGCACCCAGAAGTTTATATATTAATACTTCCGGCTTTTGGACTTGTTTCTCACATTGTTGCAACATTTTCATCAAAACAAGTTTTTGGAAATCTGGGTATGATTTACGCAATGCTTTCTATTGGTTTTTTAGGTTTTATTGTTTGAGCTCATCACATGTATACTGTTGGGTTAGATGTTGATACTCGTGCTTATTTTACTGCTGCAACAATGATAATTGCTGTACCTACAGGTATAAAAATTTTTAGTTGAATAGCAACAATGTTTGGTGGTAATATAAGCTTTAAAACACCTATGCTTTTTGCTAATGGTTTTATTTTCTTATTTACTTTTGGTGGTTTAACTGGAATAGTTTTATCAAATTCAGGTATTGACATAGCACTTCACGATACATATTATGTAGTTGCTCATTTTCATTACGTTCTTTCTATGGGAGCCGTTTTTGCAATTTTCGGAGGCTGGTATTACTGAATTGGAAAAATAATAGGATCTAATTATCCTGAAATTTTAGGTAAAATACATTTTTGAACTACTTTTATAGGAGTAAATTTGTGTTTTTTTCCTATGCATTTTCTAGGTTTAGCTGGTATGCCAAGAAGAATACCTGATTTTCCAGACGCTTACAATGAATGAAACGGTATAGCTTCTGTTGGTTCGTTCATTACAACGGCTTCTACAATATTTTTTATCTACGTCATTTTTGTAACTTTTACATCAAATGATAGAGTAGGTTTTAATACTTGACGTAAAGATAGTAATTTTAATTTTTAAGTTATTAAAATAATAATACTTCACTTATAATTTAATGGAAAAAATATTAAACTACGAATTTAAAATTACGGGTTCGATTCCTGTTAAGTGATATTAATAAAAAAATAAAATAATTAAAGATTAGAAAAATGCAAATAAAAATTTGATGTTTATAGTCAAAAAAAGAAATAAAAAAATAAAAATAAAAGATATTAATAAAAGTTTTCTTATTAATAATGGAAAAAATAAAATTAAAATAAAAATTACTAGTTTAATGTTAAATCATTGTTTTGGTGAGTTTGTTAAAACAAAAAAAATAAATAAAAAATAAAAAATAAAAGATGGTTCAAAATTATAATAACTTATTTGTAATTATAAAAAATGCAATTCTTAAAAAAACAAAATTATGTTTTTATATTTTATTCAAAAATAAGCTTAAATATAATAAAAATATTAAAAAAGCATAAATTCATAAGATATTATTCAATAATTGTTTTCAAAAATAAAAAAAATATTAAAGTATATTTAAAATATTCTATCTTAGGTACTGAATCTGTTCAATCAATAAAAAAAGTAGCATCAAAAAAAAAGAAAATATCTTTAAAAAAATTTGATAAAAAAAATGAGTTAAATTCATTAATTTTAACTTGCTCAAAAATAACTAATAAAAAAACTAGTTGTTCTAACGGTTTAATATTAACGTCTCTTTATTAAAAAATAGATAGTTGGCTGAGCGGTTTAAAGCATAAATTTTGAAAATTTACACATATTTTAAATATGTCACGGGTTCAAATCCTGTATTATCGTTTTTTTTTTAGTTATAATTTTTCTAACATGTACTTAATATTTATTATTAAATTTTTTGATGTTTAACAAAATTTATTATTCTCAAAGGCATGCTTTTCATCTCGTTGATCCAAGTATAATGCCACTTTTGACTTCTTTAGCAGCATTAACAACAACAATTGGAGGGGTTATGTATTTTCATGGTTATTTATGAGGTTTTCAAGTACAAACATTTGGAATTTTAGGTATTATTTTTTGTATGTTTTTATGATGACGCGACGTTGTTAGAGAAGGAACTCTTGAAGGGAGGCATACAAATATTGTACAATTAGGATTACGTTACGGTATGTTATTATTTATAGCTTCTGAAGTTATGTTTTTTTTTGCTTTTTTTTGAGCATTTTTTGCCGCAAGTATTTCACCTACTATAGAAATTGGTAATATATGACCACCTAAGGGAATTTTGACTTTTAAAGCAAGTGAAGTACCTTTATTAAACACTTTAATCCTTCTTTGCTCAGGGGTTACCATAACCTATTCTCATCATGCGATAACTGCAGGTAATAAAATAGAAGCCGTTTGAGGATTAGTTCTAACAATAATATTAGCTATTATTTTTACATGTTTTCAAGCGTTTGAATATGTTAGTGCTAATTTTACAATAAGTGATTCAATATATGGTTCTACTTTTTTTTTTAGCTACCGGATTCCACGGATTCCATGTTTTTATAGGTACTGTTTTTTTAACAGTTTGTTTAATTAGAATGGTATTTAATCACTTCACAGTTCAGCACCATTTTGGTTTTGAAGCAGCAGCTTTTTATTGACATTTTGTAGACGTTGTCTGATTATTTTTATATATAGCTGTTTATTTTTGAGGTGGAAACTAGTAAATATACAGAATATAGTGTAATTGGTTAACATTCTGATTTTGGAAATCAGGGAGCGCAAGTTCAAATCTTGCTATTCTGATTTTTTATCTATTTGGCGAAATTTGGTAAACGCAAAAGACTTAAAATCTTTACCTTTTTTTTGGTTTTCAGTTCAAATCTGAAAATAGATATTATTATAAGATTCATTAATTAATTGGTAGTAACTATACACAAAAAATTAATAAATTTGACAGTAAAATAATTAATGCTTTTAATATTTATTTCAAATATAAATGAAAATCAAAGTAAATGGAATCTTAATTAAAAATTTAAAAAAATTATTTTCAGTACCTACTTTAAAAAATATCTGATGATTAAAGCAGCTCAATTAATAGGAGCAGGTTTATCTACTATAGCACTTGCAGGAGTTGGAGCTGGTATTGGAACAGTTTTTTCAGCTTTAATTACAAGTGTGGCACGTAACCCAAGTTTAATGAAACAATTATTTGGTTACGCTATTTTAGGATTTGCATTAACAGAAGCAATTGCTTTATTTGCTCTTATGATGGCATTTTTAATATTATTTACGTTTTAATAATATTTTCTAAAAAATGTATTATGTAACATAATTGGTAATGTTTTAGATTGCAAATCTAAAAAAAGTGGTTCAAATCCACTCATAATCTAGTCTTTTAAGGAGTATAATTTAATGGTAAAATATTTGCTTTGCAAGTAAAAATTATTGGTTCAAATCCAATTATTTCCAAAAAATAAAGAGTATAGCTAAATTAGGTTAAAGCATTAGTTTTTGATACTAACATTTGTTGGTTCAAATCCAACTATTCTTTTTGAGTATAGTTTAATGGTTAAAATATTAGTCTTCCAAACTATTGATATGAGTTCAAATCTCATTACTCACTATTTTGATGAGCTTATTAAATTTAATTAAACATCCAAGAAAAAATAAAATTAAAAAACAAAAAAGTGTAAAACTAAATAAAAATCCTCAAAAAAAAGGTATTTGTATTAAAGTATTAACAAAATCACCTAAAAAACCAAATTCAGCTAATAGAAGAATAGCAAAAGTAAGAATAGTTGAAACTAAACAAACGTTAACTTTAAAAATTCAAGGTGAGCAACAAAATTTGCAACAACATTCGACTTTATTAATACAAGGCGGTAGAAGTAGAGATTTAATAGGTGTTAAATATAAATCAGTAAGAAATAAATATGATTTAACAGGAGTAAATAATAGAAAAACTTCAAGAAGCCGTTATGGGGTAAAAAAATAATTTAGAAGGTGAATATAGTTTAACGGTTAAAATATTAGTTTGTGGTACTTATGCTAAAGGTTCAAATCCTTTTATTCACCAATTTTAATAATTTTTTTAGTTGATGCTTCTCTGTTTATTATTATTTCCTCTTTTAAGTTATTTATCTACGAATTTACTAGGACGTTACATAGGAATTTTAGGATCATGTATTTTAGCTTCGTTTTCTATTTTTATGGCTTTTTTATTATCTATTATTACATTTTATGAATGTACTATTACTGATTCAGTATGTACAATATTTCTAAATACTTGAATTAATACTGAGCTTTTTATAGCTAATTGATGCTTTTATTTTGATCCTTTGTCGACAACGATGTTATTAGTTGTAACAGGAGTGTCTTCATTAGTACATTTATATTCTACTGAATATATGAGTAATGATCCTCATCAAGGTAGGTTTATGGGATACTTAAGTTTATTTACTTTTTTTATGCTTATTTTAGTAACTGCAGATAACTTTTTAATAATGTTTTTAGGTTGAGAAGGTATTGGTTTAGCATCTTTTTTGTTAATTAGTTTTTGAACTAATAGAATACAAGCCGGTAAATCCGCTATTAAAGCGATGCTTGTTAATAGAGTAGGAGACTTAGGTCTTTCTTTAGGTATTTGTGCAATTTTTTTAACATTCAAAACTATAGATTATTGCACTGTTTTTGCACTTGCTCCCGAATGTACAGGTATAACTTTTTCTTTTTTATCTTTTGAAATAGATAGAATATCTCTCATTGATTTTTTATTATTTTGAGGAGCTCTTGGAAAATCTGCACAGTTAGGACTTCATATATGATTACCAGACGCTATGGAGGGGCCAACTCCTGTTTCTGCACTAATACATGCAGCTACTTTAGTTACTGCAGGTGTTTTTTTAATAATCCGATGTTCAATGCTATTTGAATTAAGTAATTCTACTTTATTAATCGTTGCATTTTTTGGTGCATTAACAGCGTTTTTTGCAGGAACCGTAGGTCTAGTTCAAAATGATTTAAAACGTGTCATAGCATACTCTACGTGTTCCCAATTAGGTTATATGGTATTTGCAGCGGGATTATCTCATTATTCTGTATCTTTGTTCCACTTAGCAAATCACGCACTTTTTAAAGCTCTATTATTTTTGAGCGCTGGTGCTATAATACATGGATTATTAGATGAACAAGATTTAAGAAAAATGGGAAATTTACTAAAAACACTTCCAATGAGTTATACTATGATTTTGATAGGGTCTTTAGCTTTAGTGGGTTTCCCTTTTTTAACAGGGTTTTACTCAAAAGATGTTATTTTAGAGATTGCTTTAACTAAACCCGATTTTGTTAGTAATTTTGCTCATTGACTCGGTTGTTTAGCAGCTCTTTGCACATCTTTTTATTCATTTAGACTAGTTTTTTTAGTATTTGTAAATAAAAATAATAGTTTTAAAATTTATATTGAAAATGTTCATGATGCACCAATTCGTATGGCTACGCCATTATTTATTCTTGGTTTTGGAAGTATTTTTTGAGGATATTTTTCTAAAGATTTATTTATAGGCTTGGGAACACCAATTTTTTTAAATAATATTTTTATATTACCGTCAAATCTTGTTTCTATTGATTCAGAATTTGCAAATGCTTTTTTAAAAAATATTCCTTTTATATTTACAATATTTGGAGCGTTATTATCATTTGCATTAATTAATTGTGTTATATTAGAAAAAAAAACAGTTTTTAATCTTAAAATATCAAAATTTTACAGAATAATTTACTCATTTTTATCACAAAAATGAGGATTTGACCAAATTTGCACAGAATTAATAACTAATAACGCAATGAATTTTGGTTACAAAACAAGTTTTAAAACTATTGATAAAGGTAATATAGAAATTATTGGGCCGTTTGGTTTAAGTTTTTTAATTTTAGCATATTCTGAAATAATTACTTATATTCATTCCGGTTTAATTTTTCACTATGCTTTTTTAATTATGTTTTCTATTTTATGTATTTTATTTAGTTATACGTTTATTACTAGTTTTGCTATAAACTCTATTATTTTAATGGCATTAATATTTTCTTACGCTATTTATACAACAAAAATGTTATAAAAATTAAATATTAATTTATATAAAATATTTTAAAATTAAGATGAATTTTTTATTTAATTACTTAGAAATTATATTGGTATTATATACTCTTTGTTCTATGTCATTTGCTTTGTTTTTTGGAACATCCAAAAACTATTCTTTTTCAATATTACTAAACTCAATCTCTTATTTTTCTGCTTTTACTATTTTTTTATTAATTTTTAATTTATTTATTATTTCTGATAATATTTTTTTAAATTTTAATAATTTTAATATTTTTTTTCAATTATCCGTACTTTCAAGTACATTTTTCTTAATATTATTAAGTAAATCATATTATAAATTAAATATTATAAAAAACTATGAATATGATTTTTTACTAAGTTTTTCTTTAATTAGTTTAATTATTCTTGCAAGTTCCAATGATTTTATAATGGTATACTTAGCTATTGAACTACAAAGTTTATCTTTTTATGTTTTAGCTACTTTTAATAGAAATTCAGAATTTTGTAATGAAGCAGGTATAAAATATTTTGTTTTAGGTTCTTTCGCATCGGGGTTATTACTTTTTGGGTTTTCATTAATATATTTATCTCTTGGTACAATAAATTTTGAAGAAATAAATATTATCATAAAATCTAAAAACTCAATAGATTTAACCTTTATCGGTATTTTATTTGTATCTTTTGCTTTTTTATTTAAATTAGGTTCAGTACCATTTCATTTTTGGCTTTGTGATGTTTATGAAGCTTCATTAACAACTACAACAGCGTTTTTTTCAGTTGTTCCGAAAATTGTATTATTTGGGCTAACATTAAAATTTTTTTATTTAACTTTTATTAATTATAATTCTTTATGATACATATTATTGAATTTTTCAGGAATATCATCAGTTATTTTAGCAAGTGTGGCAGGTATATACCAAAAAAAAACAAAACGATTGTTAGCATATTCAACTATAGCACATACAGGTTTCATTATTTTAAGTATTAGCTGTTCATCGGTTAACGGGTCAGAATCATTATTAATTTATACAATTTTATACATATTTATGAGTATTTCATCATTTGCAATACTTTTAAATTTTGTAAATAATTCAAGTTTTTTAAAATATTTAATCAATTGATCAAATATTAATAATAAAGTATTAGCAATTTTATTTGCTATTACTTTACTATCAATTTCGGGAATACCTCCTTTTGGAGGTTTTTATAGTAAAATGAGCGTAATAGCATCATTAATATCTGAATCATTTATTATAACAAGTTTAATTGCTGTAATTTTTAGTGGCATATCTTGCTTTTATTATATACGTTTAATTAAAATATTTTTTTTCCAAAAAAATATACAAAAAATTTGGTTATTTAACGTTTCAAAAGAGTTAGATATTTGCTTAATTGTTTCTTCATCACTATTTTCGTTTTTCTTGGTATTTCCAGAAACATTAATATTGTTATCTTCATATATAAGCTTGTAGTTTAATGGTAAAACCTAATATTCATAATGTTATAACTAAAGGTTCAAATCCTTTCAAGCTTAAAATTATTTTTAAAAATACAAATATTTCTGATGCCACAATTTGACACTTTTACATTTCTATCTCAACTTTTTTGAGTTCTTGCTTGTTTTTTTCTTTTATACCTTTCTTTAACTTATTATATATTACCGGCATTAGCTGTTATTTTGAAGGTTAGAAAAAGAAAATTAAACGACCAAATACAAAAAACTAATGCAATAACTACAAATTCAATAATGCAAATTATAAATACATCTATACAAACAATATTAAATACAAATATTGAACAAGTAGTAACTAAAATAAATAATAAAAATAGTATTAAAAATAAATTATTAAATTGTACTAATACTTTAGAACTTTTGAATTTATGCAATAAGAACATAAAAAACAATGTTATAAAAAATACATTTGTTTTGAAAAGTTCAAATTTTTAATATAAAAACTAAACTATTAAAATAAAATAGAAAGAATGGATGAATGGTTATATCGTTGAATTGTAAATTCAATATTTTTAAAAATTTTGTGAGTTCGAATCTCACTTCTTTCAAAATATAAAATTTAGTATTATAATTAATAAAAAGTTATAAAATTGGTTTTTTACCTGTATTTTACTATTAAAATTGAATTTTAGAACTAAACAACAAAAATAAAACTAAATTAGTTTATAGGTAAAACATTTGTTTTGTAATCAAAAGTAAGTGGTTCAATTCCGCTATTTAGATTTAAATAAATTAAATAGTTGCAATATGGCGAAATTTGGTAAACGCAAATGTTTTAGGAGCATTTTATTTTAATAATATTAAGAGTTCAAGTCTCTTTATTGTAATTATTTTATTAAAAATTTTTGATGTTTTTTTCACCTCTTGAACAATTTTCGATACTTAAAATAGTACCGATTAAACTTGGTATTATTGATATTTCTTTTACTAATTCATCATTATTAGCTGTTTTAAGTTTCGTTTTAATCTTTTTATTTTATAATTTTGCTTGTGATAAAGCAAAACTAGTCCCGGGATCATGGCAATATATAACAGAATCTTTATATGAATTTGTATTTTTTACGTTAGTAACAGAAAATATTAAAAAAAACGGTAGTACTTACTTTCCTATATTATTTTCAGTATTTTCGTTTATTTTTGCATGTAATTTAATGGGTATGGTACCTTATAGTTTTACAGTAACAAGCCATATAGCTGTAACATTAGCACTTTCTATGACTACCTTTATAGGTATTAATGTTGTAGCAATAAGAACACATGGGTTTCATTTTGTATCTTTTTTTTTACCAGCGGGAGCACCATTACAATTAGCACCTTTATTAGTAGCAATAGAAATAGTATCTTACTCATTTCGTGTTATTAGTTTAGCTTTAAGATTATTTGCAAATATGATGAGTGGTCATTGTTTATTAAAAATATTAGCAGGGTTTGCTTGAACTATGCTAGGTTCTGGTGGGATATTAACAATAATTCATATTCTACCTTTAATTGTTATATTTACAATAATTGGGTTAGAGTTATCAATTGCTTTTTTACAGGCTTATGTATTTACAGTACTTTTATGTATTTATCTTAACGATGCAATATCTCTACATTAATTTATTTTTATCCTTAGTATCATAATTGGTTAATGTATCAAGCTCATAATTTGATTAAATTGGTTCAAATCCATTCTAAGGAAAAGAGATGTTAATTTTTCCAAAGAAAACAAAATTTACTAAAAACCATAATACAAAAAAACAAAATAAAACAATAATGGACAAATATTATTTTGGGAATTACGCAATAATTGCAAAAGAATCGGGTTATATAACAAATATTCAAATTGAATCTTCAAGAAAAGTATTAAGAAAATTGTTTAAAAAACAAGCAAAAATTTTAAGAAAAATTTTTACTAATAAGACTTTAACTAAAAAACCACAATCATTAAGAATGGGTAAAGGAAAAGGAAATAACAAATATTGATATTATTTTTTAAAAAAAGGAGAAATAATATTTGAATTAAATGGCTTAAACTTAAATAAAAAAATAAAAAAATTATCATTAAAAAAAATATCATTAAAGACTTTAATTTTACAAAATAACCAATAAAAAATATTTAGATGGATTTAATTATTTTTTTTACTTTACCACTTTTCTTATTTTTTCTTGGTTTATCAGGTATATTTTTAAACAGAAAAAATATAATATTAATTCTTATTTCTGTAGAATTATTACTACTTTCAATTAATTTTAATCTTCTAGTTTCATCTTCATACCTAGACGATAGCATAGGTCAAATATTTTCTATATTTATTTTAACAGTAGCTGCAGCAGAATCTTCTATCGGATTAGCAATATTAGTTATTTATTATAGAATTAGAGGTACCGTAGGAATAGAATTTGTAAACTTATTAAAAGGTTAAAATAAATCAAAAAATTAAATATAAATATAAAAAATTTAATAATTAATAGATGTTTTTACTTGAAAAAATATTAAATTTTTTAATAATCGTTGTACCGGTGCTTATTTCGGTAGCTTATTTAACATTAGCTGAAAGAAAAATAATGGGTTCAATGCAACAACGTAAAGGACCTAATGTAGTCGGGTTTTTAGGGTTATTACAGCCGTTAGCAGACGGTTTAAAATTATTACTTAAAGAAACAGTAATACCAACGAATGCAAATACTTTTGGTTTTATATTTGCACCAATATTAACTTTAATGTTAAGCTTATTCGGATGATCTGTAATACCTTTTTCAACTTTTTCATTTTTTGTTGATATTAATATTGCATTATTATTTTTATTTGCAGTATCTTCATTAGGAGTTTATGGAATAATAATATCGGGATGAGCAAGTAATTCAAGATATGCTTTTTTTGGAGCTTTAAGAAGTGCAGCTCAAATGATATCTTACGAAGTTTCAATTGGTTTAATATTAATTAGCGTACTTGTTTGCACAGGATCTTTAAGTTTTGTTGACATAGTTTTTTTTCAAAAATTTATATTTTTCGTAATACCTTTTTTTCCTTTATTTTTAATGTTTTTAATAAGCATTTTGGCAGAAACAAACAGGGCTCCGTTTGATCTTCCAGAAGCAGAATCTGAACTTGTTTCTGGTTATAACGTTGAATATGCTAGTATGGGCTTTGCATTATTTTTTTTGGCAGAATATAGCTCCATGATTCTTATGAGCTCTTTAACAATATTAATGTTTTTGGGTGGATGGTTATTTTTTATAATCGAAATTGAAAACCCAATAATTAATTCTTCGATTTTTGCATTAAAAATTTGTTTAATATTATTTTTTTATATTTGAGTAAGAGCATCTTTTCCAAGATACAGAATAGACCAATTAATGAGATTGTGTTGAAAAATATTTTTACCACTTTCTTTAGCTTTTGTTATATTTGTTTTATCAGCTATTTTTTCTTTTAACGGAATATTATAAATTTTGATGAATAAATTATTTAACAAAAATAAAAAAATATTAAAAGATAAAAATTTTAGAAAAAATTTTAAAGAAAAGGAAATAATGTATATATCTTTATTAGTTTTACAAGACTGTTTTTTCACTAAAAAACTAATTAATCAAAAAAATAATAATTATTTAAAACGTTACTCAGTCATTAAAAATAAGTGCTTAATTACCGGTAATTCAAAACATATATTTTATAAATTTAGAATAACAAGAATAAAATTACGTGAAATAATATTATACTCAAATACAATAGGAGTAAAAAAATCTTGTTGGTAAAAATACTTAAATAAAATATTCTCAATAGCTCAACGGTAGAGCAAATGACTGTTAATCATTTTGTTATTGGTTCAAATCCATTTTGAGAAGATTATTTTCTAAAATAGCTCAACGGTTTAGAGTATTTGATTGAAAATCAAAAGGTTATTGGTTCAAATCCATTTTTTAGAAAAAAACAAAATTCAAATTTAGTATTATTTCTAATAATATTTTTTATGTTTAAGTAAATGCTTATAAAACACTGTAATAATTTTGTTTTTGTAATTTTTTAATGAATTTTTATTTTTATTTTTTGAAAATTTAACAAATTCTAAAATTTGACCTAAAATTACCACGGTTTTAAAAAATTTGGTACTTTTCTATAAAATTCTTATGTTTAAGTAAATGCTTATAAAACACTGTAATATTTTTGTTTTTGTAATTTTTTTAAAAAACGTAAAGGGTAAGGCTTACAGTGATTTTTAAATAATTAGATTTTTAAAAATCATTGAAATTTTAGGTTAAATTTTTGAATTTGTTAAATTTTCAAAAAATAAAAACTAAAATTCATTAAAATAATAAAAATAAGCTAAATTGTCAAGCTAAAACATAAAAAGATAATAAAATCAATAATATAAACGAATTAACAGAAGTAGATAAGGATATCATAATAAATCAATAATATAAGGACAATTACTGAGGAGGATAAGGATATCATAATAAATCAATAATATAAGGACAAATACTGAGGAGGATAACTAACAGGAAAAGAGCTCTATATAGAGAGTATATGATATCATAATAAATCAATGATATAAATGAATCAAAAGGTTATTGGTTCAAATCCATTTTTTAGAAAAAAAACATAATTCAAATTTAGTATTAAAAATAAATTCTTAAATGCAAAGAAGAGCAATTGGTTGTTCATTAGTCTCATCAACTAAAGGTTATAGGTTCAAATCCTTTTTTTGCACTTTTTTTTATTTTGTTTTTTATAGCTCGTAACTCAATTGGCTAGAGTATTAGCTTGATAAGCTAAAAGTTAAAGGTTCAAATCCTTTCGTGCTAATTTTTCTAACATGTATTTACTATTTATTATTAAAATTATATTCTCGATGTTCAATTTTGACAAAATTATATCTTTATTGGGTAATGAATTAGAACAACCCAAATCTTTTATTTTACCTAAAATCTTTAAAATGAATAAACAAGAATTGGATTCCTATTTTAATTCTCAAAGGCATGATGGTAGAAATAGAATTGATATTGATCAATTGTCTTCTCTCATTTTTAGGTTAAACTTAATTTCTAAGAGACCGTGTTTTCCTTTGTTCATCAATAAATTAAATGGCTTATTACTTGGTGATGGTTCTATAACGTTAGGATCAGCTCCGAAAAATTCAGGTAACACTATCAATCAAAACGATAGCATAGGAGCTTTAGGTGCACTACAACCTTCGTGTATCATAACATTAAGCTGTTGTTATACTAACTATACTTTAATGCGTCATATTCAAGAATACCTCGGTTTTGGTACTGTTTCTTTTAAAGCAAGCAAACGATGTAGAGCATTTGTCAGGAATCCACACGGTTTATTGGTTTATTGACGTGCCCCCAATAGAGAAGCACTAATACTAATTGTTTACATATTAAATTCTTTAGAATCATCAAATGCTATTACCTTATGGAAACGTAAGTTATTAAGTATTATTTGACATTTTAATAATCCTAATACACCGTATTCCAACGAGTATTGGGATTTTACAAAAGGTGGTTCCAATGCCACTCCGAAATTAATAAATGAACCTGTTTTATTTTTACCGAAGTATAAAACACTTCCTTATAGTAGTTGTGATAACTATTGACCTGTTTTCTACTATTTTAGGCCTCGTAAAAGAGTGCACTACAATACTAAACTAGTATATAGAACGGTACCTATTTCAATAATTAATCCATACTCTACTGAATTTCTTTATTTTTCAGCTGGTGTTCTTTCTGCTGAAATGATGCTTAGCATTATGCCAGGAGACGGTAGAATTATTTTTTCTTTGCCGCAATCCAGAGCCTATCGTTTTTTGTGTGCACTCAATCTAATTTTTGATTGTGGTAATAATATAGGTATTCCTAATGCAAAAACTAGGCAACGCAATGAAACTATTAATGAAATATTTAATTACTCATATTTTCAAATTAAAACTACTAATAGGTTTAATGTTAGTCTTGTTACTTACTTTTGTTTAAAAATAGGTATTTGAGGCCGTTACCGCAACAAGGTTCATCTTATTCAAAATAACTTTGTTGCAGCATTTTTAGGTGTTGCAGGACGTAATGGGACCACTCGTTTGGATTGACAGCGTTTTCAACAAATTTTAACTATTATTCAAAACATGGCTCAGGGTAATTTATTAAGTAGTTGAATACGACAAGTTCAATTACAAGAAAATAACCAAAACTCATCTTTAATTTCAGTCCAGGATTATCTTACTGATAAAAATAATTGAATTGAAAATAGGATAAATAGCTATAACCGTACCGACAATATTCCATATTTTATTTTAAACTCTACTAATTGTCGATTTACTGCAGACGCCCTAAAAAAACAGGGAATTAATGCAGATAATGAATTTACTCCACTGGATAATTAGGTTTAATTTTTTTTGACTTTTTTTTATTTTGTTTTTTATAGTTCATAGCTCAATTAATTGGTTAGAGCATTAGTTTTATAACTAAATATAAAGGTTCAAATCCTTTTGAACTTAATTACTTTTGATGAATCTTGCATTTTTAATTTTTATATTTTTTTCTAGTTCTGCACTTATTTCTGCAATTATGGTTATTTTATCAAAAAACCCTGTCAATTCTGTACTTTTTTTAGTATTAACTTTTTGTAATGTGGCTTCTTTATTATTTACCCTCGAATTGGAGTTTATTCCTATATCATTTGTTGTAATTTATGTCGGTGCTATAGCTGTATTATTTCTATTTGTTATTATGATGCTTAATATAAAACTTGCAGAGTTAAAAGAAAATAATAAACATCTAGTTCCTATTGCTATTTTTTTTTCATTGTTGTTTTTATCAGAAATATTATTAATAATACAAGCTGATTTTAATGCGATTCTATTAATAAAAAAAGAACATTTAATCTTTATTTCTGAATATACTTCAATGTTTTTTTTAAATTTATCTTTTATACATTGATTTTTAGAACTACCAAATATTTCTTTTATTGGTCAAATATTATTTACAGAATTTGCTAAAGCATTTGTTGTAGCAGGTGATATATTATTACTTGCTATGTTAGGTGCTATTATTTTAACATTGCAAAAAAAATTTATTTCTAAATCACAAAATATATATACTCAGGTATTACGTGATTTTAATTCATCAATAAAATTAAGAAAAATAATTTAAAAAAGGTAAGCGTGGCTGAGTGGTTTATAGCACTGATTTGCTAAATCAGAAAATTTATATAATTTCACAAGTTCAAATCTTGTCGTTTACGTTTTTTTTAATTTAATTTATAAAATATTTTGAGTATAGTTTAGGGGTAAGAACATTGATTTGTCAAGTCAAAGACGCAGGTTCAAATCCTGTTATTCAAGTATTTTAATATTGATGGGTCAAAAAATAAATATAAATGCTTTAAAAATTAATAATAGTTTATCTTGAGTTTCTACTTGGTCTTCAAATAATATTAACTTTAGTGATATTTTTTTAAAAGATTTTGAGTTACAACAAAATATTAAATATATATTAAACTTTAATAATATTTTTTCTAATAAACTTTTTTTTTAGAAGATTTTTTAAAAAAAATCAATTAATATTAAATTGTTTAAGCCAAATAA